>CEUS01264542.1_pt1 | contig 13023 bp, 6 predicted proteins | sample 427031 | NCBI WGS metagenome assembly CEUS01 (sample SAMEA2622837, study PRJEB7988) | marine metagenome | biome: marine biome (ENVO:00000447); feature: marine epipelagic mixed layer (ENVO:xxxxxxxxx); material: "saline water (ENVO:00002010), including plankton (ENVO:xxxxxxxx)" | depth 140 m | reverse complement strand
TTCAGGATTACCAAACTTAAAGCCCTGTTTGATTTCGAGGATCTCGAGATAATAACTGGAATAGAACGGCCAGATGTAGCGGAAGAGCTTCAAGAATCCCAGGCGGCACGATATAGTGGCTTTTCATTGGAGCTGCCAGGCAAGTCATCCGATGATTACCTGCGTATCTATTGTGAAATCGACGATGAATTTTTATTTCTTTGTTGGGAAGGTCGTTTGATTGATCTCCCTAAGAAATATTACGAACACCCGATAGGAATTCACAATCTCGCGGATGCAAAACACTACCATATTCGAAGGGTATTTGAAGGTTGCATGCATGACCTGGCCAGCCCCTATAAAAAGAAGGTATTTGGTTGGATTTTGGATTTGGATGACCCGAACAAAGTGAATGGTGTGCGTGTTCGGTTCAGGGATCAAATTATTGAAGGCAAATGCCATCTTCCAAGAAAGAATGTCGCCCGACAGCATCCGGATGTCGCCCATAGCAAAAACTCAGGATTTGAAATTGAAATCAAGCGTTTGGCGGGAGATCCATATATAGCCTTTGATTACAAGTCATCTGATGGAAAATGGCTAGAGTTCGGTTTTGGGTTTCTCTCAAAATTCAAGAAATACCACTATCTGGAACAGAAGGTTTCCCACAAATTTAGTGGTGTTAAATACCGGATCGACCGTGCTCAGATCGGCCGTTCTTATGGTTATGAATACATGATTTTGGGGTGGTGCTTTCGTTTGGATGATGAGCCAATCGCAGCCATTCGTCTTACCACCCCCGGGGGTACCTATGATGCGGTGATTAACAAAAAACGGCCTGATGTGGATAAGGAGCACGGTGATAAGTATTTGACCGCTAAACGAGCGGGGTTTGAGGTGCCGACCACAGAGCTTAGCCCAAATGAGTCGCTTGTATTTGAATATCAACTGCACGGAGGCGACTGGACTTTGTTTGCTGAGGAGAGCATGGAGACCGTTCCATTTACCCGGTATCTGCCATACAAGTATCAATGGCACGATTACTCAATGTGGATGAGGCGTTATGAGAAAATGATCTCACTTCCGTTGAAAATCGTCAATAGGATGAACCGCCATTTTCATGAAAAGCCGCTGATTTCAATCCTGATGCCAACTTTCAATTCTAATGTACGCTATCTCAAAAAAGCGGTGGATTCTGTGCTCAATCAAAAGTATGAGAATTGGGAATTGTGTATCGCCGACGACGCTTCGACAGATCCGGCAACATTGGCCTACTTAAGAGAGTTATCCAAAAAGGATTCGAGGATCCGCATCACTTATCGCACTGAGAACGGTCACATCAGTTTGGCCACTCAGACGGCTTTTGATACGGCTGAAGGATCCTGGATTACGTTCCTTGATCATGATGATGAAATCCATGCTGACGCACTTTTGAGAATAGTAATTGCGATTAATCGGGATTCCGAAATCCAGTTTATTTATTCCGACGAGGATAAAATTAAACCGAATGGATCCTACGAGGACCCGTTTTTTAAGACTGATTGGGATCCCTTTCTTCTTGAGGGCCAGAATTACGTTTGTCATATCATGGCACTGACCAGATCTCTCTGCCGCAAGGTCGGAGGTATTAGGAAAGGCTATGAAGGCAGCCAGGATTGGGATTTGGCTTTCCGGGCAACGGAGCTGTTGGAAGATTCTCAAATATGCCACCTTCCTTATGTTTTGTATCATTGGAGGGAAATAGAAGGATCAACGGCTCTCTCTGTGGATCAAAAGGACTATATCAATGAAGCTTCTGAAAAGGTTCTAAAGGACCACATTAACAGGACTCATTTAAACGGTGAGGTTGTGTCTTCCCCCTATTATCATTACAATATTTTGCGGGGCTTTAGTGGGCAGGAAGTCAAGCTATCTATCATCATTCCTACTCGAAATGGGGTCGACCTACTTGCTGCTTGCATACAATCCATTCGGCAATTTACCCACTATCGGAATTTCGAAATTTTAATAGTAGACAATCAATCGGATGACCCGAAAACCTTGCAGTTTCTTCATGATCAATCGGGGAAAAACTTCCGCGTTCTGAATTATAATAAACCTTTCAACTACTCAGCCATGAACAACTTTGCTGCAAAAAAGGCAAGTGGTGAAGTCTTGGTATTTCTAAATAACGATGTGGCGATTCAGTCTCCGCATTGGCTCCATGATTTGGCCGTTTATGCCGTCGATAAAAAAGTGGGTGCTGTGGGAGCATTGCTTTATTATCCTGAGGGTTGTATCCAGCATGCAGGAATTGTGTGCGGAATAGGTGGAGTTGCCGGCCATGCATTCCGTTATTATCCAATGGGGGCTGCTGGTCAGCGAAACCGCATCAACCAGACTCACAGAGTATCTGCTGTGACTGGAGCCTGTCTGGCGATACAGAGATCCAAGTTCATGGAGGTTGGCATGTTTGATCAGGAAAACCTTAAGATCAATTTCAATGATGTGGATCTATGTTTAAAGTGCATACAACGTGGGCTATCCAATTTGATGGCTGCGCGTGCAATTCTTTACCACCACGAGTCAGCAACCCGAGGGAGTGAGCCGCAAAAAGAGATTTTCGTAAAGGAATCGAATTACTTTAAAGAAAAGTGGAATACCCTTTTAAAACGAGATCCCTATTATAATCCCAATCTCACTTTAAAGTTTGAGGATTATTCCTATCGTTTCCCTCCTTCCATAGAGAACGAGGATCTTGAAATTCTAATCAAAAATTCACGGTGAAAGTCGATTCAGTCATCCGGCAATGCCAAACCGATACGAGATGGAGAAAAAAAGCAATGGTCGCCGAAGAAATGACCAAAGAACAAATCGCTAAAGCTCAAGACCTCTCAGGGGAAATTATAGGCCAACCCGAAGTTGATGGGTGTTTAGCTCACCGCGTCCAGCCTCTTAAGTTCCGCCATTCTCTTTCTCGCTCCCGCCATCCCGCCGAAGAATCCTCGTCAGAGACGTCAGAGCGTTTCTACGCGTCCTCCGAACAAGGTTCTTGCTCCACTCGGCCTACGGACTCCTCCGCCAGAACCTTGACTTCCTCTACAACCTTAACCACATAGTCATAACCTGCAGGCTAACGAAGCACGTGCCCAGTTTAGGTAACTCGATCATAGGTAACCTGCTCCTGAAACGTGAACCAGAAAAACATGTTTTTAAAACTCAATTCATTCAACCTCTAAAACAAAGAAAAGTAGGATTAATATGTCAGAAAGTATCAGCAAGTGTCCCGTGATGGGCGGGAGTAATGTCCAGAACATGACCGGAAGCACAGCCAACCAACATTGGTGGCCCAACCAGTTGAATTTAAAGATTCTTCACCAGAACTCCTCTTTGTCCGACCCGATGGACGAAGATTTTAACTACGCGGAGGATTTTGCCAAAGTCGACCTCGTTGAGCTTAAGAAAGACATAGAGGAAGTGATGACAACCTCGCAAGATTGGTGGCCGGCGGATTACGGTCATTACGGACCCTTATTCATCCGCATGGCGTGGCATAGTGCAGGAACCTACCGTATTCATGATGGCCGTGGCGGCGCAGCTTCGGGCACACTTCGATTTGCACCGCTCAACAGTTGGCCCGACAACGCAAACCTCGACAAAGCCCGTCGCCTGCTCTGGCCAATAAAGCAAAAATATGGGCGGAAACTTTCCTGGGCCGACTTGATGGTCTTCACCGGCAACTGTGCATTGGAATCAATGGGCTTTAAAACCTTTGGCTTTGCCGGTGGGCGTGAGGACGTATGGGAACCCGAAGAAGATATTTACTGGGGTTCTGAAACCGAGTGGCTTGGAGACGAGCGTTACAGTGGGGACCGTGAACTTGAGTATCCACTTGGCGCTGTGCAGATGGGGTTGATCTACGTCAATCCTGAGGGCCCAAATGGTGAACCTAGCGCCTTGGCCGCTGCCAGAGACATCCGAGAAACATTTGGCCGGATGGCTATGAATGACGAAGAGACCGTGGCTCTTATTGCTGGAGGGCACACCTTCGGTAAAGCCCATGGTGCGGCAGATCCGAGTTTGTATGTAGGTTGCGAACCGGAAGGGGCTTCCACCGAAGAGCAAGGCCTCGGTTGGAACAACACCTATAGAAGTGGCAGTGCCGTTGATACCATAACCAGCGGACTTGAAGGCGCATGGACCCCAACTCCAACTCAGTGGGACAATACTTACTTCGACACGCTTTTTGGGTACGAATGGGATCTAGTGAAGAGTCCCGCTGGTGCTTATCAATGGACTCCAATCGATCCAGCTGCAGTGGGCACTGTGCCGGACGCACACGATCCGGAAAAGAGGCATGCCCCCATAATGTTCACAACGGATCTGGCTCTCAGGATGGACCCAGTCTATGAACAAATTTCGAGACATTTCCATGAAAACCCGGACCAATTTGCTGAGGCTTTTGCCAGAGCATGGTATAAACTGACACACCGCGATATGGGACCCGTTTCGCGGTGTCTCGGCCCCTGGGTTCCTGATGCTCAACTATGGCAGGATCCTGTTCCTTTGGTAGACCACGAATTGGTGGATGACCAGGATGTGGCTTCCCTCAAGGAAAAGTTGCTCAGATCCGGACTGTCTATCTCCCAACTGGTTACAACCGCCTGGGCTTCCGCAGCTTCGTTTCGCGGAACTGACAAACGTGGCGGAGCAAACGGAGCCCGCATTCGCCTGGCTCCACAAAAGGATTGGGAAGCGAACCAACCGGAAGAACTGGCCAAAGTGTTGCGCGTGTTGGAAGAGATTCAATCCGAGTTCAATGAATCCCAGCCTGATGGGAAAAAAATTTCACTTGCCGATATCATTGTTCTCGGTGGATCTGCAGGGGTCGAGGCCGCCGCAAAGAAGGCCGGCCACGATGTGCAGGTACCCTTTTCCCTCGGGCGTACAGATGCAACTCAGGCCGAAACCGATGTTGATTCGTTTGCTATGCTTGAACCGGCCGCAGATGGCTTCCGCAACTTTATCAAACAAGAGCACGCGGAATTTTCAGAACGCCTGTTAGTTGACCGGGCCCATTTCCTAAACCTAACCGGGCCAGAAATGACTGTGCTCGTCGGTGGTTTGCGTGTTCTTAACACCAACGTTGGGCAATCCGAACTCGGTGTTTTCACAAAACGGCCTGAAACCTTAACCAATGATTTCTTCGTAAACCTGCTAGATCAGAGCACGAAGTGGAAAAAATCGAAACGCTGCTCGCACTTCTACGAAGGCACGGATTTCGGATCAGGCGAAATGAAATGGCTAGGGAGCGCCGTGGACCTCGTCTTTGGTTCGAATTCCCAGCTTCGCGCAATTTCGGAAGTCTATGCCTGCAACGATGCACAGGAGGCCTTCGTACGTGATTTCATTGCTGCATGGACTAAGGTAATGAATCTCGACCGTTTTGATCTGACCTGATTTGGAGAGATTAATTTTATCCAATTTTTTTAAAAGCGCACCCAACTGATTGATCAGAATGGTTTCAGAGGCTGGATCAATCACCTTGCCGCCGTCAGGAATATTGGAACGGTTGATTCGCCAATAATGTCGGCACTCATCAGCCTGGCTGGGGTCAATTCGATGGCTATAACAGAAGTAAACTTGCCCACGATTTGGATTTTCCACCAAAGTTTGGCCGGACAGGTCATTTGGATCCGGTATCGTGGTCTCTCCGAAGGTTGGATAAAATACAATCGAGTAGAGGTCTTGATCCGTGAAGCTTTCAATGGATGGGGTCAGATCTAGGATCCGTGTTCAAATCTGAAGATTTTACCTCCTTTTTTTATGACTAGGTCATTGGCATGGGGTAATGGCAATATCCACAATCCATCTGTAAAACTTAGATCAGGAAATGCATCGAAAAGATCCCAAGCCGACGAATGTCCCGGTACACAATTCAAAAAGTGTCCCACCGGGGATGGACTAACGAGACCCGGCTGGTCGACTTGTCCTTGGATGCAACAACATACGATTCACAGGGCAAATACTATGGTGTGGAAACAGGTCAATTAGACTTCAAATTAGGCGTTGTATTCGCAAGCGGTCAAGGGAAAGGGATTTCTCAGGAATCGGTTATGGATCCGGTCATCAAAGATTTTATTTCATCCATCGTGAGCTTCAGTTCCCGTGCTTCACTTTCCTCGAAAAGCCCTTCTAGCAAATCCGCTTTTCTTCGTTGTAATTCTAGCACTTTTTCTTCTGCGCTGTTTTGCATGATAAGTTTTATACTCGTGACCACCTTCTTTTGACCGATCCGGTGAGCACGATCTGTCGCCTGTGATTCGATTGCTGGATTCCACCAGGGGTCGTAATGTACCACAGTGTCCGCTCCGGTCAGATTTAATCCCGTTCCTCCAGCTTTTAGTGAAATGAGAAACACCGTTATTTCCTCGTTTTGGTTGAATCGGTCTGCTTCTGCCAGTCGATCCTTGGTTGCTCCATCAATATAGCAATAGGGGATCTTTTGGGTTTCCAATTCCGCTTTAAGGAGGCTGAGAACAGACACGAATTGAGAAAACACCAAAATACGATGCTCGCCGCCCATTGCCTCATATAAGAGTTCCCGAAGTACCAGCCATTTGGCAGAATGTTCTGCTTCCAGATTTACTCTTAAAATCCTTGGGTCCGCACACACTTGGCGCAGGCGCAGTAGTTGGGTAAATGCGGCTAATTTAAGTCTGCCAACATTGGCGGTCGATTGTTCGAGCTTAAAGAGTTCTTCCTCACTGTTTTTACGGACAGATTCGTATAGCTCCGATTGTTTAATTGTTGGGCTGCAGTAAATGACCTGTTCGATTTTCTCGGGGAGTTCCGGAGCGACCTGGGCCTTGGTCCGACGCAAGATATACGGTGCGGCCTGCTGCCGTATTCGTTGATGATACCAGGCTCGCTCATCTTTATTGGCGCCTTTTGGAATTTTAACCAAATAACCGGGGAGTAAAAATTCGTAGAGGGATTGTAGATCGGCGATGGAGTTTTCAATTGGGGTTCCGGTCAGCAAAAATCTGCCTTCCGATTTTAAAGCCATGAGAGAGCCTGCGTTTTTGGTCTTGCGGTTTTTGATGTGTTGGGCCTCATCTCCAAATATGGCAAGAAATGACTGCTTAGAAATCCAATCGATATCCCGGGTCAGAGTCGTGTAGGAGGTAATGACGAGATCCTTTGGTCCCCAACCGTCGATGTTGCTAGCCCGATTCGGCCCATGATGAATACATACTTTTAGTTCAGGCGTGAAACGCATTGCTTCACGTTGCCAATTGGTTAGTAACCCTGCAGGAGCTACCACCAATATTTGGCCTTGGTAGTTTTCGCTCAATGCCACCATTAGGCTCAGTGCCTGCAAGGTTTTGCCGAGACCCATTTCATCGGCCAGAATACCCGCAAGCTTGTGCTTGAAAAGGTAGTACATCCAGGCCGTCCCGATTTTTTGATAGAGGCGAAGAGTTTTGGATAGTACATCTCCTACAGGCGCTTCTTCCAATGCCGACAAATTTTTGATTGCTTTGCTGTGTTCCTGCCAGGTCTCGGGGGTTTCCAGATGGACCACCTCATCCAGCAAGGCTTCAGCATCTGCCAGTTCCCAGGGGTTGAGTTGGAATTTTGAATTTGCTGATAGAGGCCTGCTGGGATCGTTTCCCAGTTTCTGCTGGAGATCTTCGATTGCCCGAATCTTGGTCGATGGAGCCAAAACTATTTTGTTGCCAGATTCCCAATACATTTCGCCGCGAGTTAGGGCGCTTTGAATGTCAGTTTCCTCGGCGTTTTTTCCCAGTCTCAATGATAACGCATATTTTGTATCCACTGCATCGATACTAGCTTGAATTTCAGCAAACTCCAAGCTCTTGAATTGATTTTGAAAATTTTCCGTGAAACGGGCCCGATGATCTTTGGCAAGCGAATGATAATGCTCGGCTAGGAAGTTTAATGTTTTATGCCGGCCCCGAAGCCACCAACGGCGATTGGAGGGCTCCAGTTTAAACCCGTATTGCTTTACCAGGTCGAGAAGATGCTTGTAGTCGATAGCTTCACGAGAGGGAAGTTCAACGGCCAAAAAATTGGGTGAACCGTCTATTTTTACTGATGAGGCTGACTGAGGTTTGAATTCTAGTTTTTGCTTCGCCTCTGTTCTTTGGATTACTGCTCGGGGCTGTTCGACAGGTTCGGGATTTGGTTCATCCTGAATCTCAAGATAGCAATGGACCCCTGGTAATATTTCTCCCTCCCACTGAATAGGTCTATCGGGGTTATTCACCCAAGAGACAACTGCCTGTCCTTTAAGGGGGTTCACCAGTTGGGCCAGTTGTTTGCGGCTTAGCTGCAGTAGACCAAACAACTTTCCTTCACACCAGCGTTCAATGTGAGCTGCGACTGTTATATGAGGTAAAGTGATTCTATAAGCCTTTTCTCGGTCTATGTTTTCTGGAGAGAGCCGATCTCCAGTCGCCTCCTCAGCCTCGATTTTGACCATGATTCGATCATTTTGGGCAGTTCGTTCAAGGTTGGGCGGCAAAAGGATTCGAAACTGAAGAGGAATGCCCTTTTCACCCGACAGGACCAGGGATTTCAACAGAGGTTGTAGGACTTCATCGCCTTCGCCCTTGGGTGGAGTTTCTTTTTTTGGGGCCATTGCTTCCAGGCACAAGGCAATGGCATGCGGACAGATTTCCCCCCTTTGTCCTTCAAAGCAGTTACATTGATTTTTTGCAAATATGGTAGAGCGCAGGCAGAGGCGCGGGTAGTAGACTTTCTCTCCAACCTGAACGATACCCATAAGCGTTTTGTTTTCCCAATTCCATTCTCTGACGCACTTTCCTTGGTGAAGCCCTTTGGCCGTCTTCAAAACGGACCAACCTCCCAGGTCAACCAGCAGGTTTTTGTTCAGCTTTACGGACATAGTTCGGGAGGCAAGTTCATCCTTTTCTGCTCCGCAACACATTTGTCGCAGGCCTTATTCAAAATTTATTTAAACTACCTAGCTAAGGTCCGTGGCTTCATCAATTTCACGAACGCCTTATATCCTTGCGAGCCGTAAACTGTCCTTGTAGGAATTTTGCGTTATGTCTAAACCGGTCTTAAGGCTTTGGTATCTCTTTTTTTGCTGTTCTCCTTTATTGGTGCCTATTGGATGTGGCGGAAAGGACGAAGCAGTAAACTCCTCTCCCAGCCAGGACGGGACTGCTGATTTTGGCAACCCGTTTTCGGCATTGGGCGGCGCAAATTCAAAAAATAATTTTGCGGGCAACCCGTTCGCCAAGGTTGACAGTGATTCTAAAATAACAATCCGTTTGAAGGCCTGCAGAGCGACAATCTCTTTTCCGCGCCTCCCCAGGACAATCCGTTCAACGGAATACCATCGAGCCCTGAGAAACCTGCAGTTGATTCTGCCAAAAATGAGCCTACAGCAGTCGGGTACGTTCCATAATTCATTTTGGGTTGAGGGTTAGGCACCTAATAGTCACGCGCATGAATAGCCCCTTTCTAGAAGAAGACTTTCGGGTACATTGGAGTCGACTAACCCCCGAGCAGGTTGAGCCGGATATTGCTCAAGCTTTGTTAGAGGCTAAGGCGAATATCGACGCGCTCGCAGGTGATGCGTCGCAGGAGTTGACTTTCGGAAATACCATGCTGGCCCTGGAGGAGGCTGATAAAAAATTGACCGTGGCCTGGGGAAAGGTCGGTCATCTGAACAGTGTCAAAGACTTTAAGGAGTTAAGAGAGGCTTTTAATAAAATGCTTCCTCAAGTTTCCGAATTTAGTGCCAAGGTTCCCCTAAACGAAGGACTGTGGAAACGCGTCAAAGCCTATTCGGAAACCGAAGAAGCCAAAGAACTTGTTGGGACGAGGAAACGCTATCTTGAAGAAACGATTGCGTCTTTCAAAAATAGCGGGGCTGACCTTCCTCCAGATAAGAAAGAACGTATGAAAGCAATCCAGGCCGAGCTGGCAAAGCTTACTCAAAAATACTCTGAAAACTGTCTCGATTCCATAAACGCCTGGGAGATGATTGTCGAAAATGAGGACGATCTCTCAGGTTTGCCCGAACTGGCCAAGGAGCAGGCCTTGCAGTCCGCCAAAGGAAAAGAAATGGGCACGGATGAAGAACCCAAATGGCGTTTTACGCTCCAGGCGCCATCGATGACCCCAGTCCTCCGTTATGCAGAAAAAGAGGCGCTTCGCCGCGAGGTTTGGGAAGGTTTCAGTGCCATTGCCACCAAGGACCCCTATGACAACCACCCATTGGTCGGTCAGGTTCTGGCTCTGCGACAGGAAAAGGCGGAACTACTTGGATTTAACAATTTTGCCGATCTTGTGCTGGATCGTCGTATGGCCAAGTCGGGGGATTGCGCTTTGGCTTTCGAAGATGACCTGCATACAAAAATAAAAGATCAGTTTGATCGGGAGAATGCCGATCTGGATGCGTTTCGGGCGGAACAACTGAGGATTGGGTTAGAGCCAATGGAACCGTGGGATGTGGCCTATTGGGCTGAGAGATACAGGCAGGCTAAATACGATTTCGACGAGGAGCTGCTAAGATCTTACTTCCCGGTTGATCGGGTCTTAAATGGGCTTTTTGAAATTACCCAAAAATTGTTTGGAGTCACAATCCGGGAAGCAGAAGCCATTTATTCGGACACTCCAACCGAAATGAATTCAGATCCTGGATACGAAGTTTGGAATGATGATGTGAAAGTTTTTGAATTGTTCAATCAATCGGAAAAGCACATTGGCAGCTTTTACACCGACTGGTTCCCCAGAGAATCCAAGCGAAGTGGTGCTTGGATGAATTACACGCTTACCGGTGACCGTTCGAATGGGAAAAAAGAACCGCACCTGGGCCAGATTCATGGCAACATGAGTCCGCCTACCGATGATAAGCCGGCGTTGTTATCCCACAATGATGTGCTGACGGTATTTCACGAGTTTGGACACCTGATCCATCATTTGTTTGGCGAGGTGGAGATCAAGTCAATGAACGGTGTCAACGTAGCTTGGGATTTCGTTGAATTGGCCTCACAGATTATGGAAAACTGGTGTTGGGATCGCCGAGGCCTCGACCTCTTTGCACGTCACTACGAAACTGGCGAAAAGATACCTGACGATTTGTACGAAAAGATGATTGCGGCGCGAAACTTCAATGCAGCTTCATTTGCCATGCGGCAGTTGTCTTTTGGTAAAATGGATCTGGAAATGCATATCCGTTATTCCGAGCTCAAGGATGAGGATCTCGAAGAAGAAATGGAATCAGTTCTCGAACCTTACATGGCTGAGCGGAAGCGCAAAGTGCCGGTCCACTTGTATAATTTCGGCCATTTATTTTCCGATCCAACTGGATATGCGGCTGGTTACTATTCTTACAAATGGGCCGAGGTTCTTGATGCCGACGCCTTTACTCGTTTTGAAAAGGAAGGCATCCTGAATACTGATACAGGCAAAGAATTCAAAGACAAGATCCTTAGCAAGGGCAACAGCGAGGATCCATTGAGGCTTTTTGTCGATTTTATGGGTCGAGAACCGGATCCAGAGGCTTTGCTGCGTCGCGAAGGCTTGCTAAATGGTTAGGGCCCGATCGCCTTAGGGGTCCGATCATGTCAAGTCGATCTGATTTTGCTAGGCGTCCTAGTTACGGTTTCTTCAGCAAAACGATCCGATTTGTGTTGGTTCCTTTTTCCAGATTCGAAACACCCCAGCAATGAGACGTCTTTGTGAATGCTTGATCGTTAACCAGGACCAGGATGGGCGTGAAGCCTGCCTCTTCCGCCGCGGGTATTACATGGTCTTCCAGTTGGATAGTTCCCCCGCGAACTTCGCCTACCTCGAAGGCAACATAGCCTCCACTCTGTAAAAGGCGGTTTATGTGCTTGAAGGTTTGAAACATGTCCTGCCTCCAGTCATCAAGTTTGCGGTGAATGGAGATGGGAATGTTTTGCGGATCAATATCATTAAACCAGCAACGCAACCAATTGTCGTTGGCATAGTCGACGACGTCGAGAAAGGGCGGGGAAGTGACAACCAGGCCAACTGAACCTGGCCGGAGGCCTTTTATTTCATTGGAGGCGCCTATTACAATTTTTGACTGTACTCCAAACTTAGCTTGTGCCTCTTTGTCCTGTTTTGAGATGTCCCTTAAAAGCGACTTACTTTTTTTAAGGATCAAAGTCTTGACATCCCGGTATTCGGGCTCCTGGCCCCTCTTCTCATTGATGATGCGTTGGCGATCAGCTGTGACTGCTTGATTCGGCGGCAGGGTATAGACTGAGAAGAAGCCTTTGGAATGACCTGTCAATCGATTGGTTGCCACCATTTGGATCCAGCGGTCAATTCGGTCGGATTTGTTTGCTTTCTCGGCCAGGTAGTTCCGCAAGCTGCAAAGCTCTCTGAGTGTGTCAGGGTGAAAAAATACAGCCAAATCACTGGGCCAATTACCTTGATAGCTGATGTCGATTTCTTTCAGACGTTTGGCTATCTGCTCCAATTCTGGAGGGCTCAGCCGCGGGCCGCACATGATCTTGCTCAATGGATTGATATCGCAGCCAACGGCTTGCCGGTTTTCCAGTACTGCTTCGATCAGGGTCGTTCCTCGACCCATGAAGGGGTCCAAGACCGTGTCTCCAGGGTTGGTGAGCTTTTGAATGAAGAATCGCGGCAGCTGAGGCTTGAAACAGGCCCGGTAGGATACCTCGTGTATGCTGTGAGCGGTTCGCTGCTTTGAAGTCCAGAATTCATTTACAAAGACAGGAACTGGATGATTTCCGACTTGGAGTATGTAGGTTTGAGTCTCCGTTCCGAAATCTTTGAATTGTTTTACATGTTCAAAAAATTGGGACGTTCGAGCGTCCTCATTTGAAATTTCAATGGCTGGGAATAATTCTAAATTCTGGGTGACAGTCAAAGCGGGATTGGCCTGGAAGGAAAGTTGCGGATTTGGAATTTAACAAACCTGTCTGGCCTATTGCGGGATTACAATCTTTTCGGGTGGCGAAATGGAAGTCCCATGCGCCCAAAATGCGCTCCCCGATATCGGCATGG
>CEUS01284290.1_pt1 | contig 13024 bp, 12 predicted proteins | sample 427031 | NCBI WGS metagenome assembly CEUS01 (sample SAMEA2622837, study PRJEB7988) | marine metagenome | biome: marine biome (ENVO:00000447); feature: marine epipelagic mixed layer (ENVO:xxxxxxxxx); material: "saline water (ENVO:00002010), including plankton (ENVO:xxxxxxxx)" | depth 140 m | reverse complement strand
GACAAACTTGAAAAACTGCAGATTCAGTATGAGAGTATGCAAAAATCATTGAACGAAAATGAACAGGAAAATACTGAGGATATTCAGAAAGAAATTAGTACAATAACCGACTTAATATCCGAAGCACAAACTGTACGAAAGAAAGCTAAATCCAAAGTTGCAGAAGCAGAAATGTTTGTAATGAGAAACAAATATTAGTACAAATCCCTTTCATTCTAATAAAAATTTCAGGGTTGACAACCAATAAATGGCACTGTATGATGCTGAAATAGAGAAATATTGACAGGAAAGGGTTCGAATTGCAGTCAACAAAAGTAGTTGTAGTAATAAAGAGTAGTTGTAGTAATAAAGTTAGTCTAATCCCCGGTGGTAATTTTCCCTTGATGGTAAATAATTACACGTCTAAGTTAGATTTTGAATATAAGGAGTAGTAATATGAGCGAAAGAGAAACTGGTACTGTAAAGTGGTTTAACGATGCAAAAGGTTTTGGATTCATCTCCCGTGAGGAAGGTGATGATTGCTTTGTCCACTATAGTGCCATCAATGCAGATGGTTTTCGAAGCCTACATGAGGGTCAACAAGTTGAATTTACAGTTGAACCGTCAGATAGAGGTCCAAAAGCCATCGACGTGTCAGTAGTGTAATTCTTCCTTTTCCTGTCACACCATAAGAATTAGAACTAACAACTCGGATTAAAATAAAAAATATTAGTGTGCAACAATAGCCACTAATATTTTTTTATTTTAATCCGAATGCTGATATTACTTTGTATTATTAGCTTTCTGTATACGGGCCCAACTATCACGCAAAGTCACCGTACGATTCAATACCAAATGCTCAGCACTAGAATCTACAATGTCTAAGGAAAAATAACCTTGTCGCTCTAACTGGAATCGGCTTCCAGAATCAACATCGACTATACCAGGCTCCAATTTACATCCATGTATAGTCTGAAGAGATGCTGGATTCAATATTTTATCCAAATCTTCCGTAGGTACCGAAGCAGGATCCTCAACTGTAAACAATCTATCGTACAAACGCACCTCGGCATCTACAGCATGAGCAGCAGAAACCCAATGCAATGTTGCTTTTACTTTACGTCCATCTGGAGCATAACCTCCACGAGTATCAGGATCGTAGGTACACCTCAGTTCCTCTATCTCACCAGTTTCAGGATTACGTATCACTGACTCACACTTAATATAATAAGCATATCTTAGACGCACTTCTCGACCAGGAGCTAATCGATAGAATTTCTTAGGTGGATCTTCAAGGAAATCATCGCGTTCTATATAAAGAACTCGCGAGAACGGCACTTTGCGAGTACCCATGGCAGAATCCTCGGGATTGTTTATCGCATCAATTTGTTCTACTTGATCTTCAGGATAGTTTACTATTACTACCCGAATCGGCCTTAGCACTCCCATTGCTCTGTGAACAGTTTTGTTAAGGTGTTGTCTTAGAGTATGTTCTAAAAATGCAAAATCAACTACAGTGTTACGTTTTGCTACTCCAATCCTTTCACAAAATTCGCGCAGCGCCTCAGGAGTATATCCGCGTCTACGCATTCCTGATATTGTTGGCATACGTGGATCATCCCATCCACTTACATGACCACCCTCTACAAGAGCTGCTAACTTACGCTTACTAAGCACCGTGTAATTTAAGTTTAGTCTAGCAAATTCTATTTGACGCGGATGATCCACAGCAAGCTCATCAAGAAACCAATCATACAAGGGTCGATTATTTTCGAACTCTAAGGTACAAATAGAATGAGTTACACCTTCAATTGAATCACATTGCCCATGAGCAAAATCATACATTGGATATATACACCATTCGTTTCCAGTACGATGATGAGTCACATGCAGTATGCGGTACATTACTGGATCCCTTAAATTGATATTACTACTACTCATATCTATTTTAGCTCGAAGAACATGACTCCCGTCTTTAAATTCCCCTCTACGCATTCTCTCAAACAAATCTATATTTTCCTCAACAGAACGATTGCGATAAGGACTATCGCGGCCCGGCTCCTTGAGTGTGCCTCGATAAGCACGAATATCTTCGGCGCTTAGGCTATCAACATATGCTTTGCCAGAATGTATCAACTGCACCGCAAATTTATATAACTCAGCAAAGTAGTCTGAGGCACAATGAAAATTATCACCCCAATCAAATCCAAGCCAATTTACATCTTCTATGATGGATTCTACAAATTCGGACTCTTCTTTAGCAGGATTTGTGTCGTCCAATCGCAAACTACAATAACCTTTATAGTCAGCTGCAATGCCAAAATTCAAGCAAATAGACTTAACATGTCCTATATGTAAATACCCATTTGGCTCAGGAGGGAAACGAGTTTGAACTCTACCACCAAACTTGCCATCTTCCACATCTTTAGATACTATCAGGGATACAAAATTATCTTGTGAATCCTTGTTCGTACCACTTATGACGCTATTGTTTTTAGATTCCATTGCCACCTTTTATACCCATCACCATCAAAAAATATCTTTAGCCTAATCTGAATTATTTTGTGACCTAATACTTAGACGCACACTTTTACGCTTCTCCCCATCAGCCATAAGTTCCTTTTGTCGCTCGTTCTCACAAACTAGTCGAGGCACCAAAGTTGGCTTCCCCTGCTTGTCTAGAGCTACATACACAATAAACGCTGAGTTTGTTGCCACAACATCCGCAGTAAGAGGATTTTCAGCATCTACTCTTACCAATACTTCAATGGACGAACGTCCTACCCAACTTAATTGAGCATTTAAATGCAGCAAAGCTCCAACTTCTACTGGCTCATTGAATGTCATAGACTCTACAAACACCGTAACTGCGTGCATGCCAGCATGGCGCATAGCAGCTAAACTTCCAGCCTCATCAGCGAGTTTCATTATCACTCCCCCATGGACATTGCCTAACGGATTAGCATGCTCAGGCAACATCAGCTGTGCTAAATGAACAGCAGACTCAGAAGGTGTTTTACCTACATCGTTAATATTGTTTTGCATATTAATCTGGCCATTGACTATACAGTCTACTAGATTCGCACATGATCAGCCAAGTCCTTATAAACTCCCAACAAAGCTTCCGCAGAAGCCTGCCAACTAAATTGCTCTGCTCTCTCAAGCCCTTTTTCGCGAATGCTTTGTCTAAGATCTACATTTTCCGTCAATTTCAACATAGCATCTGCCATATCTTCTACATTGCTAGGGTCAACCAATAAAGCAGCATCTCCCGTCACTTCAGGCAAGCTGGAAACACTAGATGCGAACACAGGTACGCCACAAGCCATAGCCTCTAATACTGGCAAACCAAACCCTTCATACAAAGAAGGAAAAGCCATAATATCTGCAGAAGAATATAGAGCCGCTAAATTAGCGTCTTCAATAAAACCGGGAAATAAAACGCGTTTTTGTAATCCGCGTGATTCTACTAATTCATACACTGCGTCATAGCTCCAACCATCACCACCAGCTAATACAAGATTATATTCAGAATCGCCAAGTGCAAGCTCAAATGCCTTGATTAAAGTCAAGTGATTTTTTCTAGGCTGCAAAGTGCCCACTGATAACACAAATGGTTCTTGGCCCAATTTATACCGTTTACGCACTTGCTTAATCTCCACTGGATCCATTATGGGACGGAAGTCCGATGATACTCCAGGATAGAGCACTGTTATTTTATCTGCGGGTGTTAAATATAATTCGACAAGATCATCTTTGGTAGATTCCGAGTCTGCCAAAACATGTGTGGCAATCCGCACGGAGCGTTTAACCGCAACTTCCAGATATCCTCGCAAACCTGGAGAAGCAGATTCTGGATCTCGCAAAAATGACAAATCATGCACAGTCAGCAACGTAGGTACACCTTGTAATGTCGGAGGCAAAGTGAAATCAGGAGAATGATATATATCAATGACACCCGTAATAAGTTCTACAGGTACCGGCAAACGCATCCGTTGCCAAATTCGCGCAAGCCAAATATCATTCACAGGCAAATGACGTAGATGGAAATTATTTGGTAAAGTCAGCATGCCTCCCTCTACTTTGTTTTTGCTAGCATAGAAAAGACGATATTGATTAATTGAATCAATATCCGCCAATGCATGTACCATCTCTCGAACGTAACGCCCTATTCCACCACTCTGTCGCACAGCAGCAGTGATTTCTAACCCAATCTTCACAATTGCACTTTACTCAACATCACCATAGGTCCAATAACGATTTGCGAAAAAATTCCAGAACAATACCACTGCTACCGCCGCCACTTGACCTACATTGGTACCCAGAATCAATCCAGCTTGGACTCCATAATAATTTTGTAATGTTGGAATGAATGCTGAACTAACTGAGCCAAATATCAAAAGATTCAATGCAAGACCAATCAAATTAACAACTGTGAACTGAACAGCCTGTAATCTAACACTTTTAGATCGTGAGTCAGGATAAATCCAGTAGCGATTCCAAAAAAAGTTACTAGTCAAAGCAAGAGTAAAAGATATAGTTTTTGCTATAAGACGCAGTAAACTTGTAGTCATCCCCAGATAACCTATCATGATATTTAATGCGCCTGTGTCGATTATAAATCCTATAGCACCTACAATACTGAATTTTATAAAACGACGAGTTTCGCTACTATCAAATCGTTTGAATTTCATGAATATTTCTTCCTAAAAAATAACATAATAAGGCACTTATACAAACAAACTCTTGTTGCGTACTCTAGTGCTCACTACAGACAATACACCCAATAAACCACCTAAGCATAAATGTATATTGTTCACAAATAGATTGTCTACAAAATTATGTACCCCAAGATGTGTCCATGCACCCAATAATCCAAGAGTAATCCCTCGATTCCAATTGGTACTTCTTCGCAAAACACTAATTGTTTGCAAAAATACATACCCCCAGAACAATATATATGAACCAAGTCCAATCACCCCTGTTTCAGCTGCAACGTTCAAGTAAACGTTATGAGCATGCCCAAGAGGATTTTCCCAATTCGCCAATCTATATGTTGGATACACAACCTGATAGTTGCCCATACCTACTCCAAGCCAGGGATGTGCTTCAATCATTTTACTAGCCGCTTGCCAGTGTGCAGCTCTTTCAATAACGGAAAAATTAGTCTCATCGATAGAAACACGACGCACATCCTGAACAATCGTATATTCAAGTATCGTATTGATTCTATTCTCAAAATGATCAGGTACAAACCCTAGATAAACTAATATAGTGCTTATAGCAATAGTAACTGTTACCAAGCTGACGCCAATAAATGGTCTAGATGACAAGAAAAACAACATCACTAGAAATGCTACAATGGAACCAATCCATGCACCACGAGAATAGGACGCTATTAATGCGCACACTAGTAAAACAGTCACAATCAAAGTGATTACAACCATTGTTATATAAGAATGTTTTATCTGTTGGGGTTCTCTATTCTGGAGTAAAGCCCAGAGAACACCTAACGCGATAGGCCACAAAATTCCCATAAAACCACCAAATGGGTTTGGCTGTTCGAAAGTACCATACGCCCTAAAAAATCCTGATGCCAATTCAAAAGACATCGGTCCAGTATCCCGTATGGCAAATTGCCATATTCCAATTAATGCCTGAAGACAACCAGATGTCAAAACAAATCCTATAACCCACTTTTCCTTACCTTGCTTTACGCAATAATTAAACACTATCACGGCAACCATCAGTAATTGAAGCCATTTAATTAGTTCTGTCAGACCCTGATATATGTTTGTAACATCCCACAAAGATAGCAAAGCGATGCATAAATAGATAGCCATAAGTTTTGTGGTCACTGGAAATCTAATGCTCATATTTCTATTGAACACAATATGTACAAGCCAAGAAAAAACAAACAGAGCAAACAATATCTGACCAGGATACAAAGATACGTCGGTCCAGACAACTGCAACCAAAGCACGTAAAGGTCCAATAATAATCGCTAAACCAAGAGCAATCATAGGCTCAATCAACGAGATAACAATTGCAATCACGCTAACAATTATTGAGAGACCCAAGACAGCCGGCACAATTCCCAAAACTATAGCTATCAAGCTGCCCGCTAACAATAGTCCAATCAGATTTTTATGTGTATATAAAATTGATGCTTTCACAACAAATGTTCAAAATCCAGCCACTTAAGACTATCAACTATGTTGAGTACTACCACGCTCTAGCCCCACCAAGAACCGAGCTAGATTGTCAAGATCATCCAAAATGTATCCAGCTCCACGAGCCACACATGTTAATGGGTCTTCAGCTACCCAGCATTCCATGTTTATTTCACCTTGCATCCTTGCCGCCAAACCTTGAAGCTGCGACACTCCACCAGCCAAACAAACTCCTGATTCCATTAAGTCAGCAATGATCTCTGGAGGAGTTTCATCAATTGCTTCCTTTACTAAATTGACAAGCGTACGTGTGGATTCTGCGAGAGCACCCCTGATTTCTATAGATGATACTTCTACAGAATCAGGAAGACCGGTCACAAGATTTCGTCCCCTAAGAACAGTTACTCTTTCTTCTGGCAAAGAATGAGCGGACCCTACATCTATTTTTACTCTTTCAGCCATTCGTTCGCCAATAGCTAAGTTATATTTTGTGCGTGCATATTGAATGATATCTTCATCCATCTCATCACCAGCAACTCGCAGGGAACGACTGAGCACTACACCACCCATCGAAAACACAGCAATCTCAGTAGTTCCTCCACCAATATCTAGAACCATCGAACCACGAGCCTCACCTATCGGCAATCCAGCACCTATAGCAGCCGCCATGGGTTCCTCTATCAAATAAGCAGCTCGTGCTCCAGCTGCTAGAGTAGCATCATACACAGCACGCTTCTCTACTTCTGTCACACCACTAGGTATACCCACAACTACACGAGGCCGAGGAATCGGCACATAACTTTGCTCATGGGCCTTATCAATAAAATAACGAAGCATCGCCTCCGTAATTTCAAATTCAGAAATGACACCATCACGAAGAGGACGCACTGCCTGAATATTTGTAGGCGTGCGTCCAACAAGTTCTTTGGCCTCCGACCCTATAGCAAGAGGACGACGCGTCTTTTTGTCAACTGCCACCCAGGATGGTTCATTTATTACTATGCCCTTCCCGCGCACATATACAAGTGTATTAGCTGTACCAAGATCGATGCCAATATCCAGGGAAAACAGGCCTAGAAACCAATTTAATGGACTAATTGCCAATAGATTTGTCTCCTAATTGTCTCATGAGTTCTACGAAGCGCGATTATACCACGCAGAAGGTATCCTAATATACTAAGAAACACACATGCTATAATTTCACAAATGGATCTTTTTGGCATATTGCGAGAATTTAGTGAAAAAATATGTCCTGATTTGTGGAATGATGGACTGGTAATTGGAGTTTCTGGTGGGCCAGATAGCCTTGCACTATTACACATACTGAGTCAATTTCCTACACTACCATCACAAACAATAGTTGTACATTTAGACCATGAATTACGCAATAATTCATCAAAAGATGGGAGATTTGTTACTCAAATTGCCCAAGACTGGGGATTTAATATAGTTGTTGATAATCAAAACATCAAAAAAATTGCCTCAAAGCACAAATTATCCATAGAAGATGCAGGAAGACAGGCACGATACACACTATTCAAAAGAATAGCAGACACACACAACATCAAACTAATTCTAGTAGGGCACAATGCTGACGATCAAGTAGAGACGATACTCATGAATTTTGTGCGCGGAGCTGGTATTTCTGGTCTAAGTGGAATGAGCCCCATCACACCGATTGTTCCTAGCATGTTAACAATTGCGACTTATGAGCATTCTGACATATTTATAGGACGTCCATTGCTTTCTGTGCCACGTCAAGATATCCAAGAATACTGCATAGATAACAACCTAAGCCCTATTCAGGACCCAACCAACAATAATAAAAGGTACTTGCGCAACCGTATACGTCATGAAATCACTCCAATATTAAAAGATATAAACCCTAAAATCCATCAAACTACTAGTCATATTTCAACCATATTAAAAAATGATTCGGTTGTCTTACAACAAGCAAACAAGATTGCTTGGAACAACATTGTTGCGTATTTTGATGATCATAAGGTTGTTATCAAACGCTCAATGTTTGGACAGGCTCTTACAGGCACACAGTTAGCAATATTAAGATTAGCCATAAAACAATTAAGGCCAAACATACGCAACATAGATTTCAATCCAATTTCATATGCGGCAGAATTCTCGAAAACGGGAGATGTGCGTCAAGAGTGTTCTTTGCCAGGCAATCTGATTATGAAGATTGATTATCAACATCTGATAATTGTTGAAGCAAGAATAACGACAGATTATCATATCAACTCACCATTTCTAGTTAATGGAGAAACAATTACAATCGAGGCTCCAGGCTCCGTAGCACTTGAGTCATGCGGTTGGAAACTCTTAGTAGATTTTCCAGAAAAAATACACTGGAAATCAGTGTACAAAAATGCGGATCGCTGGAAAGCGTATATTGACTGTGACAAATTAGAGAATAATCCGCTACAACTCCGATCACGTAGAACTGGAGATAAATTCCAACCACTTGGCATGCATGGGAAAAGCCAGTCTCTGGCGCATTACATGACTAATGCTAGGATTCCTTATGAATTACGAAATTGCATACCTTTACTCGTGAGTGGAAAACAAATAATATGGATTGCTGGATGGAGATTGGACCATCGTGCATGCATAAGCAAAAACAGCCAAAATATAATGCGTGTGCGAATGACTTGTACACAATAATTGGCCAATGAATGACTAGGACCAGATCCATGTCAGTATTTACAACTTATTTGTTGATATTCGCAATTCTAACTTCGGGATGCAGTAGCAAAACCAACCACAATTCTACGCTACGGCTCGCAACTACTACTAGTACCGAAAATTCGGGTTTGTTGCAGTATATATTGCCTACATTTGAAAAACAGTTAAATGTGTCGGTAGAAGTCATAGCAGTAGGAACAGGTCAGGCAATTGCTCTAGGAAAATCAGGAGACGCTGACGCACTACTGGTACATGCTCCAGATCTGGAAAATCAATTTATAGCTGAAGGCCATGGTACAGGCCGGCGAAATGTTATGTATAACGATTTTATCATCGTAGGACCTAAACACGATCCTGCTTCCATACAAGGAGTTAGCAATGCAGCGGAAGCCATGACAACCATCTTTTTATCTAATGAACCATGGGCATCACGCGGCGATGAGTCAGGCACCCACATCAAGGAAAAATCTTTGTGGTTGACAACAGGAATAGAGCCACTTGCTTCCGACAATTGGTATTTTGCATTAGGACAGGGAATGGGTGCTACTTTACAATATTCGAATGAAACAGATGCTTATACATTAACAGATCGTGCCACCTATCTCACACAATCTGATATGCTTCCTTTTCTTGACATCATGGTTGGCGGAAATAGTATCTCCAACAATCCGGACCCTAATCTATATAATCCGTATAGTATCATTCCAGTCAATCCATCAAAAAGCATTTTAGTAAACCACAAGTTAGCCTTACAATTTTCCGATTGGTTACTGCGTGCCGAGACACAGAACCGTATCGCTAATTTTAGACTATCCGAACTCGGTCAACCGATATTTTATCCATTTATGAGATAATTTCGTACACTACTGAACAAATATAAAGATCGCATGTCAATAATTAAGGTATTTGAACAATAACATAGTTGACAATTCTATTTAAATACAATGCTCACATTGATTGAAGCTCTAAAAGAATCGATAGACTTAATTATTACACTAGATAAACGTCTAATCGATATTGCCATACTTACCCTAAGAATCACACTTTCATCACTAGCGCTAAGTACAATAATAGGTATGCCTATTGGCACTATGCTAGGTTTAGCGGGGAGAATACCTGCTAGAGGACTAATAATGGCCCTACTCTACACAGGAATGGGACTACCCCCTGTTGTTGTAGGTCTATTAGTATTCGTACTCCTTTCTAGATCTGGTCCCTTTGGATATCTGGAATGGCTATTCTCGCCAAAAGCTATGATCCTGGCGCAAACAATCATAGCTTTACCACTGATAATTGGTTTAACAATGGCTGCCGTCGGAAGTGTGCATCCGGCTCTATCACAACAACTAAGAGCACTTGGAGCCACAAGATGGCAGACTGCTAAGACTATTGTTGCAGAGACAAAACCTGGTATGTTGGCAGCTGTTGCGGCCACATACGGACGAATAGTGGCTGAAGTTGGAGCAGTACTACTAGTTGGCGGAAACATCGAAACGAAAACTCGCGTACTTACAACTGCTATAGTCCTTGAAACTCGGAAGGGAGCATTCGCTTTAGCACTAGGATTAGGTTTTATTCTTCTATCCCTTACATTCACTGCCAACATAATATTACTTCGATTCGGAAATTGGAATGACAGCAGAAAATAACAAGCACCCTCTCTACCATATTGAAAATCTACAAAAACAGTATGATAGGCGTACCATCCTCAAGATTGACACTTTGTCAATTCATCGAGGGGAAATTATAGCAATCTTAGGTCCAAGTGGTTCTGGCAAATCCACCCTATTACGTCTACTAAATTTTCTTGAACAGCCAACCAATGGCAAGTTGTACTTTAATGGGATGCTCGTTCAAGATATGCCTCGTATAGAAACCCGCCGAGATGTTACAACTGTATTTCAAAACCCTCAATTGTTGAACAGATCTGTTAGAGACAATGTGGAATTTGGCCTAAAAATACGAGGTGAACTTACTGGTCGTAAGCAAGTAATTAATGCCTTAGAACGTGTTGGACTTTCAGGATTGGAGCATAATAGTGCATCCTCGCTCTCCGGAGGTGAACTCCAACGAGTTGCTCTAGCAAGAGCTCTAGTACTCAACACAGAAGCTTTGCTGCTTGATGAACCAACATCTAATCTTGATCCATATAACACCAGCTTAATTGAGTCACTAATAACCGAACATCACCAAACACACAAATCCACTATTGTTTTAGTAACTCATAATTTATTTCAAGCACGACGATTGGCCCAGCGCTGTGCATTACTATTGGATGGACAATTAATCGAAGTTGCGCCAACTAATACCTTCTTTGAAGCATCTCACGATACACGTGTGTCCGCATTTGTGAACGGTAATATGATCTACTAAATGGGTTTGTATTTTTACACAATCTTGCGGTTATTACAATTAAGTTTAGCTTGGTACAATGTAAAAAATTATGCTAATAATTTCCGTATCTTACGTCTTACTTCTCCCCACTGAACTTTAGATAGACCAAGTTTACGCCTAAGCTTTTCCGGTTCCATACCATCACGAAAATCACGTAATGCACATGTCCATCTAAGCATTTCAAATGAAATATGCTTGGTCAAACCCGCACTATTGCTAATATCCTCCAAGCGATATTCTAAAAGCCGCACAGACCACGGAAAAACCCTTTCTTTGACATCATAATGCTCACTATATTTTGTGTAATACTCTACCCAATCTGAATTTAACTCAACTCTACGTTCTTTATGTATGTGTCGTTTATCAGAGTACCTAACATAGAGATAAGGTTGATCAGAGTTTTCAAGAACCATGTGATTAGACACAAGCCGAACAGTTTCACCTTTACGCAAACCAGTATGCAGCAAAAACGTAAATAAAATATATGGTCGCATATCCGCCTTTTTTTTCCGTTTCATTAGTTTCTCCGCAGCATGTTGTGCCTGAGATATTTCGAGCTCAGTTAAAACAATTGGCAACGGACTACGGACGGAGACATTGACCACTGCATCAGCAGGATTAACTGTAAGTCCAGATGCAGGAGTTAACCATCGAAAGAATGATTTCAAAGATGTTATGCGACGATCCAATGTTTTTGTCGAACATGGTATACGACGCTGATGCCTCATCCACTCTAAATAATCGTTCAGTGTCTTAGTGGTGAATTCACCGACAGCTGCACCGGCACCAGCATACTCCGCTAACAGTCTAATATCAATCCTATAATTTTTTAAAGTATTCTCTGATAGACCTGCACGACGTCGACTTTGCAGCCATACCTCCAAAGCAGCTGACACTGATGTATCTGGGTTCAGCAAATTCGATGCTGATAAAGAGTCAGCAGTACGCTGAACAGTAGTCGAAGGCTTATGTTCCTCAGCCTTCGACTTATTAGTCTTATTGTAATCGAACAGGGAAAGCTGTTTATTCATTTGTTAATTATTATTGACTGCAAAAAAAGATAGCACCAAAAACAAAACCTCGCAAGCTAATTACCGCACTTTTCTTTTTAGGAACAATTTTTCAATACTACCTAACCAACTTTATTCTGCCCCAAGTACTAGGATCAGACAAATCCCTAGTAGCAGAGCTGGACACCATGCTTTCTTGAACAGCTACACCCTCTGAATCATTATCGCTTACAGAGATCACAAATCCATACTCATCACCACTAGTAGGCCCCGCACCCAAGACAGCCCATGGCAATGCTGCTTCGATTAGATAACCTCCTTCGTTGCTGCGAGACTCGATCTTTGAGTCTGTAATAGTGCCACTCTGAGCTACTGGATACCATCGATATACTTGAGCCAATATTGAGGTGTCAGTAAAACTGCCGGGTGACAAACCAATCTGATAATCATCACTATTGAGTTTCCTAACCAAAGCGTCAGAATCAATTTCTCTGTCAAACAAAATCTCTACGCTATCCCCCTTGAAGATTGTCTCTCCAACCTCTGTCTGAACATGAACATCGTCTCGGACCTCAACAGCAACGTACAAATACAAATCATCCCAAGCAATTCCATAGGTGGCGCTAAGATCAACATTATCATTCCAAACACTCGATCCATATACAACCTGATCAGCTACGAACAACAATGTACCCCAATCATTAAGATTGCCATCAATAATTAGGTCCGTTGTCAACGCCGGCACAATCAAACCATCATAATCATCTC
>CEUS01018763.1_pt1 | contig 13025 bp, 13 predicted proteins | sample 427031 | NCBI WGS metagenome assembly CEUS01 (sample SAMEA2622837, study PRJEB7988) | marine metagenome | biome: marine biome (ENVO:00000447); feature: marine epipelagic mixed layer (ENVO:xxxxxxxxx); material: "saline water (ENVO:00002010), including plankton (ENVO:xxxxxxxx)" | depth 140 m | reverse complement strand
GTTAATTGGGATACAAAATTAGAAACTGCGATATCAGATTTAGAAGTTGAGCAAAAGGAAGTTCAGTCAAATCTTTATTACATAAAATATAAAATTGAGGATGAAGATAAATTTCTTACTATAGCAACTACCAGACCTGAAACTATGCTTGGGGATTCTGCTGTAGCTGTAAATCCAAATGATGAAAGATATAAAAATTATATAGGAAAAAAAATAATCGTACCTGTAGTAGAAAGAAAGGTAAAAGTAATTGCAGACAAATATGTTTTAATCGACCAAGGTTCTGGCGTTCTTAAAGTTACGCCTGCTCATGATTTTAATGATTTTGAAATAGGGAAAAGACACAAGCTTGATTTTTTTAATATTTTCGAAAAAAATGGTAAATTAAATAATACTGTTCCAAAAGATTTAGTTGGGTTAGATCGTTTTGAAGCAAGAAATATAATTGTAAAATTGCTTAAGGAAAAAAATTTATTGGAAAAAATTGATAATATAAAAAATGCTGTTCCTTTTGGAGATCGTTCAAATTCAATCATTGAACCTTTGCTAACCGAACAATGGTTTGTTGATGCAAAATTTTTAGCAAAAAAAGCTATACAGGTAGTTAAAAAAAAGAAAACTAATTTTTTTCCAAAAAATTGGTCCAAGACCTATTTTCAATGGATGAATAATATACAACCATGGTGTATCTCAAGACAATTATGGTGGGGTCATAGAATACCCGCATGGTATTCTAAAGATAAAAAAATTTTTGTTGCTGAAGACGAAAGTACAGCCAATGATATTGCTAAAAAATATTACAAAAAAAAAGTTATTTTAAATAGAGACGAAGATGTTTTGGATACCTGGTTTTCATCTGCGCTTTGGCCATTTGCTACTCTTGGGTGGCCAAAAAAAACTTATGAATTAAAAAGATTTTATCCAACATCTGTACTTGTTACTGGATTTGACATTATTTTTTTCTGGGTAGCAAGAATGATGATGATGGGAAATTATTTAATTGGTAAGGAGCCTTTTTCAAAAGTATATGTTCATGCTTTGGTAAGAGATGAAAAAGGTCAAAAGATGTCAAAATCTAAAGGTAACGTAATCGACCCTCTTGATATAATAAATAAATATGGCGCAGATTCATTAAGATTTACTTTAATTTCAATGGCTGCACCGGGCAGAGATGTAAAACTTTCTGAAGATAGAGTTAAAGGATATAGAAATTTTTTAAATAAAATTTGGAACGCTAATAAATTTTCAAAAATAAACAATTGTAAAATTTCCAAGAAAATTAATATTAAAAAAACTAACCTTGACGTTAACAAATGGATTTATTTTAAATTGGTAAAAACTAATATTGAGGCAAAAAGGCATATATTGAATTTTAGATTTGATGAAGCAGCAAAAGTAATTTACCAGTTTGTTTGGCATTCTTACTGTGATTGGTATATTGAATTTCTAAAACCCATATTTGAATCAAAAGATAGAAAAAATCTAGAAGAATCACGTAAAATATCAGCCTTTATTCATGCAAATATGCTAATTCTTTTACATCCATTTATACCTTTTTTTACTGAAAAAATTTGGCAAGATTTTAAATTTAATAGTTATTTTAAATCTCCAATAATGTTTAAAAATTGGGATATAACTAACTTACCCAATTTTAGCAAAAGCTACGAAAAAATTGACTGGCTTATAGAACTTGTAACAACAATAAGAGCAACAAAAGTTGATTTAAATGTTTCTCCCGGTGCATTTATTGATATTTCTTTGAAAGAATTGAATAAAGATAAAATATACATCATAGAAAATAATATAGATGTTTTTAAAAGATTGGGAAGGGTTTCTGATGTTAAATATTCTGGGACAAATAAAAATAGTGTAAAAATAATTGTTAAGGGGGAAACAGTAATACTCTTTTTTGATCAAAACTTGAATTTGACCGATCAAAAGCAAAAAATATCTCTAAAAGTTGAAGATTTAGATCAGAAAATCAATTTAATAAACAGGAAGTTAAAAAACAAATCTTTTTTAAAAAATGCGCCAAAACAGATAGTTGAGAGAGAAAAAAAGGCATTGATAAATTGTAAAATTGAACTTAAAAAGTTGAATAGTATTTTAAATAGTATTAAAAATTAATCATGAAAATCAATAAATCTAAATTACCGAGCAGGCATGTATCAGTGGGAGTAAAAAGCGCTCCCCATCGTTCTATGTATTATGCAATGGGTTTAAAAACTGATGATATAGAAAAGCCTTTTGTTGGGGTGGCTACAACTTGGAATGAAGCAGCTCCTTGTAATATTACTCTTTCTAGGCAAGCCCAATCAGCTAAAAAAGGTGTTAAATTAGCAGGAGGCACTCCTAGAGAATTTACAACTATTACGGTAACGGATGGTATAGCAATGGGACACGCAGGAATGAAGTCTTCATTAATAAGCAGAGAAGTTATAGCAGATTCAGTTGAATTGACTGTTAGAGGTCATTGCTACGATGCACTCGTAGGTTTAGCTGGTTGCGATAAGTCTTTACCAGGACTTATGATGGTTATGTTGAGACTAAATGTTCCTTCAGTTTTTATTTATGGAGGATCAATATTGCCAGGAAATTACAAAGGAAAAGATGTAACCATTGTAGATGTTTTTGAAGGCGTTGGAAAACAATCAACAGGAAAAATGAGTGAAAAGGATTTACTTGAACTAGAGAGCGTAGCTTGCCCTTCAGCTGGGTCATGCGGAGGACAATTTACAGCTAATACTATGGCGTGTGTATCAGAAGCTATTGGATTAGCATTACCTGGTTCCGCAGGAACCCCAGCAATGTATGAAACACGAGATAAATTTGCAGTATCTAGCGGAGAGGCAGTAATGAATTTGCTAAAAAAAAACATTAGGCCAAGAGACATTGTAACAAAAAAATCATTAGAAAATGCAGCTGTTATTGTAGCGGCTTCAGGAGGGTCTACTAATGCAGCTTTACATTTACCAGCTATTGCAAATGAAGCTGGAATAAAATTTACGCTGGAGGACGTGACAAACATATCAAAAAAAACACCATATATAGCTGATCTTAAACCTGGAGGTAAATATGTTGCAAAAGATTTATATGAAGTGGGGGGAGTGCCGGTTTTAATAAAAGCTTTATTGGAAGGTGGTTTTTTACACGAGGATTGTATGACAGTTTCAGGAAAAACTATTGGGGAAAATCATAAAGATATTATTTTTCCGTCTAATCAAAAGGTTATTTACAAAACTTCTAAACCTTTAAGTTCAACAGGTGGCTTTGTAGGTTTAAAAGGAAACTTGGCACCTGATGGAGCTATTGTAAAAGTCGCAGGGTTGAGAAAGAAAAAATTTAAAGGAAAAGCAAAGTGTTTTGATGGTGAGCCAGCTGCTTTAAATGCAGTTTTAGATAAAAAAATAAAAGCGGGTGATGTTATAATTATTAGGTATGAAGGTCCTAAAGGAAGTCCAGGTATGCCAGAAATGTTATCGACTACTGGAGCAATATATGGTCAAGGCCTAGGAGAAGAAGTTGCGCTCATTACAGATGGACGTTTCTCTGGAGGCACACATGGCTTTTCCATTGGCCACGTTGGTCCAGAAGCTGCTCTTGGAGGACCAATTGCGCTGGTGAAAAATGGAGATATTATTGAAATAGATGCTGATAAAGGTTTTATAAAAGTGTTACTAACAACTAAAGAACTAGCGAGAAGAAAAAAAAAATGGAAACCAAAAAAAGCAGAATATACTTCTGGTACTTTATGGAAGTACTCGCAGTCGGTGGGGCCAGCTTTTAAAGGGGCTGTTACGCATCCTGGGGCATCAAAAGAAAAAAAATGTTACGCGGATATATAAAATATATATGAGGATAAAACCTGTTATCTTGTGTGGTGGCGCAGGCACAAGATTATGGCCACAGTCTAAAAAAAATATACCAAAACAATTTATTGATTGGGGAGGATGGAACTTGTTCGGCAGAACCCTTGAAAGGATTAAGAGTCCATTATTTGATTATCCTATAATTACAACAAATTTTGCTTATATAAATTTAGTAAAAAAATATCTTTCTAAATACAAAATTAAAAAATACAAGATTATTTCTGAGCCTTTTAAAAAAAATACAGCTTCAGCCATATTATCATCTGCGCTTTTGAAAGAAGTTCCTTATGATCAACCTATGATTTTTTTTCCATCGGATAATTTAGTAGGAAAAATAAAACAGTTTAACAAGTCAATCAATTTTTATAAAAAGTATTTAGATAATAATAATATATTTATTTTTGGTATAAAACCTACTGAACCATCATCCGAATATGGTTACTTTTTAACTAGAAAAAACTCAAATAAACTTAACGTAGTATACAAATTTATTGAAAAACCTAATAAACAAATGGCAAAAAAAATTTTAAAAAAAAATGGTTATATGAATTCAGGTATGTTTTTTGCTAAAAAAGAATCAATAATTAGAAATTTTGCAAAACATCAATATAAAATATTTAAAAATTGCAATGATGCTGTTTATAACTCAAATTTATATAAAAATGTTTATTATTTAAAAAAATCACCATTCAAAAAATTAAAAGAAATATCTTTTGATTATGCAATTTTGGAAAAAACTAAGAATATTAACGGTATTAAATTAAATATACCCCTAACGGATTTAGGTAATTGGAAAGAGATTTGGAAATTTTTTAAAAAATCTTTATCAAAAAAAGATATAAAAAAAAATACATATTACAAACCTTGGGGCAAGTACATTAATCTATTTTCTGGTAAAGGTTTTTTGTTAAAAGAACTTATAATAAACCCTAAATCCTCACTTAGTTTACAGAAACACAATTATCGATCAGAAAGATGGACAATTATTTCAGGCAACCCAAAAATCACAATCGATAGAAATAGATTTTTTGCCAATCCTAATGAGGCTGTTTATATTCCAAAAAAATCAATTCACAGAATAGAAAACAAATTTACTAAACCTGTTCAAATTGTTGAGGCTCAAATAGGTGTGATTTTAAAGGAAAGTGATATCACCAGATACAAAGATATTTACGGTAGAGCTAGTTAAAAATACATTCTACAGGCACATGATCTGATGGCTTAATTTGATTTCTTATATTTTTTCTTATTTCTATTTTTTTTACTGTATCAATTAAACTATTTGAAACTAAAAAATGATCAATTCTCATTCCATTATTTTTTTCCCAAGCGCCCCGCATATAATCCCAAAAAGTATAACAACCTTCATTATTGTTAAATTTTCTAAAAACATCATGTAAGCCCAAATTAATCAAAGTTCTATATTTTTTTCTTATCTCAAGTTTAAAAAGCGCATCATTAATGTATTTTTCAGGTGCATAGACGTCCTTTTCTTCGGGAATAATGTTAAAGTCACCAGCAACAACTAAATCCGTATTATTTTTTATTTTTTTACCAATCTCTTTAACAAAGAGATCAATCCAATTTATTTTATAAGTATATTTTTCAGTGTCCACAGGGTTTCCGTTTGGAACATATATATTTATAATTTCAATATTTCTATTTTTAAATTCAATTTTAGCAGAAATTATTCTTGATTGATTAATTTTATCACCTGACAAAATTTTATTTATATTGGTCAATTTTTTCTTCGATAAAATAGATACCCCATTATAACTTTTTTGACCATTTACATAAGAAATGTATCCTAAATTATTTAATTCATCGAATGGGTAGTTACGTTCTTCTGTTTTAATTTCTTGTAGCAAAACTACATCAGGAGAACTAGACTTAAGATATTTTTTTACATTATCAATTCTTGCTCTAATCGAGTTTACATTCCATGAAGCAATTTTCATCAAAATGAAAAAGACACACCACAGCCACAAGAGGATTTAGTTTTTGGATTAGATATTTTAAAAGAACTACCTATCAGTTCTCGAGCAAAATCTACCTGAGAGCCTTCCAGCATTTTTAACGAATCTTTGTCCACTACTATGTTTCCATGTTTATGATCATTTTCATCAATTTTTTCATCAAATGAAAAGTCATATTTGAAACCAGAGCATCCACCACCCTTCACCGCAATTCTAAAAAATGTACCGAGTGGTTTTTTCGCTATTAGCTGATTAATTCTTTCCACAGCTTGTTTACTAAAATTAATTTCTTTAATCATTTAAACTCAATTTGATTATAATATAATCCCACAAATTGTTTTATGCAAAATAATTATAAGGAAAACCATCTAGAACCATATGCGACCAAGTCCGTAAACACGAAAGGTAGAATTTATGCTGAAAAAGAAAATGAGATAAGATCACCATATCAAAGAGATAGAGATAGAATAATTCACTCTTCTGCATTTAGAAGGCTTAAGCACAAAACGCAAGTTTTCGTAAATACAGTTGGAGATCATTACAGAACTAGGCTTACACATTCTATGGAAGTTTCACAAATAGCAAGAACATTAGCAAGATTTTTAGGATTGAATGAAGATTTGTGCGAAACATTAAGTTTGTCTCACGATTTGGGACACACACCATTTGGTCACGCAGGAGAGGAAATTTTAAACAAATGTATGAATAATCATGGGGGCTTTGATCATAATTTGCAAACATTACGAATAGTAACATCGCTTGAAAGTAAATATTATAAATTTTTTGGTTTAAATCTTACCATTGAAACATTGGATGGTTTAATTAAGCATAATGGACCTGTAAAAAATCTAAATAAGTTTGATCTAATCTTAAAAAAAAAATTATTCAAAAATAAAATAAATTTTTATACATATCCCTCATTAGAGGCTCAAGTAGCATCCATATCGGACGATATAGCATACAACAATCATGATTTAGAAGATGGTTTAAGAGCAGGGTTGTTTACAATAAAGAAATTTAATTCAATACCAGCTATTTTTGAGATAATAAATGAGCATGTTAGAAAATCAAAACATTTCAAAAGAGAAGTTGTTGTAAGTCAAATTGTAAGAAAATTAATTAATGTTATGGTAATTGATGTTATTAACACCACCAAGAGAAACTTAAAAAAATATAACCCGAGATCAATTGATGACGTTTATAATCAAGATCGCTTAATAGTTGATTTTTCTAAAAATATGAAAAAAGTTGATGTTCAAATAAAAGATTTTTTAAGACGTAATATGTATAATCATAGAAATGTAGTTATTAATACAAATAAAGGAAAAAAAATTATAAAAATTTTATTTAACTATTTACTAAAAAATTCTAATAAACATATTGACGAAGAACTATTAAAAAAAGAACCCAAAGAACGTGTTGTCGCTGATTTTATAGCTGGTATGACTGACAGATATGCAATTAATTTGTATGAAAAAATAAAATGAACTTATTATTAGATTACCAAGAAAAGATTTTGTACTGTTTAAAAAAACTAAAACAGAAAAAAATAATTAGTTTTGATGATGAGCTAAAAAATTTTATAGTGGAGATACCTCCAAAAAGTTACAATGCTGATATATCATGTAATGCCGCAATGATATTAGCTAAAATAAACAATAAATCACCCTCTGATTTGGCGGAAATTTTAAAAAAAAATTTCTTGGAAAGTTTTAGCGAATTTGAAAAAATCGATATCAAACAACCAGGATTTATTAATATAAATTTCAAAATTATTTTTTGGAAGAAGCAATTGCAAAAAATAATTAAATCAAAAAAAAATTATGGATCAACTAAAAATCAACAATACAGATATAATATCGAATTTGTTTCAGCAAATCCAACGGGGCCATTGCATGTGGGCCATTGTAGGGGAGCTATATTAGGTGATGTGCTTTCTAATCTACTAAAATTTAACGGACATTTAGTTACAAAAGAATATTACGTTAATGATTATGGAAATCAGATAAAAACCTTTGTTCTTTCTGTCTATTATAGAATCTTAGAAATTACCGAGGGTAAAGCTTTTCCTTCTGATAAGAATTTGTATCCAGGAAATTATATTATTGATATTGCTAAAAAAATTATAAAAGAAAAAAAAATAAAAAAATTTAAAAATTATGATAAAATATCTGAAGACTTAACTAAAGAGTCATTAGATTTTTCATTATCTTTAATCAAAAATAATTTACATAATTTGGGAATAAAACATGACAATTTTATCTATGAATCAGAACTGATTAAAAATGAATTTGTTTCAAAAACCATTAATAAACTAAAAAAAAATAATTATGTTTATAAAGGTAAACTTAAACCACCAAAGGGTGAGCTATCAAAAAAATGGAAAGCGAGGAATCAATTATTGTTTGAATCAACTAAATTTGGAGATGATACTGACAGGGCTTTACAGAAAGAAGATGAAACATGGACATATTTTGCTAGCGATATAGCTTACCATGCACACAAAATTAACAGAAATTTTGATGTATTAGTGAATATTCTTGGTGCTGATCATTCTGGTTATATTAAAAGAATAATTTCAGCCGTTAAAGCAATTTCTAACAATAAAATAAATCTTGTTTGTAAAGTCTCGCAATTAGTTAAGTTATTTAAAAAAGGTAAACCTTTTAAAATGTCCAAAAGAAGTGGCGAATATATAACCATAGAAGATTTGTTAAAAGAAGTTGGTAAAGATTCAGTGAGATTTATGATGTTAAACAGAAGCAATGATGTGGAGTTAAATTTTGATTTTGAGAAGGTAACTGAAAAATCAAAAGATAATCCTGTATTTTATGTTCAATATGCTTATGCACGAATTAATTCAATTTTCAAAATGATAGATTTAAATATTGATAGCAATATTGAACTTGCAAATGAAAACTTTAGTTTAAATCTGCATGAGATTGAAATTTTAAGAAAAATTTCAGAATGGCCAAAATGTGTTGAGATATCTTCCTTAAAACTTGAACCACACAGAATACCATTTTATCTATATGACCTAGTTACATTATTTCATTCTTATTGGAATTTAGGAAAGGAGAATAAAGAATTTCGATTTATATCCGAAAAAAATATTTCAAGATTACTTCTCTTGCAAGCTTTGGCTATAGTGATAAAAAATGGTATGACAATTTTAGGTGTGTCAACTCCAAAAAGTATGTAATGTTAAAAAAGATTAAAAATATATTTTTTCTATTATTATTTTTTACTTTTATTTTTTTAACTGCAAATTTTTATTTTTCTGATGAAAATATAATGACAGTAAACAAATCAAGGGCAATCTATCCAGTGGAAATAATAAATAAAATTCATAATTTACCAATATTAAAAAATGATACAGCCGATATAATCGAATATAGAAATGACATGGAGGTATATAAAAAAAAGAAAAAAAAATATACCTTTTGGAACCTTCTTAGAAAATAAATTAATGAATCGTAAAGCGGTAATTTTTGGTATAAAAGGAACTCAACTAACTAATGAAGAAAGATACCTGATAAAAACCGAAAAACCTTGGGGCATAATTTTATTTAGCAGAAATGTTAAAAATTTATTTCAACTAAAACAACTAACTAATGATATAAAAAAAAGCATTAAGGACAAAAACTACCCTATATTAATAGACCAAGAAGGAGGTAAAGTGTCCCGCTTGAATGCTATTATTGATTTAAGTTTTTTCTCACAAGATTATTTTGGTAGACTCTATAAAAAAGATAAAAAATTTTTTTACCAACACTACAAAATTTATATCGACAAAATTTGTGATGTTTTAAGAAAGGCTGGGATTAACATAAATACAGTTCCTGTTCTTGATGTACGTAGAAAATTTTCTCATAATGTTATAGGCACTCGATCTTTTTCTAGAGACGCAGGTGCAGTTACAAAAATTGGTGGAATTTGTATTGATTTACATAATAAAAATAAGATAGCTACGGTCGTTAAACATATTCCAGGTCACGGTTTGACAAGAAATGATAGCCATCACGATCTTCCAGTAGTTCGTGCTAAAAAAAATGAACTTATTGCTAATGATTTTAAACCGTTTAGAAAAAACAAATCATTATTAGCAATGACAGCACATGTAGTCTATAGCGTATACGACTCAATATATACCGCGACACATTCAGAAATTGTTATAAATGATGTGATAAGAAATCATATTGGTTTTAAGGGAATTTTAATTTCCGACGATATTTTAATGAAAGCTCTTGAATATGGATTAGAAAATAATGCTAAAAAAGCACTTGATGCTGGATGTAATTTAATTCTTCATTGTAATGGAAACATCAAAGAAATGAACAAATTGGTGAAAGTTATACCCAAAATTGATAAATTCACGCAAAAAAAAACATCACATTTGTACAAATTTTTAGGATAAAATTCACTATTATGAAATCTGAATCAAAAGAAGATTTTAAAATAAAAATCGATAATTACTCAGGTCCTTTGGAAGTGTTGTTAGATTTAGCCAAGTTACAAAAAGTTGATTTGACAAAGATTTCAGTAACACAATTAGCAGATCAATTTATTGAGTTTATAAATAGCGCAAAACGAATTAATTTGGATTTAGCCTCAGAGTATCTGCTCATGGCTACTTGGTTAACATATCTTAAATCTAAACTATTATTACCCGAGGATGACGAGGACGAATTTAATACATCTCAAGTTGCTGAAAAGTTAAAACTACAATTAAAAAAACTAGAGTTGATACGTTTATTATCTGATCAATTATTAAAAAAAAAAAGACTCGGAATAGATATTCGTTTGCGAGGTATATCTGGAGGAATAAGATCAACAATTAATTCAAAATATAATGTTTCATTGTATGAATTGCTAAAAGCTTACTCAGGTCATGTAATGAGGCAAAACTTTTTATCAATAAATATTCCGAAATTACCAGTTTGCACAACTGAACAAGCTATTGAGATTATTAAAAAAAATATAAATAAATTAACAAGTTGGAAAAAAATTTCTGATCTTATTCCTCAAAAATTTAAAAAAGATAAAAAACTTGTAAAATCTGGCATAGCGGGTTTTTTTGCTGCTTCTCTTGAATTATCGAAAGAAGGATTGCTAAGTATTATGCAGGAAAAAAATTTTGATATATTATTAATTAAAGGAAAAAATGAACAAGAAAAATGATTTAAAAATACTAAAATTTCCAAACAGAACACTTGAGGCAGAAAGACAGGTAGAGGCAATTTTATTCGCAGCAGAAGAGCCTTTAGATTTAGCTAGCATTGAAACTAGAATGAAAGTTAAAGCAAATATTCCTAAAATTTTAGAGTCTCTAGTAAATCAGTATAAACATAGAGGCATAAATTTAATTTGTATTTCAGGAAAATGGTCTTTCAGAACAGCAGCTAACCTCTCTAAACTAATGAGATTTCAAACCTCTACACAAAAAAAGTTATCCAAAGCGGCTATAGAAACTTTAGCAATAATTGTTTATCACCAACCAGTTACCAGATCAGAAATTGAGGAAATCAGAGGAGTGGCATTTGCTAGCGGAACCATGGAAATATTGTTAGAGCTTAATTGGGTAAGACCTTCAGGTAGAAAAAATGTACCAGGTAAACCTATACAATATGTTACTACAGAAGATTTTCTAAGCCATTTTAATCTTCAAAAATTATCTGATTTACCTAATGTTGAAGAGCTTACTTCTGCCGGTTTAATAGATAGCGGTAATATAGATACATCGATTTTCGGTACTGGTAAATTTTTTAAAGAGCAAATTAATGAAAAAAAAGAGAATATTTATTCTAATATAGACGATATGTTAAATCGGTCGCTTAAATCCGAGGAGGAATAAAAGATATCTTTAACAAACTATAAAAATTGTATATAAATTTGATATGAGCATAGGTTTTTGGCAAATAGCGATTGTTGTTGTATTGGTCGTTCTTCTTTTTGGAAGAGGTAAAATATCTTCCCTAATGGGTGATGTTGCAAAGGGGATTAAAAGCTTCAAAAAGGGGATGTCAGATAACACAGACCAAACAAATTCAATATCATCATCAGAAGAAGAATCCAAAGAAGACCAAAATTCCGAGAAAAAGTAATTCATAATGCCACAGATTGGATGGTTTGAAATATTAATTATTGTGGTTCTGTCTATACTGGTTATTGGTCCAAAAGATTTTCCGGTAGTAGTAAGAAAAATTGGCAATTGGGTGTCTTCTATAAAAAAGTATTTTAGTGAAATTCAAAAAGATATGAGCAACATGGAAAATGCAGTTGCAGAAGACGTTTCTTTAGAAGAAAATCACAAGCAAAAAAAAGATAATAATAAAGATGAATGATGAAAAAAATATTCAAACAAACTTTGTTGGGCATCTTACTGAATTAAGGTCAAGATTAGTAAAATCTTTTATTTATCTGTTTGCTTGTTTTATTATTTGTTACTTTTTTGCGGAGCATATTTATGGTTTTTTAGTTCAACCATACGCCGAAGCTGTAAAAGATGATGATGTAAACAGAAGACTTATTTTTACAGCTTTGCACGAAACATTCATAACATATTTAAAAGTTGCATTTTTTGCTGCTTTTTTCTTAACGAGTCCTTTAATATTAACGCAGATATGGAAATTTATTGCACCTGGATTATATAAAAATGAAAAAAAAGCTTTATTACCATATTTAATTGCCACTCCTACTTTATTTTTATTAGGTGGGTTGCTGGTGTATTATTTGGTAATGCCTTTAGCTATTAAATTTTTCCTATCTTTTGAAACTACGACACAAATTAATACCTTACCTATACAATTAGAAGCTAAAGTAAACGAATATTTATCTCTTATCATGAGACTGATTTTTGCATTCGGTATAAGTTTTCAATTACCAGTATTATTAAGTCTATTAGCTAGAGCAGGTTTTATAGATTCTGAATATCTAAAAAAAAGAAGAAAGTATGTAATTGTGATAATTTTTGCCGTAGCAGCAATACTAACTCCACCAGACCCAATAACACAAATTGGCTTGGGAATACCTTTGTTAATTCTTTATGAATTATCTATATTATCCGTAAGAATAATTGAAAAAAAGAAAAAAGATGCATAACATTAAGTTAATTAGAAAAGAACCTGATTTTTTTTTAAAAAAGCTTGAGCATAGGAATGTTAATATTAGTTTAAAAAAT
>CEUS01267387.1_pt1 | contig 13032 bp, 8 predicted proteins | sample 427031 | NCBI WGS metagenome assembly CEUS01 (sample SAMEA2622837, study PRJEB7988) | marine metagenome | biome: marine biome (ENVO:00000447); feature: marine epipelagic mixed layer (ENVO:xxxxxxxxx); material: "saline water (ENVO:00002010), including plankton (ENVO:xxxxxxxx)" | depth 140 m | reverse complement strand
AGGGGTCCTTCACCTCAATTACTTCTTGACCGCTTAAGAAATCGACGTGTCGTTGGTAATATATCCACTGTATTATGTGAAAGTTTGAAGATTAATCGACGTGATCTCAAAGCTAGTTTTCACAATGTGGAACATCATCGCGCCCATATGGCAAGTACATTTTTTGTATCACCCTTTGAAAATGCAGCGGTGTTATCAGTTGATGGTATGGGCGATTTTACTAGTACAATGTGGGGTACTGGTAGTGGCAATCGGTTTGATGTTAGTGGTTCGATTCATTTCCCCCATTCAATTGGCATATTGTATACAGCAGTATCACAGTGGTTGGGCTTTAATAACTATGGTGATGAGGGTAAAGTAATGGGTCTAGCTCCTTTTGGAGAACCACATTATGTAGATAAATTGCGACGTATATTGCGAGTGCAGTCTGACAAAACATTTGAGGTTGACCAATCGTATTTGAGGTATAAAGCTGAAGGTGGCACAATGAGCTGGGCAGGTGGTAAACCCAAGATAGGAAGGTTGTACTCTGACAGCTTTTTGAAGCTTTTCGGAGAAGCCCGTCTACCAAATCAAACTTTAACATCTTATCATATGGATATAGCTTCTTCACTGCAAGCTATTACTGAGGAAGCAGAATTTGCATTGCTTGAGAAGCTGTATAAAGAAACAGGATGTGGTAATTTGTGTATGTCAGGAGGAGTAGCTTTAAATAGTGTATTTAATGGCAAGGTTCTTCCTAATACTGATTTTAATGAAATATATATACAACCTGCTGCTAGTGATGCAGGTACTGCACTTGGCGTTTGTTACTACATATATCATCAGATCTTAGGTTTTCCTCGTACTTACAACATGTCTCATGCTTATACAGGTCCTCAATTCTCTAACGGAGATGTGGAATCTGCCTTAAATAGACATAGTTTGGAATATTCAACATTGGATCTTCCTGTATTAGTAAAAGATACTGCAAAGTTGATTGAAAAAGGTAATGTGATTGGATGGTTTCAAGGGCGGATGGAGTGGGGTCCTCGAGCACTAGGCAATCGTAGTATCATCGCAGATCCGCGTCACTCAAGTACACAGGACTTGCTTAACTCTCGCATAAAAAACCGCGAGAGTTTTAGACCTTTTGCTCCAGCTGTGCTTGAGGAACATGTAGGTGATTACTTTGATCAATCATATCCTGACCCATTTATGCTGAAAGTTTATGGGGTATTGCCAGATAAACGCGACATTATTCCAGCTGTTACTCATGTAGATGGGTCTGGTAGATTACAAACTGTGAAAAGAGATGTATCCTTACCCTACTATGAATTGATTAACGCGTTTTATGAGCGAACAGGTGTGCCCGTTGTTCTGAACACAAGCTTCAACGAAAATGAACCTATTGTATGTACACCTGAGGAAGCGATTGCTTGTTTTATGCGCACTAAGATGGATGTACTAGTGATTGGTAACTATATGGTGAAAAAATGAAACTCTTAATCACAGGAAGTTCTGGTTTTATAGGGTGTCATCTGGTTCGCGGCATTACAGAGCGTGGTCACTCGGTGTTGGGTGTCGATGTTGACATGCCTGTATCACGACCATCAGGTTTTACTTTTCAAAAATGTGACATATTGAATTCAGAGCAGTTGAAAGCAATTTTCCTGGAATTTGAACCGACTCACGTTGTACATCTTGCAGCACGAACCGATTTGGATGAGAAAGCAGATTTGATGATTGATTATGCTCCCAATGTCGGCGGTGTTGAGAATATAGTTGATGCGGTTCAATCTACTTCTAGTGTAGTACGTTGTATTTATACTTCCACTCAGTTGGTGTGTAGGCCAGGTTACGTACCTCAAAACAATCAGGATTGGCAGCCACATACAAAGTATGGCGAAAGCAAAGTGCTAGGCGAACAGATAGTTTATAAACATAATGGTGGTGGCAAATCTTGGTGTATTGTTCGTCCTACTACAGTTTGGGGACCTGGCATGAATAAACACTACCAAAATTTTATATCTTTAGTTGAGAAAGGTCGATACTTTCATGTGGGACGTAAAATGCTACTGAAATCATATGGGTATGTTGGCAACTTAGTACATCAGTACATGCAGTTGATAGAGGTTCCTGAAGCTAAGATTCAGGGAAAAATGCTTTATCTAGCTGACTATGATCCAATATCATTGCGGCGCTGGGTAGATATGCTTAGTAGCGAACTAGGGTCTGGGCCGATTATTACTATACCTGCAATGTTAGCTAGATTTGGGGCATATACAGGTGATATAGTTAACATGTTAGGTTATAAGGATTTTCCGTTTAATTCCTTTCGTCTAAACAATGTACTCACTGAGTATAAGGTTGACACGTCTGACACTGAGAGTATATGCGGTGCACTGCCTTACTCTATGGAGGAAGGAGTTCGCGAAACAGTTAACTGGTATAAACAAATCAATAATGGTTAGCATGTTGTATTTGGAATATGTTGCTTTTAATTAGAAGCAAACATTACTTATAATGAGTAAACTAAAAATATATAGTTATTATCATTACAATAGTTGAGGTCAAAAATGAACTTAAATGGAAAAAGGATATTGGTGACGGGTGGTGCGTCTTTTATAGGGTCACATCTTACTGACGCACTCGTTGATAAGGGCGCTAAAGTGCGTGTAGTTGATAATCTCAGTAGTGGTCGTTTGGCAAACATACAGTCCCACATAGAATCTGGGCAAGTTGATTTCGTGGAAGCTGATTTGACTGAGCCAGGTATTGCTCAGAAAGTGGTGGATGGGACGCAGGTAGTATTTCACCTGGCTGCTGATCATGGTGGGCGCGGATATGTTGATTTGCATCAAGCTGCCTGTACTACCAACTTGGCTCTTGACGGTATGCTATTTCGTGCCTGCCATGAAATAGGAGTTGAGAAAGTAGTTTATGCTTCTTCAGGATGTGTTTACCCAAACCATTTGCAGACTGATCCTGGCGAGATATTGTATTTACAGGAAGATATGGTAGGGCCACCATTTGATGCAGATAATATGTATGGTTGGGCTAAGTTAATGGGTGAAATGACCTTGCAGTCGTTTCATCAGGATTGGGGTCTTAAATCTGCTAGTTGTCGGTACTTTACAGTATATGGTGAAAGAGGTCATGAGAATCACGCTGTAATTGCTATGGTAGCTCGTGCATTTATTGCTCAAGATCCATACGTCGTTTGGGGGAATGGGGAACAGATTCGCAATTGGACCCACGTGGATGATATTGTCTCCGGGACAATATTAGCTGCAGAGAAGATTGATGATGGAACTGCGATTAACTTAGGTACTATGGAGCGTACACGTGTTATTGATGCGGTACAAGAGGTTTTATCTTATACCGGACATGATGCTAAAATTGAACTGCATCCTGAAATGCCGACAGGTCCTATGAACCGTGTTGCAGATAATGCATTAGCTAGTCGGTTGCTAGAGTGGTCCCCTCAAGTAAATTTCGTTGATGGTCTTCATCGTACTATAGAATGGTATTTCTCTACAAAAGATCGTGACAAAGTCCGAGATGTCTTAGAGGAAAGACTGACCGAGCGCTAATTTATGACGAATATTTTGATGTTAACGTTGGTGTATGGTCCTGATACTGTGTCAACGGCTAACATGATGACTGATATTGCTCATGGATTGCAAGATAATGGTCATAAAGTTACTGTTCTTACATCTGTTCCTCATTACAATCCGTCAAAAGAGGTGCTTGACAATCCGGTAATGAGAGCAAGTTGGAGAAAGCCCTTTACTGATTCAATAGAGAACGGAGTACGAGTGTTACGAGTTTTCATGCCCCCAAAACGCCACAAAATTTGGGCTCGCGCATTTGACTATATTATCTTCCAAGCTTTGACGACTATCTTAGCTTTATCAAAAGTGGATCGTCCAGATGTTGTTTTTGTGACATCTCCTCCAATAACGCTTGGGATCAGTGGAGTCCTGATATCTTGGCTTAGAGGTGGACTATTTGTATACGATGTACGTGAATTGTGGCCTGATGTTCCCGTGCGAATGGGTCTTTTCCGAAATCCATTATTAATAAAGTTGGTATATTGGCTTGAGGATTTTGTATACAAAAAAACAGTGGGTATTTCAACTATTGCTCGTAGTTTTAATAATACTCTTATTGACCGTGGTGTTCCTAGCAAGAAATTATACTTTACTCCAAATTTTGTTGATGTGGATTTCATTGTGCCGTCTGAGAGCGAGAGCGAATTTTCGTCTGTTCATGGACTCAACAACAAATTTGTGGTTCTTTATGCTGGTAATGTTGGCTTAACACAGGGGCTAGAAATCCTAATTGAGGTTGCAAATGCATTTACTGATAATGATCACATTCAATTTGTAGTGGTAGGAGATGGAGCAGCTCGCAATGACCTAGAGATCTCATTGACTAATTCTAAATTGAATAATTTTCGTATGCTTCCATTTCAGCCTGTAAGAATAGTAAACTCGATGTATGCTGCATCGGATGTGTGTATTGTTCCATTGCGTAGCGGATTCTCTTATGATACTGTACCGTCCAAAATTTACACTGCTATGGCGGCTGGTAGACCGGTGTTAGCTTCTGCTGAGACCGATTCAGAGACAGCTATGCTGATAAATGAATCTTCTGCGGGAGTATGTGTCACCCCAGAGTCTGCTGGAGCCTTGATTAGGGCAATTACATTGCTTTATGAGAATCCTACACAGGTCGTTGATATGGGTGATAATGGTAGAAAATGGATTGAGAAATATTATTCTCGTTCTGTCGTGATAAATGCGTACGACGAAATGGTACGAAAAATTTCAGCATAGTAAGATATAAAAGCATACTTCCAGTTAGCTCTTAGATCAACAATTGATGTCAACAAATAATAATAAAGGAAAGACTAGAATGGTACTAGCAGTATTCCTAATTCTATTCGGTCTCTTAGCGCCACTCTTAGTATTTGAGGGATTACTTAGGGTAATTGGTCCTGCCTGGCTTGACTTACGTATGAGAGAGATTGCTCTGAATGATAATGTTTATTTGGATACTGATGAAGACTGGCCGGTAGAATGTAGTGAATTAGACTGTTATATGTTTGCTCCGAATAGTGAATTCCAAGTTGTCACGCAAGAATATAGTCATGGTGTTATTATCGATCAAAATGGTAATAGGTCGAATCGTAATTTGGACAATGATCATAGTACAGTAGTGCCGATCCTTGGTGATTCTTTCACGTTTGGTCTAGGTGTTGAAGACAACGAAACGTTTGTTAGTTTGATTGACAAGTTGTCGTCGATTCGATATATGAATCTTGGTATTCCAGGTAATTCTCTAACCCAGCATATTGATATCGTAGAAAGGCGGCATATTTCATTGGGAAGTCCTTCTAATTACGTGTTCGTATTCTTTCTCGGCAATGATTTTCAGAATATACTGGAGAGTCATATTATATCTTCAGAGAAAGATATCGTGGATATGGGAGAGGATTCTGATATAAACTATTATCCGACTATCACCAATAAGTTCAATATTCTTTCATCACTTAACGAATATGTAATACAGGATGCTTTTCTAGGTAAATTGTATGTGGTTCAATGGGTGCGACACAAGTTGTTGATGATTGTTAATCAGTCCAGTGCTGATTTGATGGATCCGATTTTTTTAGTTATGAGAAAGGACAAACATTATCTTACAGATGCTAAGCAGGTTTTAGACCATGAGCTCAACCGTCTTAATCAGCTTGCAAGCAAACTAAAGTTTGAGTATGGATTTGTGATTATTCCAGATCGTCATCAGGTTAATCGCGACCTGCTTCTCGCCCGATCTCAATATTATGGTATTCGAGAAGAACAAATTGAGGTTGATCTACCTAATTCGGTATTGGCTGCTACTCTTGAATCTAACGATGTGCCTTATGTTGACATAACTCCTTGTATGGCTGATCAAGAAAATATTGTGTCTTTGTATTACTTGCGTGACAATCATCTTACCGTCAACGGACATCGTGTGGCAGCTAGATGTATGAAAAATGCACTTGAGGAAATAGTGCGCCAGTAAGTTTGATGATTTTCTACTAATATAATGTTTCACAACTTTTTGATTGCAATCATACTGGCGCTTGCTATGTTTGTTAGTTACTGGGGAGTCGGTAGAATGTGTATATGGGCTACCAATCATGGGATTCTGGATATTCCCGGTGAGCGAAGTTCGCATATGGTAGCTACTCCTATTGGAGGTGGAGCTATTATAGTTTTAGTAACAATTGTAGGCTTCTCTATTACAGGATTGTTGATACCGCACTGGGTTATGCCAAACATACAATATTATTTGATAGCATCTGTGGTTATAGCGTTGATTGGGTGGTTAGATGACTTATATTCATTGGCAGCAATCTGGAGGTTTGGCGTTCAATCAATCATGGCATTAGTAGTTATGCTGTCAGTAGGTGTTTACGACAATATTGGTATTCCTGGAGGTGAATATATTAGTTTGGGATGGATAGGGTACCCACTGACTTTTTTATGGATTGTTGGATTGGTTAATGCCTACAATTTTATGGATGGAATTGATGGTAATGCTGGTGGTATTGGTGCTGTGGCTGGAATTATTTGGGCTATTATTGCTTTCTATTTTAACCAACCGTATCTACTCACATTAAGTTTGTTGATTTCTGTAAGTTGCACTGGATTTTTGGGTCATAATTGGCAACCTGCAAAAATATTTATGGGAGATAGTGGAAGTACGTTTTTGGGATTCACTTTTGCAGTTTTACCGTTACTTATGTTGAAGGTTACTGGCAACATGAATATACCTGTGGCTGCGACATTAGTTGTTGCTCCTTGGATATGGGACGCCACATATACTTTTCTAAGAAGGTTGTGGCGTAGAGAACCTGCTTTTACTGCTCATAGGACATACTTATATCAGCGTTTGTCTAGTTCTGGATATCCTCACCGAGTTGGCGCACTTTTATATATTGTTCTTAGTATACTAACTGGATTTTGTGCTTTTTTATATCTTGTGGTCACACAGTGGTGGGGTTTGTTCTTGTTAGTGTTGGTTTTGTTTTTATTAATTACTCAGTTAATGATAGTGCTTGTGTCTGAATTGCGGCAGACAACATGATTTTAAGAGAGAATTTAGATAGAATTATTAAAGGGAAGACAGTGCTAGTTACCGGTGCGAGTGGTACTGTTGGTTCCGAGATTGTTCGTCAGTTGTCCAGATGGTTTCCTAAGCAGATAGTTTGCTTAGGACGTCAGCGAGAAAAATTGGATCACTTAATTGTGACACAGAGGACATTTGACAACGCCGTTGATCTTGTTGTGGAAGTGTGTGATGTGTGTGACCAAAGACGAATCAATCAGGTGTTTGTAAAATATGTGCCAGATATTGTTTTTCATATGGCTGCAGAAAAAGATATAAGAAGTACGAATGCTGATCCAGCCTATGCAGTTATGGTAAATGTTAAGGGTACGCTAAATGTAATTGAGAGTGCCTGTAAGATTGGATCTGAGAAGCTAGTATTTAGCTCTTCTATAAAAGCTGGCCAACCGACTAGTGTTATGGGGGCCACTAAACGCATTGGTGAGATGATCGTGGGATCAGCTGCTGTGAATTTGGGAAAATCATACTATACAGTAAGGCTAAGTAATGTTTTGGAGAGTGTTGGTGGTGTACATGCTTTATTTTGCAGACAGATAGAAAATGGCGGTCCACTAACAATAACTCATCCCGAAGCTGAGCGTGTCTTTGTCGGTTCCAAAGTAACTGCGCGCCTACTGTTAGAGACATTAGGTTATGGAACTCCTGGGAGTATATTGGCATTTGCTGTAGGAGATAAAACTAGAATGATAGATTTGGCCAAGCGACTGATCAGGGATTATGGCTTAACTGAAAAAGATGATATTGAAATTGCTTATATCGGTTTACGTGATGGAGAAAGGTTGGTGGAAGAAACTATCACTGCAGGAAAGCAATGGAAGACTACTCCACATGGTGAAATACTTATATCTAATCAACAAGGGAATCCACACAGTATGCCTAGTTTTCAAATTATGGTGGATGAGTTATTGGAAATTGCTAATAGTCAGGAAACAAATGAGTTGTTACATAAGATCAGTATTATTGTGCCTGACTACGCTGGCTGCGACTGATTGATATTAACAATGTGGTACAGACGACTCATCTTCTTTTGCTTATAAAACATCTAATAATATGCCAAAAGTTATCGACGTAAATATTTTAGCTATTTGTTTTGTGAGTGCCTTCTTGTTGATATGGCCTGCTACTTGGTTGTTTAGGCAATTAGCACCTCGGATAGGACTTATAGATGTTCCCAACGTGCGCAGTTCACATATTGGATCTATTCCTGTTGCCGGCGGTGCGATATTTGTGGTTTTAAGTCCTTTGGTTGCCTTAGTAGTAGGTCAACAAATGGACATTGTGTTGGGACGTGGAGATTGGGCTTTACTTATTGCCGGTTGGTTTATCGCTGCTGTTAGCTTTATTGATGATTATCGTCCTATTCCAGCAAGAGTTCGATTGGTTGCCCAAATTTGGGCGGCTTTGGGTCTCATAATATATGGGCGATATCTACGGTATTTTGGTGCGGGAGGTTTTGGAGTTATAGATGTAGGTTGGTTCGGTATACTAATAACTTTTGTGTGGATATTGGGTATGTCCAATGCATTTAATTTTATGGATGGTATGGACGGATTAGTTGCTGGACAGAGTCTGATAGCTGCATTAAGTGTTGCATGGCTAAGTATGAATGTGGGTCTTGATTGGATAGCGCTACTTTCTGCTGCGTTAGGAGGGGGATTATTAGGTTTCCTGCTTCACAATCTTCCACCTGCGCGTGTGTTTATGGGAGATGTTGGTAGTATTTGGTTAGGTTTTATATTTGCTGGTATGGCAGTTATAGGTGCTCCTCGCAGTGGCGAACGCTTATCACTTGGTTTTTGGGTTTTGCTGCTTGGGATTTTCTTGCTTGATTCGGGATTGACATTGGGGCGCAGGATATTACAGGGAGAACCGGTGCTAGAGGCTCATAGGACACATTATTATCAACGTCTGCTTCGGGTTGGCTGGGGGCATCGGCGCGTTACAACTTTGTATCTTGTAATGGCAGCAGTGTTGGCGTTGGTGGCAGTTATACATTTTGACTTTTGGAGATTACCTTTTAGCGCTCTTGTGATAGTAGGACTTATGTCTTTTGCAGGTACATATGCACTAGTACATTATGTGGAGAGCTATAAAATAGAATTAGAATTTGAGCGTGGAAGTCCACTTGGTAAAGTTGCAGCAGGAGGACTGCTGAAACCATTTCGTAATCTATTACTCCATTCTGGAAGAATACTATTGTCAGATGGATTTGTTGTGCTTATTGCGTATTCGATTGCCTTCGGTTTGCGATTTGCGCAATGGGACAGCAGTTATCATCAATTTTTTGTAGGCATTCGAGATGGAATTATTGCTATAGTTTTTGTTCATCTGACACTGAACTTGGTTGTGGGGGTCTATATTGAGAAGATGTATCGTCTAGATGGCAGCTCGGTAATGAAATTGTTTTTCTCATCAGCAGTATCTGGTATGACTTTGATATTAGGTGAGATATTGCTCGGACCTGTACATGCCATTCCAATTTCTGTACTACTTTTCGGAGCGACTTTTTCATTTATAGGTTTTGCGGGGATACGGTATGTTAGGTTTAGGTAGTCTACCATAGAGGTGTAGCTAGATTGTGCGCGTGATAATCAGGTGATACATTGAAGAATATTAGAATTCACTATATAGCTCTAGGTTTGTTAGTTAGTTTTGTGTCTCTATGTGGGTTACGTGCTGGAGCTACTCCCATAACAGATAATAAGGGTGGTTTCCCAGATGAGCTGTTTCATTTTGCTCGCTCATTACAAAGCACAAAGGTAATGGCAGAAACTATGAGTATATCGATCCCTGATTTGGATGCAAATAGCTTAATGAAGTTTAGTACTCGAGTAGATAGTATTTGCGAATTAGGTTTTGAGGATAGATCCTCATGCCCTGAGTTTTTTGAGTCAAGAGACCACATTACATTTCCAATTAGCAGCGGAAAAATCAGAGGGCGTGGAGTCTATTTTATACATGGTCTGATTCAGTTGTTGCTACCAGAAATCACTGTTCAATCTAGACTAATGTTTGGAAGAGTCTTTGCAATTTGCATTGGTGTTGCACTGACATATGTAGTATATAGTTTGGCTCATTTATTGTTTAAAGATAATAGACTAGCAATTGCTTCAGCAGTTTTGGTGGGATTAATGCCGTCTGTTAGTAACATCATTAGTGCTGTTTCGACGGAAGGGCCAGCATTACTAGCGGTTGGTTTGGTTTTGTTGGCTGCAGCCAATATTGCTGTACGAGGATATGCTCTAACCAGGTTGTTCTGGCTTGGTTTTGGGATTGCGGCATGTTTGTTCACCAAAATGACAGCAATAGTGCCTTTGCCGATAGTGGTATTGTTGCTGCTGCGTAAAACTGGTATTCGATGGCGCTGGTTATTCCTGACTTCTTTGTTCGTATTTACAATAATTGTCATAGGGTATAGTACATATACTCCTGAAAAAGTTGGTGTGGCTCATTGGTATTTGGAAAGAGATCCTGGTTCAATTTCTGTTCATGGTACTCCAGCTCGGCTTGCCAATGGTAAATATACGAAGTCTATTGATGTCAATATGCCTGATATTTCTGATACTAAAGGATTAATATCTTTTGCTTCAATAGAGTGTTATTTTGGTGGAATTAGAGGTCCTGATTGTGCATCTTTGCAAGATAGCATCCAACCTGAAGCTATCTTGCAATATTTACCTGTAAATATTGCAAGCAATCTTGCAGGTAAGATAGTAACTGTTGGGGCTTGGGTTTATGCGCCTGGTGCAGGGGATTTTAGATCACCCGATATATTGTTAACTTATGACAATTCGGGACGAGACATTTTGGAAGGGGAAATTTCTACTTCGATACATGGATGGCAGTTCATCTCTCATGAAGCTAAAATACCAGAAGGTGTTACACAGATAGCGTTAAGATTGTACGCTCGAGAACACATAGTCTTCTTTTGGGACAACGTAGTATTGGCAGAAGGATCATTTGCTGGCTCTGGTGAGCCACCTGTATTTGACGATGGTACTGCATCTGGTGGTCAATGGAATGGATTCGGTTTCACCAATCTAATAAAGAACGGATCAGCTGAAAAGTCTTGGATGGGTGTACCACAAGAAGCATTTTATTTAATGAGCAAATATGGATCTGGCACTTGGGCCAATAGACTAAATGGACAATTGTTTTCTTTCTATGATTTCGAACGTACTAGTGTAGGTTATATCGATGGATTAAGAGCCATGTTTGTTACTTTCTGGGGTTCCTTTGCTGGTGGTGATTGGCCTGGTTTGGCGCGCTGGCACTATGTGGTGGCTATTGGATTTCTAATGGTTTCTGTAGTGGGGTGGGTGCGCTATGCATGGCTACAGTCAGTGGTGAAGCCAGTTATGTTGTCAGATATTACATTACTATTGTTATTAATTACTGCACTATATATTGGGGTTGGCCTACTTCGTATGGAAGTGTCTGCCGAGTGGTCTTCTCCATTATATTATGCTACTGCACGTTTTCTGTTACCTGCCATCATACCGGTAGTTTTACTTGGTGTAGGAGGTATTGATCTTCTAAAAAGTAAAAGAATTAGCAGGTATATAATTGCTGTACTTGTAGCGTGTGTATTTATGGCAAACACATGGATGTTGCTCCGAGTGGAGTTGCCTTACTTTAATTGTACTTCGGAGATTCGATGGACCTGTACAGATCTTTGATTATGAAAAACTAATGTGCGGCATATTTGGCGTTATTGGTAAAGCTGATTTGGAGTTGGCTCATCGTGTAGCGCGAGGAATGTACCATCGTGGTCCCGATGATAGTGGAACCTGGATCGATACTACACATACACCTGTTACTTTAGTTAACACTCGACTTGCAATCATTGATCTGTCTGAGGCGGGACATATGCCTATGTTGAGCCACAATCGTGAAGTTGCGATCACTTACAATGGTGAGGTATACAATTTTCCTGAGATCCGCTCTGATCTGGAAAAACTGGGCTATACATTTTTGTCGAACAGTGATACTGAAGTAATCTTGACTGCTTACCAACATTGGGGAGATGCTTGTGTAGAACGTTTTCGTGGCATGTTTGCTTTTCTTATTTGGGATGTTAAAAAGCAAAAATTGTTTGCAGCACGTGATCGTTTAGGTATAAAACCTCTCTATTGGTCCATGGTTGGAGATGATTTGATATTGGGTTCAGAGCTAAAAACAATTTTAGCGAGTGGTTTGATAGCACCTACTATGAACTACCAAGCTTTGCATCATTATTTGACCTTTTATGCTGTTCCTCCTCCACTTACCATGATAGAGAATGTACATTCTCTATTGCCAGGATATTGTTTAACTTGGGAGAAGGGCGCGGTCTCTGTTAAACAGTATTGGGATTTACCTGTAATGACATCATCTGATAGCCAATATACTAAATTAGATGAGGTTGAGACTAAGCTGGAATTACGCAGACTATTAGAGGAATCAATCAAGCTAAGGATGGTGTCTGATGTACCTGTAGGAGCATTTTTGTCTGGTGGAGTGGATTCTTCAGCAGTTGTTGCGTTGATGGCTCGTCTGACTGGTGACCGCCTGAAGACTTTTTCAGTGGGTTATGACATTGCGGGAAAGAGTATGGATGAGAGATATTACGCTGAATTAGTAGCTAAACGGTATGACACGGAGCATAACGAAATTGTCATCTCTGGTACAGAGGTAGCTGCACAACTATCCAATTTTGTTTGTGCTATGGATCAACCTACTGGTGATGGTTTGAACACTTACTTAGTTTCTCGAGCCACATCTAATCATGTAAAAGTAGCATTATCTGGATTAGGTGGTGATGAGCTATTTGCAGGATATAGACAGTACAGATATTTGATGAATGCCGAAAGTATTAGTAGAACATGG
>CEUS01140096.1_pt1 | contig 13032 bp, 14 predicted proteins | sample 427031 | NCBI WGS metagenome assembly CEUS01 (sample SAMEA2622837, study PRJEB7988) | marine metagenome | biome: marine biome (ENVO:00000447); feature: marine epipelagic mixed layer (ENVO:xxxxxxxxx); material: "saline water (ENVO:00002010), including plankton (ENVO:xxxxxxxx)" | depth 140 m | reverse complement strand
ATAACTGGATAATTTAAATCATTATGAAATCTTTTTTCATAAGAAGCCTGTTTTGCTATTTGTATAGCAAAATCATATCTACCTATATCAGCAGCAAGTTTTCCTGCAAGAATTTCACTTCCCATATCTATATTTAATAATGCTAAGTGCTTAAGAAAGTCTTTAGAGTATTTTGTTTTATCTAATTCATGCAACAATCTAATAGTTTTTACTAAAGGGTTTTTATTGAATTCTTTTTTGTATTTTTCAGTAACTTTTATTTGTTCTTGGAGAGAAAAAGTATTACCAGGGTTAATTTCAACAAAAGCAAGTTGACCATAATATGTATTCAAATATTTTGATGCTTCATTAAACCATTCTTCAGATTTTTGTTCATTTTTAATTTTTTTATAAGTTCTTGCTAACCAATATGCTCCTCTAGATAAACTAATAGGATATCCAACATTATCATAAAAATTTTTAAAATGTTCTAAAGCTAAATTTGGATCGTCCAAAAAGGTAAATGCTATCCATCCTGAAAGCCATTCTGCTTCAGCATACTCAGGTCCATCTGTTAATGAGTGGTTGCTGGAAACTTTATATGCTTGAGGATATTTTTTCTTATATATTAAAGATCTTGATAATATAGCTCTTTCTTTCCACCAGATGTCAGGTCTAATTAATTTAACAGGATTGTTTGGGGTGTTAAACAAAATTTCAAGAGAAGACTCAACTCTACCCCTTCTTCTTCTCCACTTTAATCTGTCGTATTTTAAGCCAATATCATTTTTATATTTTTGAGAAACTTTCTTTATTGCATCATCAACGCCATAAGATTTGCTCATTAACAATTGCCTTGCTCTGTATAAGGTTGTTTCTTCTTTTGGCAGATATCTCAGCATTCTTTGTACATCCCAATGTTTTCCTTCCCAGGCGTGCCAATCTGCTCTTTTTATATTATCTGAAACAGTTATAATTTTTGCATATTTTTTTCTTAAATATCTTAAGTCAGATTTTGAAAGTTTAGCTTGAATCCAGCCTTCCTTTATAAGTTTTGACCCTTTTTCAATATTTCCCTGAGAAATATAAACTTCACCAAGTTTAATCTTTCCAAAATGACTTAATGGCTCACTTTCATTAAACCATTTTAATATAGAATTAGGTGTGCTTTTTTTTAAATTAATTTTATGTTCAGCTAAATATCTAAGTCTATTAACTCTAGGGTAATTTGGATTTGTGTTTAAGAAAGATAAATAATCATAGAAAGAAGCGCTATTTGGTGTTCTTGTTAAGTAAAGATAATTTATCAAATTATATACAGTTTTATCTCGTGCTTTTTTTGATAAATTAATTGCTTCAGTCCATTTTCTTTTCTTAATAGCTTTAAAGGCTAATTTAGCAATTTTAAAATCTTTTGGTGAAAGAACATTAGATTTAACAACTTCCTTACTAACTGTTTTTTTTACTACTATAGGTTTTTTTTCCGGATATATAAATTCTTCAACCAATGTAATTTCTTCATCTGCAGCAATAGTTTCTATCTCAGTTTTTTTTGGGGGTTTTTCTTGTGGGTAAATTCCTTTTTTTATCTCACTAATTTTTTTTATTTTTTCATCTACAGTCGGCTTGGGTATTGGCAAAATCTTGTTTCCGGCTAATGATTTAGAAGCAAAACATATAAAAAATATAAATAAAATTGCTTTAAATTTGATCAGATTTCTCATAAGTTTATGCAGAATAAGTTTTTTTCAACTATGTTATAAAGATTTATGTTTAAAGGTTCAATTGTTGCTTTAATCACTCCTTTCAAAAACAATAATATTGATGAGGATAAATATATTTCATTGATACATTATCATCTAAAAAATGGAACATCTGGACTTGTACCAGCAGGTACTACAGGCGAATCACCAACATTAAATCACAGTGAACATGAGAAAGTTATTGAACTATGTGTAAAAGAGTCAAAAGGCAAAATTCCTGTAATTGCTGGGACTGGATCTAATTCTACCGATGAGGCTATAGCACTTACAAAATTTGCTGAAAAAGTTGGATCCAATGCCGCGCTAGTAGTTACTCCATATTACAATAAACCTACTCAAGAAGGATTGTATCAACATTTTAAAGCAATAAACGATAACTGTTCTTTGCCTATAATTATTTACAACATTCCACCAAGGTCAGTTGTTGATATGAGTGTTGATACAATGGCTAGATTATTTGAACTAAAAAATATTATTGGCGTCAAGGATGCGACAGGAGACCTAAATAGAGTGGATGAGCAGAAAAAAAAGATGGGACCAGATTTCGTTCAATTATCTGGAGAAGATGGAACAGCTTTAGAATTTAATTTAAGAGGTGGAGTTGGATGTATCTCTGTAACTGCAAATGTTGCTCCAAAACTTTGTTCTGAATTTCAAGAAGCATCAATAAGTAAAAATAAAAGCAATTTATTATCCAAGGCAAAAGAAATTAATGAAATATTAATGCCATTACACAATTCTTTATTTATAGAAAGTAGCCCGAGCCCTGTTAAATATGCTGCTAGTTTATTAAATTTGTGTAACGATGATGTTAGATTACCTTTAGTAAAAATTACGGATGAAACAAAAAAGAAGGTTAAATCTGCCATGTTAAATGCAAATTTAATTTAATGAGTCCAAAAACCAAAACTGGTTTAAAAATAATCTCACATAATAGAAAAGGAAGATTTAATTATTTCTTTCATGAGTTTTTTGAAGCTGGAATTGTTTTGAAAGGATCTGAAGTTAAATCTTTACGAAATGGTAAGGTGAGTATTTCAGATTCCTATGCTTTTGATAATAAAGGTGAAATTTATTTAGTAAATTCACATATACCGTCATACAAAGAATCTAGTTATAATGACCACAACCCATTGCGGAATAGAAAGCTACTTTTAAACAAAAAAGAAATAAATAAACTTATAGGACGTATTAATAGAGAAGGGTTTACTTTAATTCCTACAAAATTGTATTTTAAAAAAGGAAAAGCTAAAATTGAAATAGCTGTTGCTAAGGGTAAAAAACAATATGATAAAAGACAAGTAAAGAAAAAAAGGGACTGGGTAAGAGAAAGAGCTAAATTCTTCAGAAAAAGCAGTTAACATTAAATGATTATTCTTTCGCTAGGTTCAAATTTAAATTCTGATTTTGGTAACAGATATGAAAATATAAATTTTGCGATAGATTATCTTTCTTTCGAAAAATATATCATTGTTAAAAAGTCAAGTTTTTATGAAACTCCTTCTTATCCTGATAGTAATAACCCTAAATTTATTAATATAGCTTTAGTAATCAAGCCAATAAAATCTTCTAGTCTAGAAGATTTAGTAGATATTATATTCTCGGTAGAAAAAAAAATTGGCAGAACAAGAAATAAGAAAAATGATCCAAGAACAATAGATATTGATATCATAGATTATAATAACAAAGTTTTAGAATTTCAAACTTCTACAAAAGAACTTATTAAAGTACCTCATGGCAAAATGGCTTTAAGAAACTTTGTTTTATTTCCATTAAGAGAAATATGCCCTCATTGGAAACATCCAGAAACTGGAATTCATGTAGATAAATTAATAGATAAACTTCCTGATGTTGATAAAAAGTCTATATTAAAGGTTAAATATAATTGATATAGTAAAAATATGTTAAATCAAAAAGATTTGATAAAGAAAGTGCAGACTTATAATCGTTTTGTTAATCCTGAAACCTTATCAAAGGCTTACACTTTTGCACTTAAAGCTCACAAAAATCAAAAAAGAGATTCTGGAGATCCATATTTAATTCATCCTGTTGCAGTAGCTGATATATTATCTGATCTAAAGTTGGATAGTGCAACAATTGCAACAGGTTTATTACATGACACTATTGAAGATACTAAAACAACATACAATACTGTCAAAAAAGAATTTGGAAAAGAAGTAGCAGATTTAGTAGATGGTGTTACAAAAATTTCGCAGTTAGAAGGAAAAGTTGTAGAAAACTCAAAAGCTGAAAATTTTAGAAAACTTATATTAGCAACTTCAAAAGACATTAGAGTTCTCCTTGTTAAAATTGCAGATAGATTACACAATATGAGAACTTTACATTCAATTGCAGAGGACAGCAGAAGAAAAAGAATTGCAACAGAAACAATGGAAATTTATGCACCATTATCTGATAGAATGGGAATGAATACCATACGTGATGAATTAGAAGACTTATCTTTTGCTGAATTGAATCCTGAACCTAGAAAACTAATAGTTGAAAGACTTTCTTTAAATAAAGATTTAAGGGAAAGTAATTTTAAATCTATTTCAAAAGATTTTGAAAAAATATTAATTGAAAATGATATAAATTCAAAAATTATTGGAAGAGAAAAAACACCTTTTTCTATTTGGAGAAAAATGCAAAAAAAAAGAATTTCTCTAGAGCAATTAACTGATGTAATTGGTTTTAGAGTAATAGTTGATGATATTAAAAAATGTTATGAAGTATTAGGAATTTTTCATGAAAAATGGTCAATGATCCCTGGTAAATTTAAGGATTATATATCTACTCCAAAAATAAATAATTATAAATCATTACACACAGCTATAATTGGCCCATCCAAGCATAGAGTTGAAATTCAAATTAGAACAAAAGAAATGCATGAATTTGCTGAAAGGGGTATAGCATCTCATTGGCTTTATAAATCATCAGAAAAATTAAATCATTTATCTCTTAAAGAATACGATTGGTTAAGAGACTTAGTTGAGATTATTGAAAAAGGAACTAGTCCCGAAGATTTTTTGGAGTATACAAAACTTCAAATGTTTCAAGATAATGTTTTTTGTTTTACGCCTACAGGTGAAGTTATTAAATTACCAAAAGGCGCTACCCCTATAGATTTTGCCTATGCTGTTCATACAAAAATTGGAGATAGTATGATTAAATGTGAAATTAACGGGAGAGAATCACCTTTGCAAAGCTTTTTAAAAAATGGAGATTTGGTCAAGATAATTGTTTCTAAAAGTTCTTCACCATCACTTCATTGGTTAAATCAGACGAAAACAGGCAAGGCTAGGGCTGCTATAAGAAGATATTGGCACAACAAAACTCAAATTACCGCAAAAAAAGAGAAAAAATACATAACAGGTTTGTGTATTAAAATACCCAACGAGCCAGGAAAACTTGGTGAAGTAAGTAGTTTAATTGGAATTCATGATTGTAATATAATAAATATGGAAATTGTAGAAAAAAAGACAGATTATTTAGAATTTATATTTGATATACAAGTTAAGGATTTAAAAAAATATACTAATTTAATAAGTGATCTAAAACAGAAAAAATACAGTTTTAAAATTATACGTCACAGGAAAAAAGATGCTCTCTTTCAACGAATCTTTAAAAATTTTAAAAGAAACTAAAGCATTATTAGAGGGCCATTATATTCTTTCATCAGGATTACATAGTGATCAGTATGTTCAGTGCGCAAAACTCTTAAGCTTTCCTGAAAAGGCAGAAATTATATGTTCTTCATTAGTAGAGTCTATAAATAAAAATTATAAAAAAATTGATATAATTTTGGCACCAGCAATAGGTGGTATTGTAGTAGGTTATGAAATTGGGAGGCAAATGAAAATTCAAACAATTTTTTCTGAAAGAATTAATGGTGAATTGTTATTGAGAAGAGGCTTTTCTATACCAGCTAAATCTAATGTGCTAGTAGTTGAAGATGTTATAACTACTGGAAAATCTGCTCTGGAATGTTATGAATTAATTAAAAAAAGTGATGCCAATTTAATTGGATACGCATGTATTATAGACAGATCGAATTCTGAGTGTTTAATCAAAGAGAAAATTGTATCACAAATTAAATTAAAAATTAATACCTACGATAAAAATAATTTACCAAATAATTTAAAAAACATTCCTCCAATTAAACCAGGTAGCAGAAATTTGTCTAAATGAGAAAATTAAGATTGGGCGTAAACATAGACCACGTAGCTACTATCAGAAATGCTCGTGGAGAGTCTTACCCTGATCCGTTACGTGCAGCTTTTATAGCTCAAAAAAGTGGAGCTAATTCTTTAACAATTCATTTAAGAGAAGATAGAAGACATATTAGGGATTATGATTTAAAGAATATAAAAAAACGTATTAAAATTCCAATTAACTTAGAAATAGCACCCACCACAGAAATGTTAAATATCGCTCTTAAGTATAAACCGAATTTTGTGTGTATTGTTCCTGAAAAAAGAAAGGAGATAACTACTGAAGGAGGATTAAATTTAAAAAGAGAAAGTACTTCACTTAAATACATAATCAAAAGATTGAAATCAAAAAAAATAAGAGTCAGTTTATTTATTGAGCCAAAAATATACGATGTAAGTATGTCTAAAAAATTGGGAGCTAATTGTGTTGAATTACATACTGGAAAATTTTGTAGATTACATATCAAAAAAAACTCAACTAAAAAAGCTTTACTCAACTTGAAAAAGGTAGCCAATTTTGCCAAAAGATCTAAATTAGAAGTTCATGCTGGTCATGGACTTACATACAAGTCTGCTCTTAAAATTTCTAGAATTAAAGATATTTCTGAATTAAATATAGGACATTTCATAATATCTGAATCTATTTTTTTAGGTTTAGATAAGGTAATAAAAAAATTTAAAAAAATTATTAATAGTTAAAATGAAAATTTTCGGAATTGGAACAGATATAGTAAATATTAAAAGAATGGAAAAATTACTTAGTAAACAAGGCGATATTTTCAAAAAAAGAGTATTCTCTAAAAAAGAAATTTTGTATTGTGAAAAAAAAGTAAATTCTAGCTCCTATTATGCTAAACGCTTTGCCGCGAAAGAAGCTTTTTCCAAAGCTCTAGGAACAGGTATTAGAAAAGGTATTAATTTGAAAGATATTGAAATATTTAATGATAAAGGAGGAAAACCAAATATAAAGTTAAAGGGTTTTGTAAACGATCTACTTAAAAAAAAAATTAAAAGAAAAAAATACGACATTTATCTATCTTTATCTGACGACCAGCCCTGGGCTCAAGCTACTGTAATTATATCTTATAACTAATGAAAAAAAAAATTATTGATAACATCAAAACTATATTTTATGCATTATTGATTGCTTTGATTATTAGATCATTTCTATTTCAACCTTTTTATATACCATCTTCTTCAATGGAACCAAATTTACAAATAGGAGATCGTATATTTGTTTCCAAATACTCTTATGGTTATAGCAAACACTCTTTTCCTTTTAGTCCTAATTTTTCTAACAAAAAATTTTTCTTTAATGAACCAAAAAGAGGAGACATAATTGTTTTTAAAACACCTGCTGATAATCGCACTGATTACATTAAAAGATTAATTGGTTTGCCAGGAGACAAATTGCAAATAACTAATGGTAATGTTTATCTAAATGATCAAAAAATTATTAAGAATAAAATAAATCTGAAGCAAGGAATAAATTGCGGCAACGAAGATTTGACTTTTAATGCTTATGAAGAAATTTTACCAGGTGGTATTAAGTATATAGCAGTATATAGAGAGAATGGCTCTATGCAAAATACTGATTTGTTTATTGTTCCAAAAGATCATTATTTTTTTATGGGTGATAATAGAGATTGTTCAAAAGATAGTCGTTATTTAAGCAGCGTTGGTTATGTAAAAAAAATTAATTTGGTTGGTAAAGCTAAGATCATTTTTTTCTCAAATGATTTAAAAAAAGGAAATATTTTTAAGTTTTGGAAATGGAATGAAAGCTTGAGGTTTAATAGATTTTTTAGCAAAATTAAATGAATTTAGATTTAAATAAATTTGAAAAAATAATAAAAGTTACTTTTAAAAATAAATCTTTATTATCAAAAGCTCTTACTCACAAAAGTTTCAGTCGCAATAATAATAATGAAAAATTAGAATTTTTAGGTGATAGAGTTATCGGTTTAGTTCTATCAAAAAAATTGCTTGATCTTTATCCTAAGGAAAATGAAGGGATATTAGATAAAAGATTCTCCAAATTAGTTAACAGAGAAACCTGTTCTTCTATTGCCTGGTCAATAGAAATTCAAAATTTTATGATAATGGGTGATTCTCATAAAAAAGTATCAAAAGATGATCATAAAATTCTTAGTGATGCGTGTGAAGCTGTTGTTGGGGCTATCTATATTGACAAAGGATTTAATTTTGTAAGTAAAGTTGTGTTGGATTTATGGAGCAAAAAAATTAGTAAATCAAACATTACAATTCTAGATCCAAAAACTAAATTACAAGAGTATTCATTAAAACTTAATAAAAAATTACCTATTTATAAATTTTTGAGCTCAAAAGGCCCAAGACATAATCCAACCTTTAAAGTTTCTGTTTCTATATCGGGATCTAAAAATTTTATTGGAATAGGTCGTTCAAAACAGGATGCTGAACAAAGTAGTGCAAAAAAGCTTTTGGACAACATAAAGGATGATTAAATATGTATTGGGAAGATGAGGGATTTTTACTATCAAAAAAAAATTTTGATGAAAATTCCATCATAATTGAAGTATTTACATCTGATCATGGAAAATATTCTGGAATTGTTTATGGAGGATCTTCAAGAAAACAAAAAAGAAATTTTCAAATTGGTAATAAATTATTTATAAATTTTAAATCAAAAAATGAAAGAAAAATAGGTTACTTTAATATAGAATTAATAAAACCAATATCTCCACTTTTTTTTAATGATAAAGAGAGATCAATTTGTATACTTTCCGCCTCAACTATACTAAAAATTTTATTACCAGAGAGACAAATAAATAAAAAGATTTACGACTTGTTTAATGATTTTTTGCTTAATCTAAATCTACAAAACTGGATTCAGCTTTATATACATTGGGAAATTTCATTAATAAAAGAGCTGGGTTTTGAAGTTGATTTAAATAAATCAAGCAATTTTATTATGATGAATAACAGAAGTTTTAAAATCCCTAAAATTTTATTGAATAAATCGGAAAAAAATATTCCTGCTAATGATATCAAAGAAGCACTAATATTTAATAAAAATTTAATTATTGAAAATTTTATTTTACCAAACAAATTAAAATTACCTGTGTCAAGAAATATATTAGAAAAGTATTTTTAATGTTAGTTATTTTAGTTTGTCAGCTATCTTGTCCGCAAAGTAAGTTACTATAGCAGAAGCGCCAGCTCTCTTAAGTGATATTAAACTTTCATATATAGCATCTTCATTAATTATCTTACTTTTTATTGCGTTCATTATCAGGCTGTATTCTCCCGAAACTTGATATGCAAAAACTGGAATTTTAAAATTATCTTTGATTAATTTGATTATATCAAGATATGGCATTCCTGGTTTTACCATTACAAAATCCGCACCTTCGTTTATGTCCATAGACACTTCTCTAAGCGACTCTTTGGAATTTTTATAATCCATTTGATAATTTTTTTTATTTCCTTTTAAAGATTTTTTAGATCCGACCGCATCTCTAAAAGGACCGTAAAAATTAGATGCATACTTGACAGCATATGATAATAATTGCACCGATTTATAATTATTTTTATCTAGAGCTTTACGTATTTCACCAATTCTGCCGTCCATCATGTCTGAGGGGGCTATAACATCACAGCCCATCTTGGCATATAGTAAAGACTGTTTTACTAATATTTTTACCGTTTCATCGTTGTCAACGTAGTCCTTCTTTAAAATTCCATCATGTCCATGGCTTGTATATGGATCTAGCGCAACATCACACATTACTCCTATTTCATTAAATTCTTTTTTAATTAATCTTAAAGCTTTGCATACTAAATTATTTTTATTTAAAGCCTCCGTGCCTCTAGAGTCCTTTTTAAATTGAGCTGTTTGAGGAAATAAAGCAATTAAAGGGATTTTTTTTTTAGCAGCTCTTTCAACTAGTTTAGGAATTTTATCAAGAGAATATCGGTAAACTCCAGGCATTGAGTTAATTGGTTCTTTTATATCTTTTCCATCTTTTAAAAAAATTGGCCAAATCAGATCATTAGTTGATAGATTGTTTTCACTGACTAGTCTTCTTGACCATTCAGTTTTTCTATTTCTTCTAAGTCTAACACTTGGATATCTGCCTACATTTTTCATTTGATAACCATTCTCATTTCAATTTAAAAGTTTATATTATTATAAATTGTAATTCTATTGCGACAAATCCTGCCTATTAAATATATTTGTATTGATATAGTGTATCAATACGTTATTAAACTAAATATATGCAAACATTTGATGATTTTCACGTTGTAAAAGATTTAAAATTTGATGTAACCAAGCTTCAACAAGGCTTAAAGCAAGTTTTAGAAATAAAAAAATACGACACAGCAAATGGAATAAAAAATTTTGCTGCTATATGCTTAAATCAGATACCTGGAAAACCGGAATCTACTCAAGGTAACTACGCAAGAGGAGTTTATTGGACAAAACCCAACCATACAGGAAAAGAATTTGTTAGAGATAAAATTCTAGATGAATCTTTATATTCAGAGTTTGTAAAAGATTTTGAGCATACATATTTTAAAGAAGTTTACCAAAAATTATCAGAAAAATTTAAACTAGGAAGAGTAAGACTTCTTTTAAAAGAACCAAGATCTACATTAAGCTGGCATAGAGATCCTGAGCCACGCCTTCATATACCAATAATAACTAATCCCGGTTGTTTAATGGTAATCGAGAATGTTGCAAAACATCTTCCTGCCAATGGATCGGTTTACATTACTAATAATGTTAAATACCATAATGCTTTTAATGGTGGTGAAGAAAATAGAGTCCATTTAGTGGCCTGTTTGACTGATTATAAATTTAGCTAACCTACTAAAATCTTATCAAAATATTGTGGTATAAATTGATATACTATATATATTTAGATTAAATTAAACTTTGCAGTGAATAAATATAGAAAAAATAAACTTAATAAAGTTATTTTAGCATCTGATCATGCTGGGTTTAAATTGAAGGAAGATATAAAAAAATTTTTAAAAAAGAAAAGGAAAATAGTTTTGGACTTAGGAACTAATAGTAATAATTCTGTAGATTATCCAGATTTTGCCCACAAACTATCAATTCAAATGAAAAAGAATCCTAAGCTATTTGGTATATTAGTCTGCGGATCAGGTATAGGAATGGATATAACTGCAAATAAACACAAAAATATTAGAGCGGCGTTGTGCTATAATACTAAAATAACAAAATTAAGTAGGGAACATAACAATGCTAACGTTATGGCTATAGGCTCGAGGTTAACGAGGAAGAATTTAGCATTAAAATGTATAAATATTTTTTTAAAAACTAATTTTAAAGGTGGAAGACATTTGCGTAGAGTAAGCAAAATATAATTGTTATGACTAAACTTAATAAATATATGTCAGACAGCTATCAAGATTTCTTTGATAATAATTTATCGACTACTGATCCGGACTTATACAGTTCCATAAAACAAGAACTTGAAAGACAACAACAACATATTGAATTAATAGCTTCCGAGAATATAGTTTCTAAAGCAGTGCTTGATGCACAAGGTTCAATAATGACAAATAAATATGCAGAAGGATATCCTTCAAAGAGATATTATGGTGGCTGTGAGTTTGTAGATAAGGCAGAAGACTTAGCTTTGGAAAGAGTAAAAAAATTATTTGAGTGTAAATATGCTAACGTACAACCACATTCAGGTGCCCAAGCTAATGGAGCTGTATATCTTGCGCTTTTAAATCCTGGTGACCCTATACTTGGTATGAGTTTGAATTCAGGTGGTCATTTAACGCATGGAGCAAAAGTAGCCTTATCAGGTAAGTGGTTAAATTCATTTCATTATGAAGTTGATAGAGAAACAGGTTTAATTGATTACAAACAAGTTGAAGAATTAGCTGAGAAACATAAACCTAAATTAATAATAGCTGGTGGAAGTGCGTATTCAAGAATTATTGATTTTAAAAAATTTAAAGAAATATCAGTTAAAAATAATGCTTACCTTATGGTTGATATGGCACATTTTTCTGGTTTAGTGGCGGGCAGAGGTTATCCAAATCCAATTGAATTTGCTGATGTTGTTACATCTACAACTCATAAAGTTTTACGAGGAGGAAGAGGAGGAATAATATTAACAAATAGAGAAGATATAATTAAAAAAATAAATTCAGCTGTTTTCCCCGGCTATCAAGGAGGGCCATTAATGCACATAATTGCTGCCAAGGCTGTAGCTTTTCAAGAAGCATTGAAACCTAGTTTTAAAGAATATATAAAATCAGTTCTAGAAAATGCCAAAATTTTATCAGAGACTTTAAAAAATAACGGATTTAAAATATTTTCAGGAGGTACAGATACTCATCTTATGTTAGTTGATCTTAGACCTTTTAATGTTACTGGAAAAGATGCTGAAACAAGTTTATGTAGAGCAAATTTAACTTGCAATAAAAATGGCATTCCTTTTGATACAGCTAAACCAACAATTACTTCCGGTATAAGACTTGGAAGCCAAGCTGCTACAACAAGAGGATTTGGTTTGAACGAATTTAAAAAAGTTGGAGATCTAATAACGAAAGTTATTAAAGGCTTATCTCAAAACCCGGATAATAATCATAAAATTGAATCTGAGGTTAGAAAAGAAGTTATTGAATTATGTTCTAAATTTCCGATATATAAACATTTAGCGAGTAAATAAAATTATGCTTTGCCCATTTTGTAGAGAAAAAGATACTTCTGTAGTTGATTCAAGACCAACGGAGGACGGTACTGCCATCAGAAGAAGAAGAGTTTGTGCCTGTGAAAGAAAAGAAAGATTTACTACCTTTGAAAGAGTTCAATTTAGAGAATTAACAGTAGTAAAAAATAATGGTCGAAAAGTACCTTTTGATAGAGATAAAATAGCTAAATCTATAACTATAGCTTTAAGGAAAAGACCTATTGACAGTGAATCTACAGAAAAATTTATATCTAAAATTGTAAGAAATCTTGAAGGATTGGGCGAAAATGAAATTCCTACATCTATGATAGGAAAATTTATAATGGATGGTCTCGCAAATTTAGATCAAGTAGCTTATGT
>CEUS01125988.1_pt1 | contig 13040 bp, 10 predicted proteins | sample 427031 | NCBI WGS metagenome assembly CEUS01 (sample SAMEA2622837, study PRJEB7988) | marine metagenome | biome: marine biome (ENVO:00000447); feature: marine epipelagic mixed layer (ENVO:xxxxxxxxx); material: "saline water (ENVO:00002010), including plankton (ENVO:xxxxxxxx)" | depth 140 m | reverse complement strand
CCACCATGTCTGCCCATTCCACCATATGTATCAACAATAATTTTTCTTCCAGTCAAACCTGCATCACCATGGGGTCCACCAATCTCAAATCTCCCTGTAGGATTAACATGTATTTTGATATCATCATTCCAAAATTCACTACAAATTGGTTTTATTACATGCTCAATGATTTGTTTGGTAATTTCCTCTTGCGAGATTTCAGGAGAATGCTGTGTTGATATAACAACAGCCTCCAATTTTGTTGGCTTATCATTCTCATATCTCACTGAAACCTGTGATTTTCCATCGGGTCTGACCCATGATAATTGTCCACTTTTCCTAACATCAGTAAGTTTTTTTGTTAATTTCTGAGCCAAAAGTATTGGTAATGGCATAAGTTCTTCTGTTTCATTTGATGCATAACCAAACATCAGACCTTGATCACCAGCTCCTTGCTCTTTATTTTCATTAGCTGTTACACCTTGTGATATATCAGGACTTTGTGAATCAAGTTTAATCATTACTTCACAGGAGTTGGAATCAAATTTTAAATCAGGATCATTATATCCAATTTCAGAAATTGTCTTTCTGATTACTTGTTCAATATCAAAATTAGCTTTTGATGTAACTTCACCAGCAACACCAACAAAGCCAGTTGTTGTCAAAGTTTCTACTGCAACTCTGGAGTCAGGATCACCTCTTAAAAATTCGTCTAAAATCGCATCAGAAACTTTGTCACAAACCTTGTCAGGATGTCCTTCGGTAACTGATTCAGACGTAAAAATATAATTCTTGTTCATATCTTTTCAAAAAATTAGATTTCATCTTCTAATTTGATGAAGAGTACATTATTTCCTCTCAGTATTGCTCTTGCAAATTTTCCAATAACTTTACCATCATGTAATTCTTCAGCTTCAGTCATAATCAAATTCATGTAAGAATCAACATTACTCATTTTTCCTTTATACTCTACTTCATTTTTTAGTCTAACAATTACTTGTTTTTTTACATTCTTCTGTAGAGTTGTCAATGGTCTTTTAGCAGTTGTTTGTGACACTAATTTTTCACTTGAAGTCAATCGACTTTGTTGAGAATATAAAGTCTTGCTTATAGAATTATACGAGATCCTTTATTGTTGCTTATTCTAAATATTTTGCATGATTACAACACAATTAAAAAAACTAGACAAAATATTAGGTGGTGGCATAAAAAATGCTATAATAACTGATATTTTTGGATTAAATGGAACAGGAAAAACACAACTTTCATTACAAATATCATTAGAACCATTAAAACAAAATAATGATGTATTATTCATTGACACAACTGGTGAATTTAGACCTGAAAGAATGTTTGAAATTGTAAAAAATAGAAATTTGGATGTTACATTCTTGGAAAATCTAAAAATTATACGAGTAACAAACACTGCTGAACAAATTAAATCACTTGAAAAAATTAATGATTTTGAAAAACTATCTCTATTAATTATAGATAATGTTGCAGATCTATTCTCATTTGAATATTCTAAAAAAGAACAATTTATGTTGAAATATTCAAGTTTTATGAAGTACATGCATCATCTTTCAACAATTGCATTGAAAAAAAAAATACCTGTAATTGTAACAAATCAATTATTACAAAAACAGGATACAGAATATGAAAAATTAGATTTTGTAATGAAGAATTTTACTCATCAACAGATTAAACTTGAAAAAATTAAAAATTACTATCAAGGTGAAGTCAACCATCCATTCATAAAAAAACAAAAATTTTCATACAGTTTTGGTCCAACCGGCATAGTTGAACAAACTCAATCTATTTAATGCGTAAAATAGAATTATGGCGTAATGGTTATGACTACGCTAGACTATGATGAGAAAACAATTAAACTAATTAATTCATTTATTATTGAAAAATTTAAAAAATTTGGTTTTAACAATCTTACTGACATTCAAAAAAAAGCATCACCAAAAATACTTCAAAAATATAATTCACTAGTTATCGCACCTACTGGTTCTGGAAAAACTGAATGTGCAACAATACCAATTTTTGAGCATGTAAAAAAAACAAAATTACCAAATAAAATTAAGGCATTGTATGTTACGCCATTAAGAGCATTAAACCGAGATGTTTCCAGAAGAATTGAAAAATATGCCAAAAATAATGGATTAAAACTAAAAATTCGTCATGGAGATACATCACAGACCGAAAGAAAAAAAATCAGAGAGTTTCCACCTGATATTTTAATCACTACACCTGAAACTCTGGTTGTTTTACTATCACAGAAAAAAGATTTAGATGCGTTATCTGATTTGGAATGGGTCGTTATTGATGAATTACATGAACTTCTTGCTAGTGAAAGAGGCTCACAGCTGTCTGTAAGCTTAGAACGTTTGCAATTAAATTCTAAAAAAGAAATTCATCGTATTGGTTTATCAGCCACAATTGGAAATATTACTGATGCATCAAAATTTCTTGTTGGAAATAATAGAAAATGTGAAATTCTAATTGATAAATCAGTTCGCAAGTATGAGGTGGATGTAAAATTCGTGGATGGAGGTATACATGAGGTTGCTGATGAAGTTATTAGCAATATCAAAGAAATGCAAATTCATTCACCGGTACTTTTATTCACAAATTCCCGAGGCGAATCAGAAACACTTGCATCAGTATTAAAAGAAAGAACCAAAATTAAGGTAGATCTTCACCACGGTTCACTCTCCAGACAAGTCAGAGAGGAAACTGAAACTATTCTTCGTGACGGTGTACCAGGCATTGTAGTGTGTACTTCATCACTTGAACTTGGATTAGATATTGGATCGGTTGAATTAGTTATTCATTATGGTTCCCCAAGACAAGTTTCCAAATTTATGCAGAGAATTGGTAGAAGTAAGCACAATAGAGATTCATCTGCAAAAGGATTAATCATTACAAATCATGCAGATGACGAGTTTGAGACAAATGCCATAATACAAAGAATTGATGAATCCTCAATTGAAGAACAAAAAATTCATGAACTTTCACTTGATGTACTTGCTCATCATTTAGTTGGAATGACCAAACAATTGGGTAATGTATCTGTAGAAACTGCATTTATGACAGTAAAACAAGCCTACCCATTTAGAGATTTAACAATAGAAGAGCTTTCGAATGTTTTGAAGATTTTAGATTCACAATCTCTCATATCTTTTGACATAGAACAAATGTCATTTCGGATCAAAGGAAGATCATTTAGATATTATTTTCAAAATATTTCAACGATTCCAGATATTTTAAAATACAAAGTAGTTGACATAACTAGTAAAAAATGGATTGGAACTCTTGATCAACGATTTGTTGGTAGTTATGGAGAATCAGGAAATATTTTTGTCTTACGTGGTTCACAGTGGAGCATTCTAAATGTTGATAAAAAATCATTAAAGGTAAATGTTGAACCATTTCTTGGAAAAAGTAAAGTTCCATACTGGGAAGGTGAAAATATACCAGTTGATTATGCAACAGCAAATAAGGTTGGACAAATTAGAACAAAAGTAAAGAATGGATTAGTAAGTTTCTCAAATAAAATAATTTCAGAATTAAATTTTGATATAATTCCAGATGAAAAAACAATTGTTGTTGAATCAGTTCGTACTGAGGACGAGATTGTATTGCATGCATGTTTTGGTACAAAAATCAATTCAACCATAGGAATGATGTTAGGATCATTATTAGAATCCACATTAGGATCACCTGTTACTACAAAAGCTGATGCTTATCGCATCTGTCTATCATCTAAAAAAAGAATTTCAGAAAAAGATCTAATTAACGAATTAACAAGTAAGTTTGAACTATATGATATAATGTCCACAGCCATAAAAGATACAAATGACATGACTTGGAAAATCTGGTGTGTTGCAAAACAATTTGGGATTGTTGAACGTGGTGCAGTATATGATTACAAACAATCCCGTTATATTTCTGAAAGATATACTGATACTCCAATAGTAAAAGAGGCAATTAGAGAACTATTTCATGATAGATTTGATCTTTTAAACACTGAATCTATATTAGAAAAAATAAAGAATAAAGAAATTAATATTGTATGGATAGATGCTAAAAATTTTTCAACACTTGCTGATCCAATCTTAGATAACACCACCAAAAACTATCCATCACCTGCAAATGTTGATAAAAGTATACTAGATTTAGTAAAAAAGCGACTGGCTAAAACTCAACATAGACTTGTTTGTGCTAGATGTGGAATATGGCAAATGCTTGTCACACCAGAGACAATTCCCTCTCGATTGAAATGTAAATATTGTAATGGTGAACAGATTACAGCCACATATTTTTCAGATTTTGATTTACAAAAAATTATTCAAAAAAATCACAGTGGAAAAAAACTTTCTCAAGAGGAGAAACACAAATACGATAAGGCTTGGAAAAAAGCTTCCTTATTACAAGAATATGGCAAAACTGCATTAACTGTATTATCAGGATACGGTATAGGTCCTGATGCACAAGGAAGAATTCTACGCGATATGATCGATGAGGAAGATTATTTGTACAGACAGATAATCGCTGAAGAGCGAAAATATGCGCTTACCAGAGGCTTTTGGGATTCTTAATTTTTCTTAATAATTTTGGAATATGTTTTTAGGAACAATTCTATTCTTCCTTCCAACCCGGCCTTTGCATTAACTCCTAACACTGAAACGATATCACCCAAACCATAATTATCTAGTAGATTCGCCTGTTCTCTCCATCCTTTTACCCAGATTTGCCCACTGTCATCTTCTACAAACATTTCAGATAGTGTAACGTTCTCGCCGCTTTTTGTTTGTAAATCACGCTTATCAGGAGCTTTTAGAATAATGGCTTCAATGCAATATTCATTTCCTTCTTTAATTTCTGAAATCTTTGTTCTCAGATCTGAGATGTTTGGCATTTTTTCGTCCTCGATTTTTCTGATGAATGAATCTTGATCCAATCTAATTATATTTCCAAAAACTTTCGATGGCATGCATTCTATAACATTATCTTGTGTAAATGATGTTAATTGATTTGCAACGTCGGTAATTCTAAACAAATTTTTTGATTTATCCATTCCTAGAACTATTTTTTCTCCAGAATTAGTATCATCTATAGATAGAATTCTAATAATTACTGGCTCTACTTCTTTTTTACCTTCAATTTCAACAACAGTTGCATCATTTCCATGGATTTCCAAACCCATATTTCCAGCCTTCGTTCTCACTCCCAACAATCTAACTTTTGCATTTGCCCCAATCATTCTTGGTAGTATGGACTCATCTTTTCCCCAGAGTACAACATTCAAACTATTTCCATCATGTCCTTTAATTCTAAATTTCAGTGCCTTTGATGGCTGACCTCGTGAATTTGTAAATTCCATTAGATTAATGAAACCATTGATTGTTCCAGAGATTACAAGATCTTTTTGATCCTCTTTAGCTGTACCAACATCTACAGTAATAGAATCGAGAGTTGGTATACTACTTTCTGATTTAACTGACTCAATGGTTGATCCAGAGCCCATGTTAATTGTAGGTGAACCAGTTAGATCTGATTTCACATATGCTTTGATAATCTTCACCAGATCTCCAGGTTTAAGTTCTTCAATTCCCGGCAGGTTTGCTTTTTCATCCCATAACTTTACACTAGCTGTGGAATTGGAATCATAAACAGTCATAGTTCTTAGCAGAAATGGTGTTCCATCTTTTTTTGTAAATTGCTTTGTGGGTGAAATATTTAGAATTCGTGACTCAACCGTAACTTCCTTTGCACCTACAAAAAGATCTTTCAACGCAATTTCCGTTTTTTGTGATTGTTCTAATGAGATACCCAGATCAGATGCTACTAGAAACAATGCTCCTTGATCAGTTAAATATCCTGAACCAATCTTATCTTTTTTTTCTTTTATTCGATCTTCTATGACAGATCTTGATAATTCAGGTGCAGCATCTAGCAACTTTGATAAAAGTTCTTCAAAATTCGACAATCCATTCTTATGATAATTAGATTGTTAATAAAATTATCATTAGCTACATTAGTAGGATAAGAAAATCATTGTTATGTCATGCATAGAAATCCATTCTTTGTCAAAATCCTACAATTCTGTATTAGCAGTTGATGCAATAGATCTAAATGTAAAATCTGGTCAAGTTTTTGGATTTCTTGGACCAAACGGTGCTGGAAAATCAACTGTTATCAAATTACTGACTACGCTAATTCAACCAAATAATGGAACAATTTCAGTTTTGGGTATTAATGCGCTTCAAGAACCACTAAAGATTAGAAAGAAAATTGGTGTTGTTTTACAGCAACCAAGCTATGAACCAACACTAACAGTTGAAAAATCACTTGAGAAATATGGCATGATGTGGAATGTTGATAGAAGAACTAGAAAAAAACGCACAGAGGAACTTTTGCAATCATTTGAACTAACAGAAATTCGTAAAAAAAGAAATGAAGATCTTTCTATAGGACAAAGAAGACGAGTTCAAGTCGCTCGTGAATTTATGCATGATATGGATTTATTGTTTTTAGATGAACCAACTGTGGGTTTAGATCCTAGTGCAAGACGGAAATTATTAGACTTTCTGAAAAATAAAGTAAAAGACACTGGCATGACGATATTTTATACTACACATGTACTCACTGAGGCTGAATATCTCTGTGATAATATTGCAATTATTAATAATGGTAAAATAATTACAGTTGATTCGCCAAATGAGTTAAAAAATAGATTTGGTAATGAGAAAACAATTAAAATTCATGTTTCTGTAGATATCAAAAAACTTGAAAATCTCTTAAAAGAAATACCAGATTGTAAAATTCAGCAAGATGATGGAGTAATAATTACAATACACTCGACCAACTCCGAAATTGTTCTGATGAATATACTGAAAATCTTAAATCAAAATAATATTGTAATAGAGGATTTGTCTGCAATGCCAACAAATCTAGAAGAAATATTTCTAAAAGTAGTGAGTGACTCTGATGCATCCAATAATTAGGTTAGTTAATAGAAACATTACTATCTCAATTAATCCCGGATTTTTAATTTGGCAGGTAATTTTTCCGTTAGTCTACATCTTTGTTGCAGGTTTTGCATATACTGCACTAATTCCCAGTGTCTCATTTGAAAATAAAGATCTAACATATCCAGCATTTTTAGCTTCTGGAATGATTGGATTTAATATAATGAACAGTACACTTGTCTCTGGCATAATAATCTGGAATGACAGAAGACATGGAATGTTTGAACAAATAATGTCTGGTCCTTTTACCAGATCACATTACATTCTAAGTAATATTGTAACAATTGCAATTGTTGGACTAATTAGTGCAGGACTAATTACTGCAGTTGGCTATCCAGTTTTCTTTGAATCTGTAGAATTCAGCTTAGTTACAATTCCATTAATTGTATTCAGTTCAATTGCAGGTGCAATCTTGTTTGGTTCCATCGCATCAATTATTTCAACAAGATTGCGTTCAAGTGAGGGTTTTAATGTTATAATCAACACAGTATTTCTTTTCTTTGCATTCGTAAGCACTGCTTTTTATCCAGCGCAAGGTGCACCACAGCCTCTGGCAACAATTTTCTATCTTAATCCTTTAACATATCTTGTTGATATTATAAGAGCTGGAATTTTCGGAACAATAACAGAATTCATAATAATGGAAATGATAGTTTTGGCAGTTTTAGCCTCAATTCTATTCATTATTGCGACCAAATTACTAACAAAATTAGATTTTTGAAATAAGTATAGCCCGGCCCAGACTCGAACTGGGGTCAAAGGCTCCAAGGGCCCCTATGCTTGCCGCTACACTACCGGGCTTCAGATAAAATTTGATTTTGTTACTATAATATTATTTTATAATCTTCACCCAATTTTCTCAAAATTACCCCAAAAACAGCTTTATCATAAATTACAACTATGAAATTGTTTTACGCTAAGTATTTCTCTGTCTTGGTATAATCAGAATTAGTTAATGAACCCTAAAGTTGTAGTTTTTGGTCTAAGTACAGAAGGTTATAGTATTGCTTGTAAAATGGCTCTGAAAGGTGCGGATGTACAGATAATTGACGAGTCAACACCTTCAGCAATATCAATTAAATCAGACATAGCTAAGACATATCCAACTGTTCAAACATTAAAAGACGATGAGCCATTATTATCGATGGCACCAATAGATGTTGCAATATCAAAAGCCCAATTCCTGTTTTTTGTACCCATATTACGCAAAACAGGTCAGGAGATAAAAATTGAAATCAATTCAAAATTCAAAGAAGCTGTAGCAAATCTCAAAAAAGGAAGTTCAGTAGTTAACTGTCTTGGTACTGGGTTTGGGGGAAATTCTGAAAATATGTCATTATTAGAACATGTTACTGGGTTCAAAGTAGGAAAAAACGTTTCATATTATTACTATCCATTGCACAAAAACAACGAAACACCAGGCTTCGTTGGAACAAATAGTGTAAAGCCTGACGAAAAAATCATAGAATTATTATCTAATACCAAAAAACCTCAATTCATTGCATTATCATCATCGGAACATTTCCATGCAATAAATATACTAAAACAATTTGCAGTACTCACTAGTATTCTTGAAATTTGTAAATTTGCAAAAGATAATGCATCAAAATCAGATCTTGCTACAAATGAACTAAGTGAGATTTTCTTGGATAATATGATAGATAATCTATTTGATTTACGTTCTCTAAGTCTTTCTTTTGAAGGTGCAAATACGTTAATGTACATAATTAATGGAAGTATCAAAGGCATAGATAACTATATCAAAAGACTCATTGACGAGATAAGATTTGTTTTAAAGAAAAATGAATTAAAAGCTAGTAGAACCAAAATACTACTCTTATGGTCATTAGATCAACATGAAATGAAAGGAGATAAGATTGAAACACTTCAAACATTGCAGACAAAATTACAGGATTATATTAACGATGTAGAATGCGTAGAGACTCCTCTTGATTATTTTCATAATGAAAAAACCACAATAATTGTGGTCTGTTCAAAATCAGATTATGAATATGCTCAAAAAAATAAAAAAGATAATGAAATAATAGTAATCAAGGCTAATCCACTGTGTGAAGTAGCAGAGTGAAATTATATTATCATGTAATAATGAAGAAACATGTCAGAAGAAGAAAAAAATAATTTTGAGAATGATAAAACCGATCATGAAACTGATTCATCAACAGAGAATGACATTCAGACTGAATTAGAAAATGACTTTGCAAAGAATTTGTTTCCTTTAATTCATGAATATAAGCAAAAATTATCTACATGTGAAGATAAGCTACAAAGAGCATTAGCTGACTATCAAAATCTTGAAAAACGTAATCAGACTGAAATACAGCAACGAGTTTTACAGAAAACAAACCAATTAATGCTTAATTTTATTGGAATCTATGAAGATTTTGTTCGTGCAAAAACCGCTTTAACAAATGATGAAGTAAATAGTGAAGGCCTTGATGCAATTATAAAAAATATGGAAATGCTTCTATCTGAAAATAATATTAAACCAATTGATGCCATTGGTGAGACGTTTGATCCTAGACTTCATGAAGCAGTTTCTACTGTAGAGGATGATTCATTAGACGAGGGTACAATCACCAAAGAAGTGGCAAAAGGATATATTTCGTTTCAAGAGGCAATTAGACCATCGAAAGTAATTGTATCAAAAAAAAAATAATGTAGGAGAAAAATATGGCTGAAAAAATAATTGGAATTGACTTAGGCACAAGTAATTCGGCGGCTTCAGTAATTCAGGGTGGAAAACCTGTACTTATTCCAGCTGCAGAAGGAACAACTGCTGCAGGAAAAGCATTTCCTTCAATCGTTGCATTTTCAAAGGATGGCGAACTTTTAGTTGGCGAACCAGCTAGGAGACAAGCAGTAACTAATCCAGACAACACTGTCAGAGAAGCAAAAAGAAAGATGGGAACTGATTTCTTGTATAAAATTCAAGGAAAAGACTACAAACCACAGCAAATTTCTGCTTTCATTCTTCAAAAAATTAAACGAGATTCTGAAGCATTTACAGGTGAGACAATCAATAAAGCAGTAATCACTGTACCTGCATATTTTGATGACAATCAAAGACAGGCAACTAAAGATGCAGGAATTATTGCTGGTCTGGAAGTAGTTAGAATAATCAACGAACCAACTGCTGCGTCATTAGCATTTGGAATTGATAAAAGTAAAGAGGATATGAAAATCCTAGTTTTTGACTTCGGAGGAGGTACGCTGGATGTAACAATTATGGAAATGGGTGGTGGTGTATTCGAAGTAATGAGCACATCAGGTGATACACAATTGGGAGGCTCAGACATGGATAAAGCTATCATTGATTACGTTGTTGATGATTTTAGGAAAAAAGATGGAATAGATCTTGCAAATGATTCCACTGCTATGACTAGAATAAAAGAAGGTGCAGAGAAAGCAAAAATTGAACTGTCAACAGTAATGGAAACTGAAATTAATTTACCATTCATTGCACAAGATTCTTCTGGATCTAAAAATTTAGAGGTTAAACTAACAAGGGCAAAACTAGAAGATCTTGTAAATCCAATAGTTGAAAGATGCAAGTCATCTATTGATAAAGCAATAGAAGATGCAAAAATTTCACAGACTGACATCACAAGAATTGTATTAGTTGGTGGTCCAACAAGAATGCCAATAGTAAGAAAGTTTGTTGGTAATGCACTGGGCAAAGAACCTGAATCTGGAGTTGACCCAATGGAAGCAGTTGCGTTTGGTGCTGCAGTTCAGGCTGGAATAATAGCAGGAGATGTCACAAGTGACATTGTTTTGCTCGATGTTACACCATTAACGTTGGGAATTGAGACTCTCGGTGGAGTTAGAGAACCAATAATAGAACGAAACACAACAATACCAACCTCAAAAGATAAAACATTCACTACTGCCGCTGATAGCCAAACTGCCGTAACAATAAATGTTGTACAGGGAGAAAGACCCATGGTTTCTGATAATGTATCATTGGGAAATTTCAATCTAACTGATATACCACCAGCACCAAGAGGCGTTCCACAGATAAATGTGAAATTTGATATTGATGCTAATGGAATTTTAAACGTTACAGCAAAAGATCTTGGTACTGGAAAAGATGCAAAAATAACTATTGAATCATCTTCAAAAATGTCTGATGCAGATGTTGAAAAAATGAAGGAAGATGCAGAAAAATTTGCTGAAGAAGATAAAAAGAAAAAGGAATCAGTTGATATAAAAAATGAGGCTGAAAGCTACATTTACAGTACTGAAAAATTAGTTAATCAAGATCTAAAAGATAAGATTCCACAAGAACAAGGAATTAAGGTCACTGATGCAATCAAGGAGCTTAAAGAATCACTAACACAAGATTCAGAACAAATCAAAGTTAAACTGGATGCAGTAAAATCTCTTGTAAACGAAATTACAACTGAATTATACAAGAATGCAGCACCTCCACCTGGAGCCGATGGACAAACAAACCAAGAACAGGAAAATTCTGAACAACAATCTAATGATAAGCAAGATTCCAATGAAAGTTCCAAAAATGAGCAAAAAACCGAATCATCTTCAGAAGAAAAAACTGAAAATTCCTAATTAGTTATATTTTATTATTGAGATATGAGCGCTAAACGAGATTATTATGAGGTATTAGGAATATCAAAGTCAGCACCTGCTGATGAAATTAAATCACAATATAGAAAATTAGCATTAAAATTTCATCCCGACAGGAATAAATCTCCTGACGCACAAGAGCATTTCAAAGAAATTTCTGAGGCTTATGCTGTACTATCTGATACATCAAAAAGGCAGCTATATGATCAACATGGCCATGCTGGTGTAGACGGACAATATTCCTCTGAAGATATTTTCCGAGGTGCTGGTGGGAACTTTAATGACATATTCAATGACTTGTTTGGCCGTAGAAGCTCAGGGGGTTTTGATTCAATTTTTGAAAATCTCTTCGGTGGTGGTGGGTTTGGTAATTTTGGTAGGCAACGTGGTTCAGATATGTTACATGAAACATCAGTTAGCCTTGAAGATGTTTTACATGGAAAGCAAATTGAACTTGATTTACAGAAATTTGTTGATTGTCCAGATTGTAATGGTACCGGATGTACATCAGGTTCTTCAAAAATTACATGTAGTGATTGCAGAGGGCAAGGGCAAGTTAGAGTTAGTAGAAAGATGGGATTCTCTACGTTTGTAACTGTTCAACCATGTAGAAAATGTAATGGACAAGGACAGATGTTTGAAAATCCATGCAAAAAATGTAAATCAGGAAAAGTGAAAGGAACAAAACACCTTTCATTTAATCTTCCACCTGGAATAGATAATGGAGATTATGTTGTACAAGGAGAAGGTGAATCAATTCCTGACGGTCAAAGTGGAGATCTAATTGTTCGTGTGAGAGTAGAAGATCATCCAAAATTTAGAAGGGATGATACGGATATTTACTGTGATGCAAAAATATCTATGGTAGATGCCACCCTAGGAACAGAGATCCAAGTTTCTACATTGGTTGGTAGTGAAAAATTAAAAATTGCTGAAGGCACACAGCCAAACACAATTTTAAAGATTAAAGGAAAAGGACTTCCAAAATTACATTCAAGTAGACGTGGAGATCAGTTTGTTAGAGTCGTTGTTGAGATTCCCAAAAAACTTTCTAAAAAACAGAAGAATTTTTTAAAAGACTTCGATCAGAATTAGCAACATTACTTTTTCTTGATTTGTCTGATTACCAAATCATGACCTTCTCTGATATGTGTTGCATGAATCATTTTTACAACTTCACCAATTTGTGTTTCAGAATAAAATTCATTATTATATTTCCCAAGAATTTTCTTACAATTATAGCAATAAACCTCTGACGTATCCAATTCTAAATATGATAGTTAACCATAATTTCAATATTTTGTTAATAACGAACTTATTTTGGGAAATCAAAGAAATCATGCGGGGGTTGCCTAGCCTGGTCAAAGGCGTAAGGTTCAGATCCTTATCTCTTAGGAGTTCGTGGGTTCAAAT
>CEUS01033344.1_pt1 | contig 13043 bp, 13 predicted proteins | sample 427031 | NCBI WGS metagenome assembly CEUS01 (sample SAMEA2622837, study PRJEB7988) | marine metagenome | biome: marine biome (ENVO:00000447); feature: marine epipelagic mixed layer (ENVO:xxxxxxxxx); material: "saline water (ENVO:00002010), including plankton (ENVO:xxxxxxxx)" | depth 140 m | reverse complement strand
GGGTCTGTTACACAAAAAGGTTCTCAGGTTAAAAATTTAAAAATTGGTCAACGTGTTGGCGTTGGGTGGTTTTCAAAAGTATGTGGAAAATGTACATATTGCAAGACAGATAGAGATAATATGTGCTCTGCTTCGGAAATGACTGCAATTGGAAGGAATGGAGGATTTGCTGATTTTGTTAAGGTTGATAATAGTGTTGTGTATCCAATACCTACGAAACTAAAATCAGAACATGCGGCACCACTTATGTGTGCGGGATGGACTGTGCATGGAGCCTTCAGAGGATTCAATGTTCAATTTAAAGATAGAGTTGCTGTAATTGGCATTGGTGGATTAGGTCATCTAGCAATTCAGTATGGAAAGGCTATGGGTTATCATGTAACCGCAGTAACATCATCTACAAATAAAAAAACTGAAGCTAAAAAGTTTGGTGCAAATTCTGTTGTTGATTATAAAGGTTTATCAAAATTACAAAATAAATTTGATTTTATTCTTGTAACTGCTCATGCTGATCTTGATTGGACAGCCCTCGCTGATACCTTAGATGTTGATGGAAACATCTGTTTTGTTGGAATCCCTCCAAAACCAGTTAGTATTTATGCATTTAGTTTAATAAATAAAAGAATTAAAATATCTGGAAACCCTGGGGGTAGTCGGAAGATGATGAGGGAAATGCTTAAAATTGCTGCTGATAAAAATATTAAACCTATGATAGAACAGTTTTCATTTTCTGATGTTAATAAAGCTATAAAAAAAGTTAAAGAGAATAAAATTAGATATCGCGCAGTTTTATCTAGGGCAATATAAAAAGCTAGGTGTTTGTGTTGTCAGAAAAAGATAAAGAAGAAAAATTAAGTAAAGATGATACCAAAGACATATGGCAACAAATGACTCTTCAGTTAATAGGTAATATTGAAGAACTTGATAAAGCTGGAACTGATAGTTTTACAACGAGGTCGGGAAAGATTATACGCAGAAATGAAATAATGGATATGTTGTTCAATATCTTTTCATTGATGTGTAAAGAGTTTCCTAAAGATATACCTCCAAATGTATCAGCGTTTATTGGTGAATCTATTACTAAAGATAAAATAAAAGACACAAACACTAGGCCAAGAGGACTTAGTAATAAAGAATATGAAAGTGTCATGACTTGTTTAGAAATATTTAAATTAATAACTGAAGAGGGAATGCTCAAAGATAATGCAATTACACTTTATGCAAGTAAAAATAATATGGAAGAATCCACTATATGCAAAAGGCTAGAGAAATATAGTGATATTGCTATGGCTACCACTCCAATGATTTGGGGTAGACCTCTAACTCCCAAAGAACAACAACTCATAGATAAGAATAATTCTGATAAGACTTGACACCTCCCCGCCCGGAATCGAACCAGGAACTAAACCTTAGGAGGGTCTCGTTATATCCAATTTAACTACGGGGAGATTATTGTATAAAATTGTATATAAAAAAATCTTAATGTACTATGTCTATTTATGAATATATTATCAATTGATACTTCCACTGATAAGGTTTCAGTTTCTTTAAAGATAAATGATGATGTTGATAGTCTAGAAAATAAACAAGAAATCCGTGCAAGCCAGATTATACTTTCAATGATTGATAAAATTTTGAGAAAACATAACATTAACTGTAAGGATTTAACTGCCATAACCTTTAACAAAGGACCAGCAAGCTTTACAGGAACAAGAATTGCTTCTTCTGTTACGCAAGCAATTGGTTATGCCTGGCAAATACCAGTTTTTGGAGTTTCTTCACTTACTATCATGGCATTTGATTATTTTAAAAGAGTTAAACATTCAGAAATAATTTGTATTAAAAAAGCGTATAGTCAAAAAATTTTTTGGGCAGTATATAAAATTAATGAAAATTCCTTTAAACCGGTTAGCGGTAATCATATATCTAATTTTGCTGAAATAAAATTTGATAGCAATTGTAAATGGCACGGAATTTCTGATTGTTGGGATGATTATGAATCCGGTCTTAATCCATTAATTGATAAATTTGTTGATAAAATAAATATTAAAGAAGAGGGTAACTCAAAAAAAATCATTGATTTTGTTCTTTCTAATGAAGAAATAAATAAGAAATTTGATTATAAAGACACCTTACCCGAATATGTAAGCCATGATTTGTTTGATTAAGAAGTATTTTTTGCTATTTGAGATCCAACCCTTACGCTCTTTCCTTTTTTTAAATCGTTAGATAGTTTTGCATTCTTATTAAATAATAAAATGACAGTTGACCCTGTTTTAAACATCCCTAATTCTTCTCCTTTTTTTAGACTTATTCTTTTTTTATGGTAATCGGTAGAGATAGTTTTCTTAGGCATAGGTGGTGAGGATTCACCTTTCCATGCTACTTCTATAGAGGAGACGTTTATTGCTCCAATTAATATTACAGAAAATGTAAGTTGATCTTTTTCAAAATTACACACTAACCTTTCATTTTTTAAATAAAGATTATTAATCACTTTAACAGCATGAGTTGTCACACTATATAATCTTCCAGGAACATGCATAGTTTTTATTAATCTTCCATCTAATGGCATATGCACACGATGATAATCCTTTGGCCCAAGATATATTGTAACGTATGACCCATTTTCATATATTGAAGACTTTTCATGATTATCTAACAACGAATTAATATTTATTGTTTTACCTTTAACCTGAACAATCGTATCGTCCTCTATTTTTCCAAATTCAAGAATTTTTCCATCACAAGAGGATACAATAGAATCTTTTTTTCCATCTATTTTATGGACACCCTTTTTTAACCTTCTTGTAAAAAAATCACAAAAAGTCTCATAGTCATCGGGTTTAGATAAGATACATTCAGACATATTTACTTTAAAAATTTTAATGTAGATTTTTATAAGGAAATTTTTTAAAGGATGTTTTGTCCGGGTAATTAAATAGGTAAATCTTGAAAATAGATGATGTGGAATAAAAAATAACCAATAAGCTTTTAAATAATCAAATATATTATTCATAGATTAGTTTAAAAAATTAGAAATTTCATTTTCTAGCTTGGATAAATCAAAGGGCGGTGTAAAGATGCCAAAAAGCTTACCTGATTGGTTTACTAAAAAAACTGTACCAGTATGCTCATAAAAATCTATATTATGACTAGATGAGATTTTTTCATAATATACACCAATAGATTTAGTCAGAGTTTTTAGATCATTTGGGCTTAATGTTACGCCGATAAAATCATTATTAAAGAATTGTATATATTTTTTAACAGTTACAATATCATCATTTTCAGTATCTACTGATATAAAAACGATTTGTAGCTTGTCAAAATTATCTTGATTATTATTTTTTAAAGACGTATGTATTCTACTAAGTTTTGCCAAGGTATCTGGACAAAAGTCAGGACATCTTGTATAGCCAAAAAATATTAAGCTAACTTTATTTAAGAAATGCTTTTGTCCAAAAGTGCCATGAATTGTTGATTGAGCTGACAACTCCTCATTGAAGAATAATTTATTAGGCTTAAGTTCTGTCAAAGCTTGTTGTTCTTTTGGCTCATTAAATGCTAGTCCAATCACAATAATGGCTAACAGACCCAAAAACAAATAGAAATTTTTCATAAATATCCAATAATTTTAAAAATTCAGCTTTATACTATATAATAGTAGATTAAATATATGATATTTATTGAGCTTTTGCTAATTATTTCATTCTTAAACAGCAGCCCTAATTATGTCTGGTAACACATTTGGAAAAATATTTTGTCTCACTTCATTTGGCGAGAGCCATGGGAAGGCGCTTGGCTGTGTGATAGATGGTTGTCCTCCAGGCTTAAAAATTGATGAATCTGACATACAGAAAGATTTGGATAGAAGGAAACCAGGAAAATCAAAATATACTTCTCAAAGAAAAGAAAGCGATAAGGTTGAGATATTATCAGGTGTCTTTGAAGGGAAAACGACAGGTACGCCTATTTGTTTATTAATAGCTAATGAAGATCAGCGACCAAAAGATTATAAAGAAATTAAGGAGAAATTTAGACCTGGACATGCTGACTATGCATATACAAAAAAATATGGTTTTAGAGATTATAGAGGTGCCGGTAGATCATCTGCGAGAGAGACGGTTGCTAGAGTAGCTGGAGGAGCTATTGCTAAAAAATACCTTAAAGAGCATTCCAAAGTTAATATTTTCGGATATGTTTCAAGGATAGGTGAACATGAGGCAAATAAAATTAATTATAAAGATATTGAAAAAAACCCATTCTTCTTTCCAGATAAAAAGATGGTGCCAATACTTGAGAACTACATTAATAAAATAAGAAAGAGTGGTGACTCTATAGGCGCGGAAGTTACGGTAATCGCTAAGAATGTTCCTGCAGGTTTAGGAAACCCTGTATTTGATAAACTAGATGCATTATTAGCATCATCAATGATGTCTATCAACGCTGTTAAAGGTGTTGAGATTGGAAGTGGTTTTGATGTGATTTCAAAAAAAGGATCTGAGTGTAGAGACGAAATTACACCAAAAGGTTTTAAAACAAATCATGCTGGTGGTACTTTAGGTGGCATTTCAACAGGACAAGATATCGTAGTTAAAATGGCGCTTAAACCAACATCAAGCATTTTAATTCCTGGTGAGACAATAACAACGAAGAATAAAAAAACAACTATAGCTACCAAGGGAAGACATGACCCATGTGTAGGTATAAGAGCTACACCAATTGCAGAAGCAATGATGGCATTGGTTCTTTGTGATTTATTACTCCGTCATAGAGCGCAAGTTGATTAATTATTTCGTCTACGATAAATGAAACAAACTTTATATGATAAAATTTGGAATGATCATCAAATAATCAAAAATGATGATGGAACATCATTGATTTATATTGATAGACATCTTGTCCACGAAGTCACATCTCCGCAAGCATTTGATGGGCTCTCAATAAAAAATCGTGCAGTTTGGAATAAAAACTCAATTTATGCAGTGTCAGATCATAATGTACCAACTGCAGATAGAAAGTCTGGAATAAAAGATCCAATATCTAAACTTCAAGTTGATACGCTTATAAATAATTGCAAAAAACATAAGATAAGTTATTTTGATTTAAATGATATTAAACAAGGAATTGTACATATTATTGGGCCAGAACTTGGGATTACTCAACCTGGAATGACTTTGGTATGCGGTGATTCACATACATCGACACATGGAGCTCTTTCAGCATTGTCTTTTGGTATCGGAACCAGCGAAGTTGAGCATGTACTTGCAACACAGTGCATTAACATGAAAAAAGAAAAAAATTTGAAGATAAATATAAATGGTACCTTAAAAGATCATATAACTTCTAAAGACCTGATTTTATATATCATAGGGCAGATTGGAACTTCTGGTGGAACAGGCTACACAATAGAATATGCAGGGTCTTGTATTAGAGAATTAAGCATTGAGAGCAGGATGACTATTTGCAATATGAGTATAGAGGCTGGTTCCAAATCAGGAATAATAGGATTTGATGAAAAGACTTTTGAGTACATATTAAAGAGAAAGCTTATTGCAGCAAATAAATATATAGACAAAGCAGTCAAGTATTGGGAAACACTCAAAAGTGATGACGAATCAGAATTTGATAAAATAATAGATATTGATGCTTCGTTGGTAGAACCGCAGGTTACTTGGGGCACGTCACCACAAATGACAACTTCAGTCCATGGGAAAGTGCCTGACCCTGATTCGGTAAAAGACAAAGGAGAAAAGGAGTCTATCAATAGGGCAATTGAATATATGGGATTAAAGCCTAATCAACAAATTAGTTCAATAAATTTAGATAAGATTTTTATTGGTTCATGTACGAATTCTAGAATAGAAGATTTAAGATTAGCCGCCAATATTATAAAACAGAATAAAATTGCAAAAAATATAAAACAAGCTATTGTTGTCCCTGGCTCAGGACAGGTTAAAGCGCAAGCAGAGCAAGAAGGCTTAGATAAAATTTTTATTAAATCTGGATTTGAATGGAGAGACCCTGGTTGTTCGATGTGCTTAGGAATGAATGATGATAAGCTTGGGGCCTATGAACGATGCGCTTCAACATCAAATAGAAATTTTGAAGGTCGGCAAGGAGAGAAAGGAAGAACTCATTTAGTTAGCCCTGCAATGGCTGCACTTGCAGCAATTAAAGGACATTTTGATGACGTCACAAACATTGAATGAAAAATAAAATTATTCAAGGCCAAGTAATTCCTATTAATCAATCTAATATTGATACAGACGTTATAATTCCTAAGCAATACCTTAAATCAATTGGTAAAACTGGTTTTGGTAAATTTTTATTTGATTCCTGGAGATATGACGAACCGGGTGATTTAAGTACACAAAAAAAGAGAAAAACGAATAAAGATTTTATCTTAAATAAAAGCCCATATTCTTCTGGAAAGATTTTAATTGTAAATGATAATTTTGGTTGCGGTTCATCCAGAGAGCATGCTGTATGGGCAATTAAAGATTTTGGGATAGAAGCAATAATATCTAGTTCATTCGCAGAAATTTTTTCTAATAATAGTTATAGGAACCAATTATTATTAGCTCCAATTAAAAAATCTGAAATAGAATGGTTGTTTAATCAAATACCGGATTCAGGTATATATCATTTGACAATTGATGTTCTTAATCAGACAATTAGTACGCCTGATAATGTGAGTATTAATTTTTCTATAGATCAATCAAATAAGGAAAAAGTTATTTTTGGATATGATGATATTGAATTAACGCTCAAAAACAAAAAATTGATTAAAGATTTTGAGAAAACAATAAAAAGCAAAAAACCTTGGCTATTTGATGATGAACACTAAGAAAAATAAAATTTTATTATTACCTGGAGATGGAGTTGGTCCAGAAATAATGATAGAAGCTGTAAAAATTATTGATTACTTTAATGAAAAAAAATTATTAAATGTAGACTATGATTATGCAGATATAGGCGCTATTGCTCTTGATAATCATAAAGTACCACTCCCAGATGAGACTTTAAAGAAAGCATCTGAATCTGATTCAATTTTACTTGGAGCTGTTGGTGAAAAAAAATATGAAAATAATGAAAGAACATTAAAACCAGAATATGGTTTATTGGAATTAAGAAAGAAGCTTAAATTTTTTGCTAATTTGAGACCAATCTTTTTATTTGACTCACTCATCAACGCTTCTACATTGAAACCTGATGTAATAAAAAACTTAGATATCTTAATAGTTAGAGAATTAATCAGTGGTGTTTATTTTGGTGAGCCACGAGGGTTCGAATCTTCAGAAGATGAGCCATATGCTTTTAATACCATGAAATATACGGAGAGTGAAATTGAAAGAATTGCAGATTTTGCTTTTACGATTGCATCTTCTAGAAAAAAGAAAGTAACATCTATAGATAAAGCAAATGTTCTTGAAACCTCACAATTATGGAGAAAAACTGTTGATAAAGTTGCGACTAACTATTCAAATATTGAGTTGAAACATATGTATATAGATAATGCTGCAATGCAACTAATAAAAGAACCAAAACAATTTGATGTTATGTTGACAGGTAATTTATTTGGAGATATTTTGTCTGACGAAGCATCAATGTTGACTGGTTCAATTGGAATGTTACCATCAGCTTCTCTCTCATTGAAAAATATGGGATTGTATGAACCAGTGCATGGATCAGCTCCAGATATAGCCGGAAAAGGAATTGTTAATCCAATTGCAATGGTATTATCATTAGCAATGTTACTTGAATATTCATTTGATGAAAAAGAATTATCTGAATTAATAAAGACATCAGTTAATAAAGTATTGGCTAATGGTATTTTTACAAAAGATCTTTCTGATTCTAAAGATTTTGTTTCAACAAGCCAGATGGGAGATAAACTTTTAGATGAAGTTGTAAGAAATGTTAAATAAAAAAGAAAAATATAGTATAGCAATTGTTGGAGCAACGGGGATAGTGGGTGAATCATTATTAAGCATCTTGGATTCACGAAATTTTCCCATTTCCAGTATTGCTGCTATAGCGAGTGAAAAATCAAAAAACAGTAAAGTTAAATTTGGTTCACAATTAATAACGGTCGAATCAATTAATAATTTTAATTTTAAGGAAACTGATATAGCTTTTTTTTCTGCAGGCAGTGACATTTCAAAAGAATTTGTTCCTCAAGCAGTTGATGCTGGTTGCATAGTAATTGATAATACATCAGAATTTCGTTATATAGATGACATACCATTAATTATTCCTGAGGTTAATTTAAATCAACTTGAGCGCTATAAAAGTAAAAATATAATTGCTAATCCAAATTGTTCAACAATACAAATGTTAGTTGCATTAAAACCAATTCATGATAGATATGGGATTCAACAAATTAATGTATCAACATATCAGGCTGTTTCTGGTTCTGGTAGAAAAGGCATGGACGAACTTATTGATCAGACAAATTCGTATTTTGAACAAAAGGATATTAAGCCCAGCGTTTATCCTAAACAAATAGCTTTCAATGCAGTACCTTTTGTAGATAGTTTTTGTGATAATAATTATACAAGAGAAGAAATGAAAATGGTTTGGGAGACACAAAAAATATTAGGTTCTGATATACATGTAAATCCTACTGCAGTTCGCATACCAGTATTAGTTGGTCATTCTGAAGCCATCTCTGTAGAAACTGAAAAAAATATTGATGTGAATCAGGTTATTCAAGATTTTAAGAAACATGATAGTATACAAATAATAGATGATAAGGAGACTTTTTCTTTTCCAACTGCATTCAATGAAGGACATGGAACGGATGACGTATATGTAGGAAGAATTAGAAAAGGTCTTGATAATGATAATATTTTGAATCTTTGGGTTGTTGCTGATAATGTTAGAAAAGGAGCGGCGTTGAACAGCGTGCAAATAGCAGAAAAATTAATTGAGAGTTTATAATGTTTAAGATAATTTTTAATTTAATCATAGCTTTTATAGTTACTATTTTTATTCTAGAGTCAACTTCAGTCATAAGACCTTTTTCTGAATCATTAATTCGTAGTGGATTTTTACCACCTATAGAACCTGGTACTTCAGCTCCAGGTATAATGACCGTTGTAATGGTTATGCTTCAAGGACTTTTAGTTTCACTAGAGCCAATCTTTATTGTGGTAATGAATATTATTTATCAATTAATAGATATGATTTTAACAATACAAATAACAATGAGCGGATTAATTTATTTCCTTATCCTATTTTTTATACTTTCGTATTTGTATGAGAAATATAGAAACCTCGTTCTCCATGTTAATAAATTAGAAGAAGATATTAAGTTAAATACGTCTAATATTGATCTAGCACGTGCGTTAGAAGAGTCAGAAAACCATTTAAAAAAATTAATAAAAAGTGAATCGTCGAAAAAAAATACAGATTTGGTTGAACAAGCAAGTTTGATTAAAGATTTATTATTAAAAATTAATACCTCAATAGAAACTGATCAGAACTCATTAACAGATAGAACTAAAAAAAATAGAAGAGTTCAAGCCTTAGATAAACCAAAAACAACAGCAAAAAGAAAAACAACAGCAAAAAGAAAAACAACAGCAAAACCAAAATCAGTAGCAAAGCCAAAAAAAACTAATGTTATAGATGATGAGAATATATCTAATATTGATCTGGCACGCGCATTAATCGAAAGCAATGATACAAAAAAGGCGCGTGAAATATTAGTTAACGTTGTTAAAACAGGAAATGAATCAGAGGTACATGAAGCTAAACTACTTTACTTGCAATTGAAATAATGAGGATAGTTCTTTGTATCGAATATAAAGGTACAAATTATACTGGTTGGCAAGCACAAAATAAGACATCTAAGAAAACAATTCAATATTATTTAGATAAATCAATATCTAGTGTCGCAAATTCTAAAATTAAATCAGTTTGTGCAGGAAGAACGGATAGCGGTGTCCATGCTTATTGCCAATTTATTCACTTTGATACTGATAAGAAAAGAGATCAACAAAATTGGGTTAGAGGCATTAATAGTCAACTTCCAGATGATATTAGGGTAAAAAAACTATATTTTGTTGATGATAGCTTTCATGTTCGTTATTCTGCTATATCTAGAAGTTATCGATATATAATACTTAATCAAAAAATAAATTCTGCAATATTATCTGACTTTGTTTTATGGTACACCTCTGATATAAATATTGATAAACTTAAAAAATCTATTCAATACATTAAGGGAGAACATGATTTTAGTTGTTTTAGATCTTCTGGCTGTCAAGCAAAGACTCCTGTTAAGATTATTAAAAAAGCGAGCATTACAACACAGAAAAACCTTATAATTATAGATATAACAGCTGATGCTTTTTTATATCACATGGTTAGAAATATAATTGGAACATTGTTGGATGTTAATGTGACGAAATTTAAACCGTCTCATGTGGCTGCTATTATTAAGAGTAGAGATAGAAAAAATGCTGGAAAAAAAGTTTCATCAAAAGGTCTTTATCTAATGAATGTAGAATATCCAAAGAGATATAAAGTCTCTAATACCAAAGAATCTTTTTTATTATGAGCAAAACTAAAGTTAAATTTTGCGGTTTCACAAACACAGATGATGTTAAGCAAGCGCTGGATCTAGATATTGATCTCATTGGTTTGGTTTTTGTTGAATCAAGTCCACGATATATAAAATTAAAAGAAGCTGAAGCTATTTGTAAGCTTTGTGAAAAAAAAATAAAAACAGTTGGTGTTTTTATGAATAATTCTGAGGAATTCATAACAAAAGTTATTGATCGTACAAATATAGATCTACTTCAATTTCATGGACAAGAAAGTCTTGAAATGTGTGTCAACTTTAATAAACCTTATATTAAAACGGTACATGTGGATGACAAACCCTTAGATGATGGAATAAATCTCTATGAAAATCACCCGTTGCAGCCAAACTTTTTTTCTTACTTATTAGATACTAAGACAAATCATATTGAGGGCGGTACAGGAATACAGTTTAACTGGAATAGCATAATAGATTATAAAAAAAATTTACATCTACAAGATAATCATATTTTTATAGCAGGAGGGCTTGATTCAAGTAATATAAAAAAATTGATTCTTGACTACAACCCATTGGGGATAGATGTGAGCAGCGGAATAGAATTTTCCAAAGGTAAAAAATCTCCATCCTTAATGAAAAAATTCATAGAAAATGTAAGAATAGCAGACAGTGAAAAAAGTAAAAAAAAATAATTACAGAGATCAGCCAAATAAAGATGGCCATTTTGATTTATATGGAGGAACTTATGTTTCTGAAACACTAATATTTCCTTTAACAGAACTATTAAAATCATATAAAAAAATCGCTAAATCCCTTTCCTTTAAAAAGAGGTTAATTAATGAGCTCTCTCATTATGTTGGTAGACCAACACCAATATATCATGCTGAAAAACTTAGCAAGCTATTAGGCAACTGTAACATCTATCTTAAACGTGAAGATTTATGCCATACAGGTGCACATAAAATTAATAATGCTTTGGGACAGGCATTGTTGGCAAAACAAATGGGCAAGACTAGAATAATTGCTGAGACTGGAGCAGGGCAACATGGTGTTGCTACTGCAACTGCATGCGCACGATTAAACTTAAAATGTGTGGTTTACATGGGTAGTGAGGACATTCAAAGGCAAAGCATAAATGTTTATCGCATGAAACTATTAGGAGCTGAAGTTATAGAAGTTACATCCGGATCAAAAACACTAAAGGATGCTTTAAATGAAGCTCTACGTGATTGGGTGACAAATGTTGATAATACGCACTACATTATTGGATCAGTGGCTGGTCCTCATCCTTACCCAATGATTGTTAGAGATTTCCAATCTGTAATTGGTTCAGAAGCAAAAAAACAAATGAGAAAGCTTATAGGAAAAAATCCAGACATATTAATTGCATGTGTTGGCGGAGGTTCAAATGCAATTGGTTTATTTCACCCTTTTTTAAATGACCGTATAGAGATGATAGGTGTTGAAGCAGGTGGACATGGATTGAGTACTGGAAAGCATGCTGCTCCACTATGTGCAGGGAAACCTGGTGTTCTTCATGGCAATAAAACTTATATTATGGAAGATGAAAACGGTCAGATTAAAAACACTCATTCAATATCAGCAGGTTTAGACTATCCAGGAGTTGGGCCAGAACATTCGTGGTTAAAAGATAACGGCAGAGTTAAATACGTAAGTGTTACAGATAAAGATGCATTGAAAGCGTTCTATCTTTTAACGGAAGAAGAAGGAATAATTCCTGCTTTAGAAACTTCACATGCATTAGCATATGCATTTACTCTAGCTAAAAAAAGAAATAAAAAAAATATATTAATCAATTTATCTGGAAGAGGAGATAAAGACATTGATAGTATCGCTATGCTCAAAGGTATGAAATTGTGAATAGAATAGCAAATGCATTCCCAACTTCTCCCAATAAGAAAAAAACTGCATTTATTACTTATCTTGTTTGTGGAGACCCAAGCATAAATAGCACTAAAAAACTATTACAAATAATGGTTGATAGCGGAGTAGATTTAATAGAATTAGGAATGCCTTTTACTGATCCTATTGCAGATGGACCTACTATCCAAAAAGGAATAGAGAGAGCATTAAAGAATAAAATTACCCTTGAAAATACATTAACTGTTGTAAAAGATTTTAGAAAAAATAATAAGAGAACCCCTATAGTACTTATGGGTTATATGAATCCTATTGTTAACATGGGATATGAAAAATTTTCTATTAAAGCTAAAAATTGTGGAGTTGATGGAATACTGATTGTAGACCTCCCAATTGAAGAATCTTATGAAATCAATAAAGTTTTTAAAAGGAACAATTTAAAACAAATTTTTTTAGCATCACCAACAACTGACGCTAATAGGTTAAAAAAAATAAAAAAATATTCAGAAGGGTATCTTTACTATGTATCAATAAAAGGTATAACTGGTACTTCTATTAAGAATATCCAATCCATTAAAAATCAGGTAAAAAAAATTAAACGAATTTC
>CEUS01086106.1_pt1 | contig 13046 bp, 14 predicted proteins | sample 427031 | NCBI WGS metagenome assembly CEUS01 (sample SAMEA2622837, study PRJEB7988) | marine metagenome | biome: marine biome (ENVO:00000447); feature: marine epipelagic mixed layer (ENVO:xxxxxxxxx); material: "saline water (ENVO:00002010), including plankton (ENVO:xxxxxxxx)" | depth 140 m | reverse complement strand
TTTGCAAGCTTTGCACCAAGATTGTTTGGTTCAGCAAAACCTTTGTTTTTATTAAGTTTTAATAAAATTATACTTGGATAATTTTTTGTGACAAACTCTATAGATTCATCTGTTGAATTATTATCAACAAGAATTACCTCCAGATTTTTATAATTAATAGTAGATAATGACTCTAAACATTTTGAAAGAAGATGTTTTCCATTATAATTAACAATAATAACAGATACTTTTGGAAGCAATATATCTTGGAATGATTTTTTCGACATAAAAAGTATATTGAATGATTGTTATCGTCCACGACGGATTTTATTAAGATATAATGTTAAAATCCTATCAGAAGCCCAAGATGGTGTTGACGAAAGTAATTTCATTCCAAATTCCATTGTCTTTTTTGTCATAGGTTTTGTTTTTTGATAATTTGTTAATTCAGACATATATCTATGATCTAACGACTCGTTAAGTTGATTTAAAACTTCATTTTTTATCTGTTGAATATATTCTAAAGTGTTTGATATATTTTTGTGTGACAGTTGTTCTGAATGAATTCTATATTTGACTAATGGTTTTGGGATTAGATGAAATTTTGTATTATGTAATAGCGCTGCACGTAAAAAAAAATCATAGTCAATTGCTACAGGATCGTCAAGGTTTCTCATACTACAATTTCTGAGTAATTGAGTAGGAATTAGTGTTGTATTGACATTAATCTGCTGTCCATCTAGAAGTCTTACACTATAATCAAAGTCAGACAAATTATTATAGTCAGTTTCATGAAATTCTCGAATTAATTCTCCATTATCGTCTATTATGTTCCAATCTGAATAAAGAATTGTGTTATTAGGTTGTCTTTGTGCTTCTTTAACTAGAATTTCTATTGCATCTTGATACATTTCATCATCTGGCGAAAACCATTTGAACCAATGGCCTTGAATTTTACTGATTCCATGTGTTAATGATTCTGCAAGACCCTGGTTTTTTTGGGAAAAAATCTTAATTTTACTTGAATAATTTTTTAAAATTTCTAGTGAAGAATCGTTTGATTCATCATCTATTGCTATAATCTCAATATCTTGATATGTTTGTTCTAAGATGGAATCCAAGCATTTTTCTAAATATTTCTCAGAGTTGTAAACTGGAATTACTACTGAAACAAGTTGGTTTTGTGTCATAATGAATTCATATTAATGAAATTGTTATGTTAATTAACAATTTATAATCTATCTTTAATAAAATCAATTGAGTTTATTGGCGAGGGGTCTATTCCTAGTCTTACAGCATAATATATTGAAGTATAATCTAAAATGTAAATCATACAAATAACTTTTGATAAAATTCCACCATCTATTGTAGAAACTTCTTTGTAATCTATGTTTTTCATCTCGAAATATTCACGAATTATATTCCATCTTTCTTTAGTTTTCTTGTGGTCATCTTTTCCAGTAAGAAGTATAGGTGTCATTGTTGATTCTCTTTCCCATGAAACAATGCCATTATGACCACTTTCTATGATATTTTCAATTATTGCATGAGTCTTTGCATTTTCTTGTAAGGAATTTTTGAAACGTATAGCTGATGATTCTAATCCCCATGGATAATAGATAACAGGAATTCCTGATATCCAGTTTGCAAGATTTAATGAAATATTTTGTTCAGAAAGATTATCAGATGAAATTTGTTTTTTTAAATTTTCTAAATTATCTATACAGGATGATATATCGTCTTCTTTTATCGGAATCAAATCTCTTATAGTTTTTAATATAGAAAAAATATAGCTAGGAAAAGATGATCTGGGTGAGTGTGTTTGTGGAATATTTCTAAATTCAATATTATTTTTTTGACATAATGATTCTAACATGTTACCAGATGAAAACCCAATTGTTTTACAATCTAATTTAGTGCAAGTTTCTAATATTGACAAAGTTTCATCTGTATTACCAGATACACTTGTACAAACTACAAGTGTATTCTTATCCACAGTTTTAGGTAATGTGTATCCTTTTACTACTGTAGTATGTATATCGGTTTTAGATAATATCGATGAGAAAAGGTCACCTACTGCACCTGAACCGCCCATTCCAGAGAAAACTACATGATCTATGTTTTTGTAATCAACTGGTTGAATATCTGAACTATATGCTTCTTTTGCTAAATCTGGCCATTTATCATATGTGTTATGCATCCCTTCACAGTCATATTTTTTTAAATTTTCATTCATAAGCAATCTTATACAAAAATTAATCCATTTATTTTATTCTAAGAAATCATTTTATTGATTTTTGTGAAAAATACTACTTAACAGTGACTGATTTTGCAAGATTTCTAGGATAGTCAGGATCAGTATTTTTTTCTAACGCTGCATAATATGATAGCAATTGTATTGGAATTATCTCAACTAATGGGTAGCTAGAATCATCCATTTCTGGAATTTCAATCCAATAGTCATAAACACTGTCATTTTTATTGGAAATTCCAATAATTTTGGCTCCCCTTGCTTTAATTTCATTTGCACTATTCATGGTATCACCATAAGTTGAATCAGTTGGGTTAATTATGATCACAAAAACACTCGAATCCATTAAAGCTAATGGTCCATGCTTTAACTCACCACCAGCTATACCCTCTGCATGAATATAGGTCAGTTCTTTAAGTTTTAATGCAGCCTCTTTAGCAATTGGAAAATGAATTCCTCTTCCAAGTACATAAATGTCAGATATTTCATTCAATTGTTTTGCAATTTGTTTGATTTTAGAATCATTATCTAATATGTATGAGAAAGCATCGGAAATTTTTTGCCAATCAGTAGATATACAATTATCACATAACTGATTTGTGATCTGGTATAAGACAGCAAGTTGTGATGTAAAACTTTTTGTTGCTGCCACACCAATCTCTGGACCACAATTTATGCCTAATGTTAATTCAGATTCCTGTGATAAGGATGAATTTTGATGGTTAATAATTGAAAAAATTTTGGAATTTGATTCTTTTGCAATTCTAATTGCATGTAATACATCTGCACTTTCACCACTTTGTGAAATCGCAATAAATGTAGAGTTTTTTCCTATATTATTGATTGAAAAAGGAAGTTCACTTGATATTATTGGGGTTATACTAGTTTTAGTAAATTTAGACATTAAATATTTTGTAACTTCTGCTGCATTGTAACTACTACCACTTCCAGTAATGTATAAACTGTCTGAATTTTTAATGGATTCTACAAATTTCTGAATGTCTTTTTTATTAGCAGATTTAAGAATTGTTTGTGGCTGTTCTGAAATTTCCTTCAGTGTAAAATGTGCATAGTCACCTTTGTATACATCTGCAAATTCTTTTGAAACTTTAGTAATACTAGATTTTACTTTTTCACCTTCAAAATCAAAAATTTCTAAGCCAGAATCATTTACAATTATAAAATTTTCATTATCAATGTAAATTGCATCATCAGTTTTTTCAATGAATCCTAAAACATCACTTGAAATATAGTAATTATCTTTCTCAATACCAATTATTAATGGTTCATGGAATCTTGCAGCAGCTAAAGTTCCATCCTGAAACATAGCCACAAATGCATAATGACCTTTTAATTTGGAAATAGTTTTAGTTATCGCATCTTTAACGTCTGATGTTTTCTCGAAATTTTGCTGGATTAGATTAACAATTACTTCTGTGTCAGTTTCACTTTCAAATTTGTACCCATCAGATACTAAATCAGCTTTTAACTCTTGAAAATTTTCAATGATCCCATTATGCACAATAGCAACATTGCTTGAATTACTATAATGTGGATGTGCATTTTGTTTTGTAACGCCACCATGTGTAGCCCATCTGGTATGACCTATTCCGATTTTTCCTGCCATTTGTTGTAGATTTTCATTAGTTTTTACCTCGGCAACTTTTCCAACTCCTTTTTTGATATTAATCTCGTTTTTGGTCTTTGTAGCTATTCCGACACTATCATATCCACGATATTCCATTTTTTCTAAGGCTCTAACTAAAATCGGTGCGGCATCGTTACTTCCAATGTAACCTATAATTGAGCACATTAGACGATATTCAAATTATATACATACAAACTTTTACAATGATTCATACAGAATTTAATGTAAAAGTCTTAAAATGAAGGTGTTTTTTCAAACATATTGGAAAAAAATGAGATAAAGGAATTCAGTAAAGTTTCCTGGGCTGTTTTTTTGTTTACAATTACAGTGGTTCTGATTAGTTTAGTTTCTGTAGTTTTTCCTGCATTATTTACTGAAACATTTTTTCAAAATGAACTAGATGGATATGGAATTTCTGAACATTTCAGTTTGAACCCATTTGAGATTGGTGGATTGGCACTTCCACTGGTTGTAACAAACATTATAATTTTTGGAATGTTTTATTTCTTTAAAAAAAGGGAACTTGTAGAAAGAATAGATTCTCTAAGACGGTTCAAAATATCCAGAAAGATATCAATAATTATTGTAATTATTATAATTCTAGGCTACTCGTCTGTATCTGTCGGTGAGATACAATTTGGTAAGAATGTTAGCGAGATTGGTGAGATATATGGTGATTGGGATAGATTAAAGCACAAATTATCTAATATGGAAAACATATGGCCAGAAGAAGTTGCAAGTTTTGAACCTCATGTAAAACATTCACTACTAAAAATTTCTGAGGCTGTTTTCGGAAATTTCTTTGTTATACCATTTCTATCAAGTATAGGACTATTAATTATCACATATCTATTTACAAGTCAAGTAGCACATAGTAGACTTGCTGGATTAATTTCCATGTTATTGGTTTTACAAAGCAACTTATTTTTAACATTTGATACTTCAGCAGCTTTTTCTTCATTTTGGATTTTTTTCTATTTACTATCATTATATCTAGCAATAAAGGCATGGCCACTATCACCAATTTTCTATATCGTATCAATATTTTCAAAAACTTTAACATTATTTTTCGGACCAATGTCAATCTTTTTTGTTTTAAATTCAAATATGAAAAAGCAACAAAAAATAATTGTTGCAGTATCAATTTTAATTATTATAATAATTGGAATCACTATATCAACAACACAAACTAGTGTTGAAGTAAAATGGAGTGCTGATGAATTTTGGTTAGGATTTTCAGCATTTGCATTTCAAATGAGACTTGATAGCATTTTTGTACTATTTTTACTTCCATTAATAGTTGGATTATTCATAATAACAAAGACCAATAGGCATGCAAATAGTCTCTTAATTCTACTTGCAGGAACTTTGCTTAGTGCACCATTTGTAACAGGGCTAACAGATCAAACAAACCAACCGTATAGATTCTTACCATTCATAGTGTTCTTTTCAATTAGTGTTGGAATGATCTTTACTAATAGAAAAATTAGATAGTTCTAACAAAATTCCAATATGTTGTTACCGTATCACCTGAATATGCCATATAACCGTCATGAATCATTCTAAGTGTAATTAGGTCTTTACCATTTTCAGATGTGGAGCGAAGTTCAGTATCGGTGGACAACATTGTTTCTTCAATTTGTGTAATTTGTTGTCTAGAAATTACTTCAACGCTTTTTCCGTTATTCAAATTATAAATCGGATCTAAACCCTGAGAACTTTCATATTGAATTAATTCATCGAAAGTTTTTTTATCAATTTGACCTATTCTATCAGATTCAATATATGCCATGAGGTTTCCAGAAGAATCTCTATGTACTATCTGGACAAAGACGTAAACAGGAACTTCTTCTTTGTACATTATTTCTACTGATGGTTGAAATTGAGTAACATCATTTTGTGCTGTTGCTACTGATAATATAGGAACTAAAGCTAAGGCAAATAATATTGATGAAATAATTCTAATATTCATTATTTTTTGTTTGCAAGTTATTATATTAAATCATATCCAAGAAAAGATTCATGGTTTTATCAATTGTTCAAGTCCATCTCTAAGAGATAATTTTGGACAAAAATCAAGAGATTTTCTCGCAAGTGATATATCCGCTTGACTATTAATTATCTCGCCTTCATTCATTGGTGCATATCTTATTGAGATGGAATCATCATTGGAAATACTAATCATGGTTTCTGCAAGCTCAACAATTTTAGTACTAATCCCACTTGCAATATTAAACACTCGACCTTTATTCTGTCCAATTTTTTGTATGGATAAAACAATAGCATCAATTACATCATCTATAGAAACAAAATCTCTGGTCGAGTTACCATCACCAAAAATCGTTAGATCTGTTCCATTTTTGATATTTTCAAGAAATTTTGTAATTACGCCTGCATAATTGATATTTTGCCCTTTTCCATACACATTAAACATTCTCAAACCTAAACAATTAATCTCATGGATCTTTGAATAATCATCAAGAAGTTGCTCCATGGCAAGTTTACTTTCACCGTATGGTGATTGTGGTTTAATTGATGAAGTTTCTGACAATGGTTCATGGGATTCCTCATATACGGCTGCACTAGATGCTGCAATTACATCGACGTTATGCTTTACGCATGAATTAAGAACATTCTTTGTACCAGAAATATTTACCAAGTTATTGTATTGTGGATCGTTTATAGAATGTAAAACATCAATCTGTGCAGCTAGATGAATGCAAATATCATGACCAGATACCGAGTTGGATAGGTTTTCAAAATCCGTTATATCACCACAGATAAAATTTGCATCTAACTTCTGTAATCTTTTGGCATTTTCTTCCGAGCTATTAATTAGTGAATCATAAATTGTAACAGAATGTCCGTCTTCTAACAATGAAGAAGTTAGATGACTACCGATAAACCCAGCTCCACCAGTTACAAGAATGTCCAATTAATTTTAACTGTATTTTTACTCTATAAAGTCTACGATCTTTTTATGAGCTCTTTATAGAGTGATATTGCCTCAGACTCATCCTTTGGTCCTACTACTACAGCTGAACCACTTTTCATAAAACTAACAGAAAGATCATTTGTGCGAAGTGACAAACCTAGCTTGCCTTGATTTTCAACTAGGAACCCTTTGTCTTTTGCAATACTTGTAACGTTATCGACATTTAGTTCCACATTGTATGTAGGCGTAATTGAGAATGTACGGCTTCCCATGTTTCTTCCGCATAATTCTTCTAGAATAAGCTCCTGCTTTGGGACTTCATCTCTCTTACCAGAACCACATACTGAGCACTCTTCTTGTTTGAACATCCTAACAGATGAAAATTCCAAATTCTCTAAATCAATACTCAGGAACTTTTCTGAAGATTTTGGTATTTTTCCAATTAAAACATCTACTGCTTCATGAACTTCTAGACCACCAATAACAGAAAGAATTGATGGGTGTACACCCTCTATGCTACAAGTTGGCATTGAATCCTCATCCAATGTTGGAAACAAGCAATTGTAACATGCTGTTTTTTTTGGCAAAACTGTAAACACTTGACCTGTTACACCAACCGCAGCTCCTGTAACAAAAGGAATGTTTTTTTCTACACATGCTTTGTTTAAAGAATAGCGAGCGTTAACACTGTCAAGTGCATCTACTACCACATCACAACCTTCTACAACATCAAGTGCAGTATAATCATTTATGGAAATAGGGAGTGCTTCAATCTCAACTTCTGGATTGATTTTTTTTAATTTCTTTGCTGCAACCTCAACCTTAACTTGACCTACATCATCTTCGTTGAACATTGTTTGCCTGTGCAAGTTTGAGAGTTCAATTACATCTCTATCAACAACTCGAAGTTTACCAACACCCATTGCAGCTAAACGTGATGTGATTGGATTACCAAGACCCCCAACACCTACAACACAAACTGTAGAATTCTTTAATTTTAATTGTCCATCATATCCAATCTGTTCTAGCATTACTTGTCTAGAAAATCGATCAAGTTCTTTTTCAGAAAGATCAGAACCTCCAGCTACGGCTGGAAGTATGTAAATTTCATCACCATCTTTTAGAGGCGTATCCAATCCATCAGAAAATGCTGCGTTCTTTCCATTAACGTAAATATTAATCAGTGAACGTGGAGACCCATCTGACTCTAATACTCTTCTCTTAAAGTCATCACCCATAATCTCTGAAATTTTCTCAAAAGCATCTTTTAATGTTGAAGTATCAAGTTCTGTCTTTTTTTCGCCACCACCTGCATTGAGAACTGATGGAATTGTAAAAGTAATCTTTGCCATTATATAATCATCATCCTATTACTGCTGAAATCTTTGCAACATCAGCTTGCATTACCTGTGGTTTTGTTAATACACTCATAATTGACTCAGTAGCTTTTAGACCATTACCTGTGACATAACATACAGTAATTTCATCTTTGTCAATCTTGCCTTCCTCCACCATTTTCTTTAAAATAGAAACAGAGACGCCACCAGCAGGCTCTGTGAATATTCCTTCGGTTTTGGCTAAAAGTAAAATTGCGTCTAGAATTTCTTTATCATTTGTTTCTTCTGCAATCCCATTGTATTGTTTTAATCTTTTTAGTACATAACGACCATCTCCAGGATCACCAATTGCTAGGCTTTTTGCAACAGTTTCAGGTTGTTCTACTGGGATTACTTTGTCAGAATTTTTCTTAAATGCATCAACTATAGGTGCACATCCATGCGGTTGTGCACAATGCATGTGCATTGATGACAAATTATCAAGTAATGAAACAGTTTGTAATTCTTCAAATCCTTTACAAATTGCATTTAACATTGCACCACTACCAGTAGGAACTATCAGGTGGTTTGGAACATTCCAATGTAATTGTTCTGCTACTTCATAAGCCAAAGTTTTGGATCCTTCTACATAATATGACCTCATGTTGATGTTAACTACACCTACACCCTTTCTGTCACCAATTTGTGCTGCAATTCTATTTGCCTCATCATAAGTACCGTCAACAGAAATGTATTCAGCACCGTAAGATAGTGCTTGTGCAATTTTTGCTGTCTCAATATTACTTGGTGCAAAGATGTAACATGGCATGTTTGCTTTTGCTGCATGAGCTGCAGTTGCAGAAGCCAAATTACCTGTAGATGCACAACCAACAGATTTTAGACCAAACTCCTTTGCTTTAGAAATTGCAACTCCAGCAGGTCTGTCTTTGAATGAAAATGTTGGATTTACTGAATCATTTTTAATGTATAGATTTGTTAGACCTAGTTCGTCACCAAGTTTCTCCGCTTTTACTAATGGAGTCATTCCTGCATCAATACTTACTATGTTTTTCTTATCGTGAATTGGTAAAAGTTCATGATAACGCCAGTATGTTTTTTCCCTATTTTGAAATGTTTCTTTAGTTACTTCTGGAAAATCATAGTGTACATCAAGAGGTCCAAAACATTCATCACAGATATACTTGAACGTAGGTTCATACTCCTTTGTACATTCTCTGCATTTTAGATTGGTTTTAGCCATTATCATATTTGTTCCAAAGTATATTCTTAAAATATCCTAATATCAAGTTAAGTACTACTTAACTTTTCTATGCCTAAAATTAATAGTATAATTATTAATTTTTTGACTAATTATCCAAATGTTGGAAAAAAACTTAGTTTTATTAAAAAAATTGTAGCTGAAATTACAGTTTTTGAAAAAAATCTTTGAGTAAGAATGAATTTAAAGAGAAAAAAAATACTCCAAAATGTGAAGAAAACAGCTGGAATAGCAATAGGTGCTGCTATTATTATTGCAGGAATAATTGCATATCAGCTTATTGATACCGGGTTCTTCGAAGATGGACCATTTCCAGAGGATTTACAAACAGTTGGTCCCTTAACAATTAACAATTCAAAATATATGCTTGGAGAAAATGTTTTTGGTTGGCTTAGTCTCCATCCACTAGAAGATGGAGAAGTATCATTCTATCGACCAGATGGTAGTCTACATTACCAAGTTAATTTCAATGGGAGTCTAGATCCAGATCCCAAATTCTATTTCAGAGCAAATCTAGAACAACTATGGGATATTTGTACAAAAGATGATGTTGTTGGAACATGGACTGTTATAATAACAGGAAAAACTCTCACAGAAGACCGTAAGAATTTGACTGTAGAACCAAAAGAATTAACGTTTCAATTTTTAGATAAGGCGTTACCTGGAACAGAAGAAAGATGGAAAGGTAATATCTGTGAAAACTAATACCTTACATCAATTCCATTATTCTTAATCATCTGTTTTACACGGTCAACAGAATGATCTTCATAATGAAATATTGATGCAGCCAAAGCGGCACTTACTTCACTTTCTTTAAATATTTCAATCATATGTTCCGGACTTCCACAACCACCAGAAGCGATAACAGGGATAGATACACTACTTACTATCTTCTGTGTTAGCAAAGTATCATAACCATCTTTTGTTCCATCTCTATCTATACTAGTTAGTAGTATTTCACCCGCACCATAAGTTTCAACTTTTTGTGCCCAATCAATCACATCTAAACCAGTACTCTTTTTTCCACCATAAATGAAAACTTCAAACCAAAATTGTTTATTGTTCTCACTAAAAATATTTTTTCCTTTTTCAACGTTATAGTTTCTTTTTGCATCTATTGCTACAACTACACATTGACGACCAAATAATTCCATTAATTCTGTTAAAACGCTAGGATTTTTCACGGCTCCAGTGTTGATTGCTACTTTATCAGCACCATTAAGCAAGATATCCCTAGCATGTTGTAGTGATTTGACTCCTCCCCCAACTGTAAATGGAATGTCAATTACCTCAGCCACTTTTTTCACAAGTGATTTTATCGTTTCACGCTGTTCAGATGACGCTGTAATATCAAGAAAGATTAGTTCGTCAGCTCCCTCGTTACTATATTTTTCTGCCAACAAAACAGGGTCACCTGCATCTTTTATTGATTCAAAATGTAGCCCTTTGACAACTCTACCATTAGCTACATCAAGACACGGAATTACACGTTTAGTTAATGTCAAATTGTTTTTGCCTCCTCAATTGAGATTAATCCTTCATAAAGTGCTTTTCCTAAAATTACTCCATATGGATTACATTTTTTGATTTCTTCCACATCTTCAAGTTTTGATATTCCGCCGCTTGCAATAATATTTGTTCCATTAATTTGACATATTTGTTTTAATGACATAATGTCGGGACCTTCTAATGTTCCATCTTTTGAAACATTTGTAGTTAAAAATTCTGAAAATCCATCATTGGTAAACTCGTTAGTGGCATTTAGTAATTTTACACCAGTATTTTTCTGCCATCCATGTGTAACAATTTCACCATTAACGTGATCAATTGATACAACAAGACGTTGTTTCCCAAATTGTGAAATCATTTCTAATAAGATCTGTTCTTGCTCACTTTGTTTTAGTTGCATTGCTAAAGTTCCAATAACAACTCTTTCCGCAAAGTCTAGTGTGCTAGCAATTTTTGTAATGTCCCTTAGTCCACCTGCTACCTGAACTGGGATAGAAATATTTTTGCTGATTTCTCGTATTATCTCATAATTCTCACCTAATCCAATTGTTGCATCAAGATCTACAAGATGTAGCATGTCTGCACCAGAATCTTCCCATTTTTTTGCTATCTCAACTGGATTTTTGCTGTAAACAGTTTTTTGATTTGGATCACCTTTGAAAAGGCGAACTACTTCTCCATTCATTAAATCAATTGCTGGAATTATCTTCATTTTTTGCACTCTCTGAGAAAATTTTTTATCATTAATGACCCCACTTTTCCAGATTTTTCAGGATGGAACTGTGTTCCAAAGTAAATTCCTTTTTCTACTACAGCAGGCACACTGATTCCATAGTCTGCATCTGCAACAACAATCTCTTCATCCAATGGTTTTGCCCTGTATGAGTGTACAAAATATACCCAAGCACCATCATCTACACCGTTTAGAATTTTACTTTCTTTTTTTATCTGCAAACTATTCCACCCCATATGAGGAATCTTCATTTCTTTTGGTAATAATACGACTTCACCATTAAGAACATCAAGACCTTTTTCTTTTCCTTCCTCGCTTTTTGCAAAAAACATCTCCATTCCAAGACATATTCCTAAAACTGGTATCTTATCTTGTACAAAATCTTTGAATTTTGTTGCAGAGTAATCTCGTATACTACGTATAGCTGGATCAAAATTTCCAACTCCTGGTAATAATATTCCAGCAAAATTTTTTGCTTGATCAAAACTGGTAATTACATCTACAGATGCTCCATTTTTTTCAAGTGAAGTCTTTAGACTAAAGATGTTTCCTGCACCATAATCAAATATTGCAACACTAACCATTACATAGCGCCTTTGGTACTTGGAATTCCTTTTTGTTTTGAATCTTTTGAAGAAGCATTTCTCAGTCCAACTGCAATTGACTTAATTGCAGCCTCAATTTTGTGGTGATCATTGTCTCCATACTTTACAGTAACGTGGATACAACAATTCAGATTCTGGGTGAGCGATTGAAAGAAATGTTCTATGTCTTCTTTAGACATTCCTTCAATCTTACTCCTTTTCATAGAGAGTGATATCTTATTGAATGGTCGTTTTACCAAGTCAATTGATGCTTCTGCAAGTGATTCATCCATGGGAACAGATGCATAACTAAATCTTGTAATTCCTGTTCTCTTTCCTAATGCTTTGTCTACTGCAGAGCCAATTGTTATAGCAGTGTCCTCGATCAAATGGTGTTCAATACCATCCTTTGATTTGGCCTTAACAGAAAGATCTATCATAGAGTGCTTGCCAAATGATATGATTAGGTGATCTAGAAAGCTAATTCCAGTGTTAATTGTAGTCTTTCCAGTACCATCTAGGTTCAGATTTACCGTCACGCTAGTTTCTTTGGTTTCTCTTTTTAGATTTGATTTTCTTGATTTCATGAAAACACCGAGTTTGATATGTAATTAGACCAGATTTAATGCCTTCGGAATCTGTAAAATTGAATCTAGAATTATAGGCACATTGTTATTTTTGAACATCTCAAGTTTAATTTCAGGTTTTTTGCTTGTTCCATAAATTCCACAAAAAGTGGTTTTAAAGCCCATTTCTGTGGCTTTATTTGCCATCAACATGTCTTCCATTGAATCGCCTACATAGATACAGTG
>CEUS01084163.1_pt1 | contig 13047 bp, 9 predicted proteins | sample 427031 | NCBI WGS metagenome assembly CEUS01 (sample SAMEA2622837, study PRJEB7988) | marine metagenome | biome: marine biome (ENVO:00000447); feature: marine epipelagic mixed layer (ENVO:xxxxxxxxx); material: "saline water (ENVO:00002010), including plankton (ENVO:xxxxxxxx)" | depth 140 m | reverse complement strand
GCTGACCCCGCCAGTGTGAAGGGACTCGTTCCACGCGAGGTCGTGCGGACAGTTACCGCTGGGACGGTAACTAGCGAAGCAGCACTCTCGGCCGAAACCCCAAACGAGCTGGCAGCATTAGTAGAGCGAGGTGGGGAGCAGGCATTAGCACTAGCCGACGTGACAACCGGCGAAGTGCGAGTCGCAACAGGGCAGGAAACGTCTGCTGAACTAGCACGATCGACTCCCGCAGAGCTTTTAATAGAAGAGGAAGGCTTGCATATTGAAGGAGCTGGTTGCGAGGTAATGCGGCCTCGATTAAGTGCAGCTGCAAGCTCGGCTCTCGTAGCTGCTCAGTACGGCGAATCAGCACCCAAAACACTGGTAGGTGGCGAAGCTGCAATAGCGGCGGTCGCACAGTTGCTCGCCTACCTGGGAGAGGTCTATCCAGAGTCGAAGGGGGCACTAGGACAGGTACGCAAGCTTGCCAGTGACGAAACAGTAGCGCTGGACGGACGGACTTTATTGAATCTAGAAGTGCTGCCTACGAGCGACGACAGGCCTTCGCTTTTCGGAGTCTTGAACCGGACGAGGTCAGCGATGGGAGCGCGGCTCTTGGGTCGTTGGTTGGCGCATCCGTTACAAGAGTTAGCCTCGCTAGAGAAGAGGCACGACGCGGTGACATGGGCAGTTGACCATCCAATCGAGCAGAAGCAGGCGCAGGCCATACTAAAAGGAATCCCCGACGTGGCTCGGCTCTGCGGCCGCTTAGGAGCGCGAGCTGTGACACCGAGGGAGCTATCTGGACTGCGACAAGGGCTACAGGCAGGGATTAACTTGAGCGATCTGCTGGAAAGAGCAAAGCCACCAGTCACCCTGCTAGCAAACTCAAAAGCAGCGCTTTTAGAGGCCACAGAGACACTGTCTGAGCTGCGCGAAGCTCTAGCGGAGGATCCACCGATAACATTTGATGAAGGTGGCGTCATTGCACCCGGTCATGATGAAGAGATCGACAAACTGCGACACCGTACACAAACAGCTCGCCAAGCACTGCTAGCTTTGGAAGCAAGCGAGCGAGAGCGCACTGGTATTCGCTCCCTGAAGGTAGGGCAGAACAAAGTTTTTGGTTACTACCTTGAAGTTTCGTTGGCCAACGCCCAACTCGTCCCAAAACACTACCAACGGCGACAAACATTAGTAGGCGCAGAGCGGTATGTGACAGAAGAGCTGCAGGAGCTCGAGAGCGGCATGACAACCTCTAGAGAGCAGTTAGCAGCAAGAGAGCGGCAGGCTTTCGAAGCATTGGTAGAGCGCGTGGGAACACAGCTGGACGCGCTCCAGCGCGCCGCAGAGGGAATAGCAACTATCGACGTAGCGCTGGGCCTAGCAGAAGTGGCAGCGGAGCAGGGCTACGTTCGCCCAGCATTTGAGGTTGGAACTCAGCTTGCGATTCTCAGAGGGCGCCACCCAGTCGTAGAAGCAGCGCTAGGACCTGGCCGTTTCATTCCGAATGACTGTGTGCTTGGAGAATCTGGACGAATCCTGCTGCTTACAGGCCCAAATATGAGCGGCAAGTCGACATATCTACGTCAGGTAGCTCTCATTGCACTGATGGCACAGGCCGGCAGCTTCGTCCCTGCACAAAATGCCGTACTTCCACTATTCGACCGAATCTTCACCCGAATTGGTGCCCATGACGACCTTGCGGCCGGACAATCGACTTTCATGGTTGAGATGGTAGAAACCGCCCAAATATTGCACCGAGCCACTGATAGGTCACTTGTGATACTAGACGAAGTAGGACGAGGTACGAGCACATTCGACGGGATGGCAATTGCGAGGGCGGTGCTAGAGTTCCTCGATGCTCGCTCCAAGGGGCCACCACGCACACTTTTCGCAACTCATTACCACGAGCTGACTGCAGTAGTTGAGGAACTAGATAGCGCCGATAACGCCCATGTAGCGGTGCATGATGATGCGGGCACAATAGTGTTTGAGCATCGAATCGAACCGGGACCAAGCGATCGCTCGTACGGTATCCATGTTGCACAGCTAGCCGGATTGCCAGCTGCTGTGGTTAAACGGGCACAAAAGTTGCTGGACGAACTCGAGGAACCCCACCCGCAATCACAGAGAAGAGAAGTCGTTCCTAGAGATCCTGGAATTCAGAACTCTCTATTCGATGAGCAAATACAGGACAAGATTACATCGGCCTTAGCGGAAATTGATCTAGAGTCGATGACACCCTTGGAGGCGATGGCGAAGCTCGGGGAGCTGCGAGAGCAGGCACGGAGGAAAGAATGAGCAGGGCGGGGCGCATCCGCCAGCTTCCCCCAGAGGTAGCTGCGCGAATCGCAGCAGGTGAAGTAATCGAAAAGCCCGTTTCGGTGGTAAGGGAATTATTAGACAACTCCATCGACGCAGGAGCACAACGTATTCGAGTAAAAATCGAGGAAGGTGGCCTTCGTTTAATCGAGGTGACGGATGACGGCAAGGGCATCCCACCAGATCAAATCGAGGTGGCCTTCGAGCGGCACGCAACTAGCAAAATCGCAGAATCAGGGGACCTCCAACAAGTGGCGACTTTGGGCTTCAGGGGAGAGGCACTAGGAGCGATCGTAGCTGCAGCAGAGGTAGAGATTATTAGCCGGACTGAAGAAGAGACTGTTGGAGTATTAGCGCGTTTAGTAGATCGCCAAGTGGTACGCCGTAATGCGCAGGCAGCACCTGTAGGAACCACGATCATCGTAAGGGAGCTATTCTCGAAGGTTCCGGCACGCCGCAGTTTCCTGGGATCGGCGGCAAGCGAGGGGCGCCAGATCACAACCCTGGTTTCACACTATGCACTGGCTTACCCAGAAATCGCCTTTCGGCTAGAGGCAGGTCGGCATCCATTTACGACAAGCGGTGATGGAAACTTGAGGCATGCCGTAGCAACGGTTTATGGAGCGGAACAGGGCGATGCAATGCTAGATGTGGCGCACGAAGCAGGAGCAATCAAGATTTCGGGGCTGGCAGGACCACCTTCCCTGCACCGTGGCAACCGAACGGGTATCGCATTATTCGTAAACGGCCGCTGGGTACAGAGCACCGCATTGCGCTTCGCCGTAAGCGATGCATACCAATCAGAGCTACCAGGTGGTCGCTACCCGGTGGCAAGTATTGCCCTACGCCTACCACCAGAAGCGGTGGACGTTAATGTGCACCCAGCGAAGGCGGAAGTCCGATTCCGTGATCAACGTGGAGTGGCTCGCGTTCTGCGCCAGGCGGTTCTTAAAGCCTTGGAAAAGGCAGCGCCATTGGAATGGTCACTGGGGGAAACTCCGGCGACCAAGGAATCACAGAGAGAAGGGGCATCTTCATCACTAAGAGAACGACTGCAACCACCGGAAAGTGGCTTCGCCCAAGCTGGGCTCGGTGGGGCAATTGGTCGAGTAGAGCTAGGCATGTCCGAAGAGCAGCAGGCCCACCGCGAAACACTCCCCCTATTACGAGTAGTGGGGCAGGTAGCCACAACCTATGTGGTAGCAGAAGGCCCAAACGGCATGTACCTCATTGATCAACATGCAGCACACGAAAGGGTCATTTTCGATCGCCTAAAAGCGAAGACGAAAGCGCAGGCGGTTCAGCCCTTACTGGAACCCGTGCTGGTAGAACTGGACCGAACAGCAACGGCAATTCTAGAAACCCACAGAGAGCATCTGGAACAGGTGGGGCTAACACTCGAGCCATTCGGAGACTCCACTTGCCTTATACGGACAATACCCACGGGATTTGGTAACGGCGACATCGCAAGCGGGCTACGGGCGACGCTGGAAAAGCTAGGCAATGAGCAAAGGGTCGTGGACCCATTCGACCGAACTGCAGCAACAGTAGCCTGCCACAGCAGTGTCAGAGCGGGAATGGGACTCTCTCAGGAAGAGATGCACCAACTTATAGAGGACCTTGCATTAACGCCATTCCCACGAACCTGCCCTCATGGACGGCCAACACTGGTGCATCTACGGCAGGAAGCTATAGCTCGGCAATTTGGTCGATGAAGGGGTTTGACCAGTCTCACGGACCACCCGCACCATGAGGGCAATGCGATTTCTCCCTATGGTTGCGACCGTCGGATTCATACTGGCTTTACCCGTCCTGCTCTTCACAACAAATATCAGGTTCCTAGCCAGCGATACGGGGTACCTCGAAGGGGCCCTGCGCCGACATGACGCAGCAGAGAACACCGAGATCCCGCTGGAAGAGCTTGATAACGCAGTGGGCGCAATCGTGCAGTATTTCGTAGACGACGCTAGGACATTACGCATCCTTGTCCTCACAAACGAGAAGGAAACTTCACTATTTACCGAAGAAGAGACCATTCACATGCAGGATGTGAAAGGCCTGATGCGAACCATCTTTCGCGCAAACGAGGTGGCCTTGGGATTTGTGTTGGTCTATGTCGCGGCAACAGTACTTTGGTCAGGGGAGCGCTCAGGACGAGAGCTAGCAAAAGAGACCATCGCTGCCGTTGGTATCAGCGCCGCCATCGGAGTATTGGTTGGAATTTTATCCCTGGTGGGATTCGAGAGCGCTTGGGAGGGGCTACACAATATCATTTTCACAAACGACTTCTGGCTTCTGGACCCGAGTAAGGACCGTTTAATACAGATGTTCCCCGAGCCGTTCTGGAAAGAAGCCACCTTCATCGTGATGGGACTGGCGCTAGCAGAAGGCTTGGTTCTATTCACAGCCGCTGGAGCCTATCTTTGGTTCACCCGCCCTAAAGGTGACTAGACCTTCGACAAATAAGAGGGCTGATTAGGGGAAGATAAGTCTCACAAAGAAAACCTCGAGAGGATGTCGCAACAAGCGAGCCTCCTGAAAAGGCCACCCTTGCAGTGGATTAGTTAGAGCAACCGCACCCACCACCACCGCAGGCACACCCTCCGGATGCCGCAAAACCAGGATCCATCTGGGCTACGTTCCCACCATCTTCACTGGCTGTGACAGCAAAGTTAGAGATGGTGCGCTCAGCCCGATGACCTGAGCCACATTGAGTTGCGACTGTAGCTTCCGACATAGGCCGAAGGCGCTCGAATGTATTCCGGCAGGTAGGACAGTAGTACTCGTAGATCGCCATATCAGCAGTATAGCGGGGAGCCTGCTCAGGCGGCGCTGGAAGGAAGGCCAGAGGGACGGTCTTCTTCAGCTTTAGTAATTACCACACCAGGAACAGGATCTGGCTGGGAAGGGAGGTGCGCCGGCAAACCTGCTTCAAGCTCCCGCTCAATAGCACGCGTGATTACATTTCCAGGCTGGACCCAACCACCCCTCCTTGAACGGGGAATCGCAGAACGGAAGCGAGACGACCACTTAGGCATGGGCGGGAAACGCTAGGGCATGATCACGACGCGTTCAAGATCAAGTACCTGATCACTTTCCAGCGCCAATCCCCTAATGTGGTTCGCTTTCTAGAAGGAAAGCCAGCACATAGTCATTGAAAACATCGGGCTTCTCAAAGTAAGCCGAGTGCCCCGCCCCCTCCATCACAAAAAGGTCAGCACCAGGAACGAGCGAGTGCGACTCATGGATCAGCTCAGGTGAAGTGATCCGATCGTGTTCACCTACAACAAAAGCAATGGGTAGACCGCTGTCAACCAACATCTCGTGAGTACTGCCACGATAGTTGGCCGGAGGGGGTCCAAGGATATCTCTTTCTCTCGGTGGATTGAGCCGGCGAATCTGGTGATAAAGAAGGGCACGGGCAGGCTGCTCGCTTTCAAAGCTAGGGCCAAGAGCGTAGCGGGCAAGGCCGCCGCGACCACGTTCAACACGGAGGTTGGCCTGGATTTCGCGTACGCGGTCGTTTGTGGCACCAGCATTCGTCCCACAAAGCACTAACGAACGGGCACGATTGGGGGCAATTCTTAAAAGGCCCGCAACGGCACGACCACCCATCGACTGGGCAATTACGTGGGCGGAATCGACATCCAAAAATTCTAGGAGGCCTGCTAGATCGCGCCCAAATGCACCCCGATCGTGTTTGCCGTTCGCGAGAGAGCGTCCCCAACCACGGGCATCGTAGACCGTACAGCTGTAACGCTCGCCAAAGGCTGGAATCTGCTGCCACCAGGAAAGAGAGTTACCACCTGCTCCATGCACAAAGACAACCGCTTCACCATCGGGGTTTCCGTGCTGTTCGTAGTAGAGGCGAGCATCAGTAAGCTCTGCAAAGGGCATCAGAGAAGTGTACGCCGTAGGCGAATCCTAGCGGCTAGCTAGATAGGTATCCGCCAACCCACAGTGAAAGCAGGAGCCTCGGAAGATCTTAAGACGCGGGACTAGACGAAGCGATCACGGACGGTAATCGCATTGGGAGCCACCTCGGCACAGGCTCCACACCGGATGCATAGCTCATCGATGATGCTGAAGCGGCCTTCTTCCTCGGCTATAGCCTCAGTCGGGCAAATGGAAGCTGCTTCAGCAAGAGAAGTATCTCCTCCAGAGGTAACCTCATAGGTAATCATGCCGGGAAGGGTGCGAGTTGGATCGCGCTTCTCGCGAATAAGGATCTCGAACTCCTCCCGGAAGTAACGGAGGGCAAGCTTCACAGTGGTCATCGCGAAAGACCCATGGAGGCAGTTGGACCACGCCATTGTCTGAATGAGGTCCTCAAACTTTTCAAGGTCAGCCTCACGGCCACCACCCGAGCCAATCCTCCGAAGAATCTCAACTGCACGCTGCGTACCCTGGAAACAGGTGGTACAGCGCCCACAGGACTCGTCCTCGGCGAAGCCGAGGAAGTAGGTACAAAGGTCTACAACACTTGTGTTCTCGTCGAAGAAAACGATGCCGCCAGACCCGAGAAAAAGGCCACGCTCTCGGAAGGGCGCTAGAGTGAGAGGCAGATCGGCCTCCTCTGCTGAAAGGACACCAGAGAGGGGGCCACCAGGCTGGTAGCCCTTGAGCGGAACGCCACCAGGAGTGCCACCGCCATACGTCTCCAGCAGTTCCCGAACAGAAAGCCCAAAAGGAATCTCAACGCAGCCCGCTTGATTCACTGCGCCTGAGATTGTGAACATCTTTGTGCCCTTGGCATCATCATTGCTTACGCTAGACCACCATTCGGCCCCATGCCGCAGCACTAGAGGTGCATTGGCATAGGTCTCGACGTTGTTGACATTAGTGGGCAAGTTCCAAAGGCCAGCCTGAGCAGGAAAGGGCGGGCGGATGCGGGGCATCCCACGATAGCCATCGATGGAATTAATCAGGCCAGTTTCTTCGCCACAAACATAGGAACCAGCCCCAGTAAAGACGACCAGATCAAACTTCTTGCCTACTCCAAGTATGTCTTCGCCAAGGAGTCCGCACTCACGTGCCTGTTCAACAGCAACGTTCATTCGTTCAATAGCAAGGGGATACTCGTGGCGGATGTAGATGTAGCCTTCGACAGCTTGCGTTGCAAGAGCAGCTATGAGCATTCCTTCAATGATGAGGTGGGGATCACCCTCCATAAGGATGCGATTTACCCAAGCCCCAGGATCACCTTCGTCAGCATTGCAAATCAGATAGCGCGGTTCGGCTGTAGCGTTGCGTAGAAAGTCCCATTTGCGGCCTGCAGGAAATCCAGCGCCACCACGACCCCCAAGGCCACTTTCAAGCATTAGTTCGATGATTGCCTCAGGTTCCATCTGGAGAGCACTTACAAAGCCCTCGTAGGCACCTTTGGCGATCGCATGATCAATGTTTTCAGGGTCGATCTGGCCGCAATTGGCCATAAGACGACGAATCTGGCCCTGCATGAAAGGGTGGTCCTCCAGCATGCCAATCTGTTGACTGGGGGAACCTTCTACGACACCAAGAGCAAGCTCGGGGAACTCCCCAGCCTCTACAAGAACCGCCTGCACGAACTCCTCAACACGGTCCGGGGTCAGGGAGTGGTACAGGACAGTACGAGTGCCAGCTGCTGAACGCACTGAAACGGTCGGTTCCAGCCAGCAGAAACCCCAGGAGCCAGTGGTAGATAAATCGACATTCAGACCCCTAGAAGCAATTGCTTCTTCCAAGGCAGCCAGAGTTTCAGCTCCACCCTGAGCAAGAGACGAAGTGTCAAGACAAAGGCTGACCTGTTCTCGACCACCGGTACGACCCGCTTCCCAGCGGCTCCGAGCTTCGCCTGCGATAGCTGTGAAGCGGTCGTTCATGCGTCCCCTTTCACGTCACGGGCAATCGTGACCGCTTTGGCAATGGTGAGATTCCCAACAACCTCTCCATCAAGCCAAACTTGTGGTGCTTCGCTGCAAGTGCCGTTGCACTGACCGAGACGGAGCCCGTAAGTACCATCCTCGCTCTGTCCATCGAGAGGTAGGTCGAGAGTGTACTGCAACGCCTCTCGGATGCGATCTCCACCAAGCAGCCGACATGCAGGACCACTGCACCAAACGATCTCACGTTCGGGTGGTGGCTCAGTTCGAAAGTCCGCGTAAAAGGAAACTGCTCCGTACACGAGAGCCGGAGTAGTACTCATCTGACGAGCAAGCACCTCAATAGCCACGCGCGAGACATAGCCATAGCGCTCCTGAATCTCAATGAGAGCAGGAATAAGGTGACCGCGTTCGAACTCGTATTCGGCGACGAGCTCTCGCAGCTCACGAGTGGTCGGCTCAGCCGCCATATGAAGAGATCCCGTTTGTGAAATGCGGCACTACTATATGCAGGCCCCTTGCGCGGCAGCAACCACAGAATCCTTCTCGCTCATAAGTTCCGCGGCACGCTCTCCCAGCTGCAAGCTGTAATTCTGGCCACGATCCTCAGGATAGACCTGAGTTGTGTTCGAAAGATATAGCCCATCGATACCAGTCTCCATAGAAGGAATGCAGGTCGAATAATTGGTGGTAATTACCGGCTGACCTCCAGGGTCGCGGAAAAACCACTTCTCACGCACCCAGGAACGGTCAAAGGACGGGTTGATGCGGCGGATGCTTTCTTCATAGACAGAAAAGGCCTCTTCGGCGTCCATCTGAAGGACGGGGTGGTCTGGGGCTACGTAATTTGAAAGGTAGACAATATGGTTACCTCCATACCGTTCCGCCCCCACAAGGTTGGTGTGCTCGACACAAGCGACGAAGGGAAGGTCATCAGCGATGGATAGCCAGTACACATCGCTAAGGGGACGATCGAGAGCGAGGACAAGGCACGAAGCCCACTGATAGCGAACTCGATCGAGAATCTCAACGTAGTCAGAAGGAAGATCAGGAGCAATGCGCTTGGTAATGATGTTTGGAGTTGTCATGAGCACTTTGTCGAACTCGTGAAAGGTTCCGTTCGCGCGAATGCCTGTGACAGCTCCAAGTTCGGTGGCCACAGCTTCTACTGGAGTATTGAGGTGGATCTGGCCTCCACTCTTACGAATATGATCGGCTAAGGCAAAATAGTAAGAGCGGAATGAACCGCGCGGATAACCAAGGGTCTCCTTCGCCCCAAGCCGTCCGCCACGAGAACCAAAGCGCAGGCGAATCTTCCAGTGCAACCAAGCCATACCAATCTCGTCCGCATGTTTTGCAAACTTACCGCGAAGAAGCGGGCCCCAGAAAGCATTAAAGGCTTGCTTGCCCACGGCCCGCTCCATCCAAGCTCGAGCAGTGACATTCTCATAACTGCTCCAGTCTTCCTGGCGCTTAAGCCAAAGGCTGGCCAACCCGAGCCTAAGCCGACTTAGGAAGCTCACCGCGTCAAAGCGAAGCAGGTCAAAAGGCGTGACGAAGGGATAGATTTTCCCCTGCACAAAATGGCCATTATTGGGCTCAATCCACTCCAGTTGGTCTCCTAGACCTAAATCGTTGAAGTAGCGGATTACCGTCGTGTCGTTAGTAAAAATGTGGTGATAGAAGCACTCAATCGGCTCACCACCCACATCGAATGTCACTACCTGGCCTCCAGGCTCATCACGACCCTCGAAAATGGTTACCTCGTGGCCTAACTCCTGAAGGCGACGCGCAGCAGCCAGACCAGCGACACCTGCTCCAACGATGCCTGCTCTCACAAGGTCACCGGCCTATGTTCTTCGGTCGAATCATTGCGAATATTTGCGAGACGAGCGATAGGAATGCCAAAGATCCAGAGGAGGACCAGGCCAACAATAGTAGCGGGTGCCACGACCACCGCATGGGCAACAATGGCATACGCGGCAGCAAGGCCACCGGCAAGGCCAGCATTAACCATGACCAGTTTGGCAGCCCACTCAAAGGGTCCTGTACCCCCGAAAAACGTAGGAACAATGATGGAGAGGTTCGCTGCAGCGAGGAGCAAAACATAGTGGGCAAAGCTGACCTTGATGCCGAAAGCAAGTCCAACAATAGCGTAAGCACCAGCTTCGACAGTCCAGCCAAGGATGCTGAACAAGGAGACGAGGATCACGCTACGCCAGTCATGCACGGAACGCAGAGCCCCCACGATTGAGCGAACATGGGGCCGCAGACGTTCCGCCAATTTGCCAGGGAAGCGTTCGAGAAGAAATTCAGCAACACGGTGGGCTCGTTCCTCTCGGAATGTAAGCCAATAGAAAACAACTAGTGAAACGGAGAATAGCGATGCAGCAGCAATTGCAATGGCTTGAAGACGAGAATCCCCAAAGCCGACAATAGCGCCAGCGGTAAAAAGCATAAGAACCAGAACACAGCCATCAAAAAGGCGTTCCACCGCGATGGTGCCAAGGGTGCCCATAATGGAAACGCGTTCCCTCTCTCCAAGGACATAGGCTCGGACCAACTCCCCAGCACGTGCCGGAAGCAGATTGTTAGCCATGTAACCAATGATCGAATAGGAGAAAAGGCGACGGGGGCTGATAGCAACTACAGGACGCATGAGGATGGATAGGCGATAGCAACGCAGGAAAAAGGAGAGGAACAGCACAACTATGGCAGGGGCCACATACCAGTAGCTGGCCTCCCGAAAAGCATCAGCTACCTCAGAAAGATCAGTAACGAGCAAGAAAAGAACGATTAGTAGAATGCCAACGGTTGCGGCAGCCCAGAAACGCAAAGAGCGGAACACGGCTTATCAGCGCTCCCTGGCCAGGGCGCTGTCGAAGAGACGCACGCGCGCAGCCCCGCTTTCCACGACCCAGAGCTTACCACCGGGGGACTCCGCTATTCCGTAAGGGAGAAGAAGCGGTTCCTCGGAAGGAGCAATCGTGGAAAGAAGGACCCCCGTGGAACTATAGATACGCACCTGCCCCAGAGATGGCAAAGAGAGAGCTATACGGCCATCCCTAAGGACTTGTAAGTAAGGTTTATCAAGGGCATCTAGCCCTCCCCAGCCAACAACTGGGAACTCGCGGAGATAGGTACCTGAAGCATCCAGTATCTGAACGCGCGCGTTCCACATATCGGCTATGACAATCTCACCGTTGGGGGCAACATCAATGCCAACAGGCTCGTTGAACTGAGCCGGGCCGCTTCCTCTGTGGAAGGTCTCCTGAGAAAAAGGACCTGCAATCTGGAATTGAAACTCGCCTCCGGAAGAATATACGACGATGCGCCCATGGCCAGTGTCGGTCACCCAGAGGTTGCCCCGGAGGTCTATGGCAAGATCGCGAGGACCATAGAGCTCATAAGGGCCAGGAGGTTCGCCATCAAAGAGAGGTTTGTTTCCGAATTCGAGCTTCTGATGGCGAAGATCTGCATCGAAGGCGATGATGCGCCACCCAAACGTATCAGCAACATATACAACACCATCACCGGAGACTGCGAGTCCCCACGGTTGGCCTGGGCCATCACTCAGACCGTGCAGGTTACTAGAGCCTAGGAAGTTTCCATCTCCATCAAACTTCTGAAGAAGAGCCCCCATCCGATCAGTGACATAGAGGCTGTTTTCGGGCCCCAGCTCAATATCAACAGGTACAGCAAACTGGCCCTTTCTGCTACCAAGCCCCCCAAAGGTGGGACGTCCCGCCCTGTCAACGCCAGGTTCAGCTAGTTCGAAGATATTGCTGCTAAGCTTGCCTGAAATTCGGTCAAAACCCAGGGGGAAGTAGGCAAAACCATCAATAGACCCCAGCTGCTGGCGAGGCTCACGGTCACGCCAGTAGGCAAAGGCATCATGGGCCCAAGACCCACCAAAGAACCCCTTTCCTATCCTCCTCCATGTCTCAGCCATATAGGGTTCACAGAACCTAGCTTCAGAGTCTCGACCCATACAACCAGACATAGAGACCTTGTACGTCTCAGGGAACCACCACCGGTGGGGATATTGCGTTGGGGGGGCGAACTCCGTTACACCTCGATCAGCAAGATCTCGGGAGACCACATCAAGATTCGCCGCGTTCACCAAAACTACATCAAAGGCACCTGCCGGGAGACCAGATTCCATGTTGCTGAATGTGACATTTCGGTAGTCGCGCAAGTACCAGACCCAGGGCCAGGCAAAGGACGCATGAGCATCCACGGCAATGCGTAAGTCGAGGCCCATTCCCGTTGCAGAAGATAAAGCGTCGATATCGTCGGCAAGCTGAGTTATCTCTGGGGAGCTCTGGGTATAAATGAGCAGGTCCTTCGGAATATCCCCACGCGCGAAGGTAACGTCCACCATCGTACGAAGGGAGAAGAAGGTGAACCCGGAGATAACAACAGCAATCGCGAGAGCCGGAAGAATTCTTGGCCCCAGCCGCAAGGAAACGAGCCTTACAGTCACTAGAGTCACTACAAGCGGTGCACAGCCCCAGGCAAAACGAACCCAGAGAGTGGGGCCCCAATCGAATACAAGGAGCATCAAGGTACCGGTCGTCATTGCCAAAACGACGCACACAGTAATCAGGTCCCCACCATCAAATCGGCTCGGTTTCCAGTAAACCCAGGCTCGTTGGACCGACCACGCTGCTATCAAAATAGTAGGTATAGCCAGGTGGGTGTTGAGCCATGGCATCTTCTCGCCAGCAAAAGAGAATGCAAGGAATAAGACCACCAACCAGAGAACCAGAAAGCGGGAAAAAGCGGAGCCTCGGAAAAGGGCCCAGGCCCCTCCTGCAAGCGCAATAAGAAGCGGTAGAAACTCATAGGCGGGCATGAGCATCAGGTAGTAGAACCAGGG
>CEUS01126420.1_pt1 | contig 13050 bp, 7 predicted proteins | sample 427031 | NCBI WGS metagenome assembly CEUS01 (sample SAMEA2622837, study PRJEB7988) | marine metagenome | biome: marine biome (ENVO:00000447); feature: marine epipelagic mixed layer (ENVO:xxxxxxxxx); material: "saline water (ENVO:00002010), including plankton (ENVO:xxxxxxxx)" | depth 140 m | reverse complement strand
CTTTCCAACACAACGCGCTGTTTGGACTGCAAAAACGTTGCTTCATAATCCAGGCCACGTTTTTCCAGGCACGGAGGATAAACTGTCTCCATCCCGGCCAGGGTCTGACGCATCTGCTGGTCCAGCTGCAACACAATCGCAGAACTGGGTTCAGCCAGACAAAAATACTCTGAAAAACAAGCTCTCAGTCCCGATCTTTCGGTGTCAATGATCAGCTTGCGCTGGTGCTGCGTTGCATAACGGATACATTTTGCAATTCGACAAAGTGTATCGTTAAGGCCTCCTCGCGGCCGACACAGCAGATACGTGCCTGAGGTTGGGCGGCGTGTGAGAACGCACTTGGCCCGTGTGAGGTTGCGTCGCACACCGGCATGTGTCCAGGCGGAGACCAGGTGCTCGAACTTTGATTCGGGTTTCTTTTATACGAGGAGTCCATGGCCCGTCATATCGTATCCGCACCAACTCCGTCGGTTCTGTTGCTACTACTGGCTCTGTGAAATCAGAGGGTAGTTATCCCACGCGATTCCATCAACCGCGATCCAACAAACGCAGGTATCCAGCGCCAGATGCGACTCGCCGCCTGCATCACCATAGGAGAATCAGCGCACGCACGCCGCCAGGGTCGGCGAAAGGGTGTGCCGCTTATGCTGAGCAACTCAGCGACGCGCCGCAAATCGCAGTGAAAAGAGATCCGCGTCCTTGAGTTCAAAACGCAAGCGAATCGGCTTGCCAGCGATCGCACTGAGGTCCGCACCCTGCTTCCAGATCACCGCACGTTTCAAGGAATTGCCAAACAGTTCAGCGCAATCGTCCAGGGAAAAACCGGGAATCGGTTTTCCGGTCGTTTCCTGCACCTCGACGCGGATCGCGCCGACTGCCGATGTGGAGTAATTCAACAGCAGGTGGTCCCCGGAAAATCGTAGGGGCCTGGTGGTAAAGGAACCGCCAGTAAGCGAGGCCGATGCCGAAACAAAACCATCCTGGCGCAGGGTGTAGCGTTGGTAGGTGACGCCCTGCCCAAACCAGGCGCCGTGATCCTGCACGTAGAACGACCATTCCATCCCACCACCTGGCAGGTGCGAGCGTGACTCGAAAAGGTTGAGCGCCGTACTACCAAATCCGTAGAACCACTGTTCACTTGTCGCTCCTGGCCGCAGCAGTGCCTCCGGCCAGATGTGGAATCGGTGGCCATCGCGACTGCTGGTGAAACCGGTATCCGTATAGACCGACGCGTAATACGTTGAGGACGCTGCAATGCGTTCATTCAGCTGGGAAAAGCGGCCGCGACCGGGAACGTAGCGAAGGGGAAACCCAATCCGCAGATGCTCCGCGCCTGGATACAACTGTGTTTGCGTTGTGTAGAGTTGTGTCACCCGATCGGGACGCCAGTCAACCCATTCCCCTTTCGTCCAATTGACAAAATCGGTGGAAGTCGCCACACGCACATCGCGGTCACGCAGGGAAAACTCGTGTTTCGCGTATTTACGTGTGTCGCCCTTCTTGTTCTTGAAGTCCCGGTAATACGCAAAGTACTTTTCTTGAATGGGATCCCAGAAAGCGAGATTCTGCGAGTCCATCATCCCGTCCACAATCACGGGATCCGGTTGCATCAACGTCCAGTGCAAACCATCTGGAGAGGTAAACGCGTAGAGCGTGCGATAATCGTGCCCACCCAAGGCTTTGAATTTCTCCTGCGGCTTGCACTGGGGATTCGTGTCAATCAGCGGGGTGAAGTTGTGCGAGGCCCCCGTAAAGGGAACTCTTTTCCCGCTGAGGAGATCGTACCCGTCCTTGAGTGTCTGGCCTTGTGAGAAATCGATTTTGCAGTCCGGGTCAAATGTCAGAATGATATTGTTCTTTTCCCAGCCATCGCGCTGCACGAAGCCGAGATCCGGGCGTTTCCATTGCACTCCGTCACGACTCGTCATCACGCAGGTCGTGGCCAGATGTTCGTGCCGCACTTTGCCATCCAGGACCAGCGCGGTGCCACGGTAATAGAAAAAGAACTGGTCCTGGTGTTTCAACACCGTCGCGTAGGCACTGTTGTTTCCCTCCCAGGGCTTGTCCAGGGTAATCCCGTCTGCTTGTCGAACTGGACGGTGAAGCCGCAGTCTCAAAGCCCCGGTTTTCCTGGCAAGCAGATGCGCATCGATCAATGGCTCAAGCCGCGAGCCGATGTCGATCACATCCTCGGCCAGCGCTGCGCTCAGGAACGCAAACATGCTCGCGGTCACGACTATCCAGTGCATGGTTCTGACCCACATCGTAACAGGACCTCATCTTTTACCTGTTCCATGACAAATCACCGTCACCTGCCAACCCGCTGGTAGCCATGCCACCGATCAGGGACTGCGACTGGCACCTCTGGTAACCAACGAGAGGCGGCACTTTCCGGTGGCCGTCCGCTGGTTGGTTTCCAATCCCAGCAGTATACCGCAGCCCACAAGTTACCAAGTGACCACTTTACGCCACTCGATCACTTCGACACCGCCCCTGGGCAGGAGTCTCGGCAGATGGCCGTCAGGCAAGAATGCCATGCAGGACACGACCGTGTACATCAGTCAGCCGGAAATCCCGGCCGCCAGAGCGATACGTGAGGGCTTCATGATCCACGCCCAGTTGATGCAGGACAGTAGCCCAAAGGTCATAGACGGTCGATCTATTTTCCACAGCATGCAAACCGATCTCATCGGTAGCCCCATATGTCGTCCCACCTTTGATACCGCCACCCGCCAGCCACACACTAAAGCCGTAGGGATTGTGGTCACGACCATCGGGACCTTCTGCGTACGGTGTCCGGCCGAACTCGCCAGCCCAGACAATGAGCGTTTCATCGAACAGGCCACGTTGCTTGAGGTCACGGATCAGTCCGGCAATCGGTTGATCGACTTGCTGAGCCATATCGGTATGACCACGTTTCAGCTTGCGGTGCTGGTCCCAGGGGTTGCCACTCTGGCCGAGCTCACCTGGGCGGGGCAAACAGGTCAGCTCAATGAAACGCACACCTCGCTCTGCCAGCCGGCGAGCCAACAGACACTGGCGTCCGTACTCGGCCGTTTCCTTAACCGGGGAATCAAGCCCGTAGAGCGAACGAGTTGCCTTAGATTCGTCGCTGATATCCAAGAACTCGGGTACCGCGGATTGCATCCGGTAGGCGATCTCATAATTTCGAATCGCCGACTCGATTTGTTCTTCACCGCGCATTGTCCGCAGCTGTTGACGATCAAGTTGCTCTACAAAGCGCATCCGCAGGCGTTGCCGGCGACTGGTTTCGCGCGGCACAACATTCGCTAGTGGTTCCGCCTGGGAGGGATCAATCAACGACGCCTGATAACGGCCTGGAAGATACCCACTGCCGTAAATGTTCACACCTCCCAGTGGCGGTCCACCACTGGCGAGCACCACAAAACCGGGCATGTCCTGACACTCACTGCCGAGCCCATACGTGGTCCACGCGCCCGCACTTGGATGTCCCGCCAACGAAAATCCCGTATGCACAAAATAATTCGCCTGTGCATGCTCGCTGGCCGTGCTCGTCATCGAGCGAATGACACCCAGATCGTCAGCGCACGAACCAATGTGCGGGAACAGATCGCTGACCGGCAGCCCACTCGCACCGCGCCGGCGAAACTTCCACGGGCTGGCCATTAGTTTCCCCTGCGCAGAAAATACGCCGGGCCTTCCCAATGCGGGTGTCGACTTGCCGTGATCCAGCGTCACACGCGGCTTGGGATCAAACGTATCGATCGCCGACACTCCACCCGACATAAAACAGAAGATGACACGCTTCGCACGCTGGGGCTGCGTGCGGCTCGGATGAATCGGATTAGCTTTCTCAGCCGCAATCAGGCCAGCACGATGCGTTGACAAGAATCCCGTCAGTGCCGTCAGACCGAATCCGACAGAGCTATGCGCGAGCATATTGCGGCGCGTCGCCATAGCGATGTCGTCTGACTTCTTAGCGGACATAGATAAATTCCTTGAGACAAAAGAGCGACTGCGCCAAATCCTGCCAGACAAGAGTATTGTCTGGAATGTTGTTGGTAGCGACACCGTGTTCCGTGGCCAGTTCGGTCAGGTATTCAAGTGCCAGCGACAATTCAACGGTGGTTGGTTCGCGACTGAGAGCGGCCTGGAACATGTGTCGGACGCGCTGTTCGGTCGCGGCGCCGTCCGCGATCAAGGCGACGGCCCATTTCTTGGCCTGCTCAATCACGAAAGGATCGTTAAGCATCGTCAGCGCTTGCGCCGGCACATTTGTGACATCGCGTGTGCCGCGCGTCGTGGCAGGCTTGGGCGCGTCGAATGTCTCGAGAAAACGGCTATGTGTATTGCGTCGGACCCGCAGATAAACACTCCGACGCCCGTTTCCATCGAGCGGTCCCTTCGGCCCGCCACCGTCTGTCTTGTCCGTATAGTAGACATGGACCCCCGGACCAAACATCTTCAGATCAAGCTGTCCTGTCGTCGCCAGTAAACCATCACGGATCGCATCGGCATCGAGTCTTCGCACAGATGCATGTGACAGAAACGTATTGGTCGGATCGGTGCGCATGGCCAGTTCGCTGGGTAGCGCTGATTGCTGAAACGCGCGCGAAGTCACCAGGTATTTCAGCATCTCTTTCACGGACCAACCCTGTTCGACAAAACGAGCCGCGAGGTAATCCAATAACTCCGGATGCGTCGGCAGTTCACCCAGATGACCAAAGTTGTCAACCGTGCCAACAATTCCTCGACCAAACACGTACTGCCACAGACGATTCACCATCACGCGCGCCGTGAGCGGGTTCGTGGCCGACGCCGTTTGCTCCGCCAACTCCAACCGTCCACTCGCACTCGTCTGCAACGGATCGCTCCCAAACACGGACAATCCTCGACGAGGCACCTTTCCTTGAGGACGCCTGTGGTGCCCACGCTTGAACAGTGGCTGATCGAACCCTCTTGTCTCCAGGACACCAGGCACCTGCCGGGGCACAGGAATTTCGTGCTCGAGTTGCCGATACCGCTCGACCGTCTCGCGCAACTGCGGTAAATCAGTAACCCTGGTCGGTAACAAATCACGGCGCAAGAAGAAATCAAGCAAAGCGGTTTCTTCTTCACTGCCGGCCTCCGTTCGCCAGGCCTCAATGGCCAACCGCAAACGGGCTGTATAGTGGGCTGCTAACGCATCTGGCGATGTGGGCGCCTCTGCCTGGAGCAAATCCGCAATCGGCACGACCGTCTCACGCGGCATTTGGCCGTGATTACTGGTGAGAAACTGCTCCCCACCGAAAAACGCTCGCCCGCGCGCATTATTGGTGAACTCAAGATAGGCATGTGCCCCTTTGCGAAACGTCGTGTCGAAACGAAACCACTCGAATTCATCGGTTTTCAGTCGTGTTCCAGGAACGATCGTGCCACCGCCTCCGAAGGGATCCGGGTAATTTTCGATCATGACCCGCACCTGGCTGTTCTGCCCCAGCGCTCGTGCATAGATAGCATTGCTCTCAATAACAAACCGCGGGGAAGTGAGCACACTGGTGTGGCGACTGCTGATGTCATGCGAAAATATTCCTGCCTGCTGTATGCCTTGCAGGATGTCATCGCCCTCCGGCTCAAGGCTGAATGCACCGTTCCGCGGTTCGAGTACTTCTGCATCAGCCAACCCCGGTCCAAAACGAAACCATTCGCGATTCTGTGCCGATCGCAAATCCCACAAGGGTTTGAATTGCGATCGGTTAAAAGCACGCCGCGCTTCCAGTTCCTCGCTCCAGAACCGTGACAACTTGTTCCATTGCATGCGCCAGTCGGCGACCGATTCAGGAGGACCCTCGCTCAGCAACACCGACCAGAGATGCAAAGGGCTCGCTGTGTTGGTGCGCGCGTCACTAAATGCCACGGCCCAGGGATCCTCGGTCGGCGGTCCGAGGGCCTTTAGCTGTTCGCGCAAATGATTTTCTTCAGCGCGCAACGTCAAGAAGACTGCGCGCTGTTTGGCATCAAGCACTGCGGCAATTTCTGCGGCCGAAATCCGGTCTGGACCGCCTCGGTACGAAGCAACCACCTGATCCGGCGTAAGTGCTCGCGTATAGACGCGGGCCTCCTCCACCTCGCCGGCAAGCGGCGGCTTGGCGCCCGTTAAGCGACAGCCAAACAGGAACCGCGCTTGGCCTTTCAAGAACGGACGCAACGCTCCCTTCTGGTAGGTCGTACCGTAACGTTCGCCGTTACGGTACACGGTAATCGAGTTGTCCTTGGCGTACACAATAACCACATGAATCAACTCATCGGGCTGCGCCGTCTCTTCTGGACCACCCGGATCCTGTGTACGACGGTAGCCCTCACTACCTGCCATCCAATGCCGGGGATTGATTTCCCCGTAGACAATCGAATCAAAAAATTGGCCGTTGGGCGTATCGATCCCCACGACACCGACGCCGCCCTGATTGAGTTTTGAAAGCGCGACCCAGGCTTCCAGGGTCTTCTCCTTGAGGTCACGGTCCAGTGGGCCCGTCCGCATACTGGCAGCGATGCCGTCAAGAATCAATCGTCCGTTACGAACCACAGCACCATCCAGTAATTGGCCGTGGTGCGTACCGACGCTGTCGCGCCCGTCGCGATCGAAACTCCATCTGGCATAGGGAACCGGTAGTGATCCACTACCGATGTCGCGTCCCGCACCGTCTCGCCGTTGCAGAGCTACGGCGCGGGCCGGTGATTCGATGGCGGTCAGTCTGTTCTGGTTATGCGCGAAGCGAGACTCTAAATTCTCAACCTCTGCCGCACGCCGCATCTCCTCGACGGCATGTCGCATCCCCTCTGACAAATGAGACCCAATGGTTGCCGTCGACTCCAGCCAGGCTTTCGCCAGTCCTTCGCGAATCGTCTGTTTGAGTCTCGTCATTTCCGCCCGGTTCTTGGCGCGTAAATCCGGAGTATCGATCACGATCTGCCCCGGACGACAACTCACAAAGATTCCATACAGTGCGTAAAAGTCTTCCTGACTGATCGGATCAAACTTGTGGTTGTGACAACGTGCACACGAAACGGTCAGACCCAGAAACGCTTTCGCATAGACGTCAATCTGGTTATCCACCACTTTGACCTGATCTTCGAGTGCATCCTTCGGTAAATAACCCAACTCGACCATCCGTAAATGGGCGGGCCCGATGGCGGATTCACAAAACTGCTCCTCGATATTCCAGCGGGGTGTCGCCAATAGATCGCCAGCCAGATGTTCACGTACCAGTTGGTCGTACGGCAAATCGGCGTTAAATGCGCGAATCAAATAGTCACGATATCGATACGCGTTGTGCAGCACGGGGTCGCCTTGGCTCCCATGTGACTCGCAATAACGCACCAGATCCATCCAGTGCCGTGCAAAGCGTTCACCAAACCTGGGGGAATCCAACAACCGACCGACGACCGTCAGATAGGCGGCGGATGATTTGTCCGCCAAGAACGCATCAACCGCAGCGGGGCTCGGAGGCAGTCCGGTCAACACGTAAGTGAGGCGACGCAACACCGCACGGCGATCCGCCGGTGCTGCTGGAGTCAAGCCGCGCTGCTCCATGGCCGCCAGCAGAAACCGATCGACCGGATGCGGTGACCAGGTTGGATTTTGCACTTCCGGGATGGCCGGCTTTACGACGGGTTGAAAACTCCACCATTGCTTCCGCTTCTGAAATATCGTGTCCCAGGCAGTCGCAGCCGCCAGTTCGGACGCCGAAGGCGCATGATCGCGCGGATCCGGAGCCCCCATGGCAATCCATTGTTCGAAATCGGCGACCACTTTCCGATCGAGCTTGCCGGCTTCCAGGGGCATCTTCAGGCCGTCAATCTCATGCCGCAGGATGGCCAATAAGCGACTCGTAGCCGGCTGGCCCGGAATGACAATCACACCACCATCCCCGCCCTGCAGTAACGCGTCACGCCGATCAACGGCCAACCCACCTTCCGCGCGCCCCGAGGAGTTGTGGCAACGATAACACTGCTCAACCAGCACCGGTCGAATACGCGCCTCGAAAAATTCCAGCTGTACCGGCGTCGGGCGTTCGGCAGACACGCTGTCGGCGATTGCGAAAGTCACCCAGATGATCAGCAGCATGTCACTGGAAATGCGTCGAGTCAGCACCAGAAACTCCATCGCGATCAGGTGCCTTACCGGCACCGTGGTTTCCCAAAACGAGACGATTCAACCCGCCGCTGCCATATCATGGTCTGGTGGATAGCCCTGACAGCGATCTCTCTAAAGTGCACCTGCAGACGTTGATCGTTTTCATTGATTGACGGTTTTCGTGGTGGCGACTAGCGCCTCGGCAAACGCCTTACCGATCTGGGCCATCATCTTGGCAGAACCCAGGTAATGGTAGGCGGCGTTGGATGTCCCTGCGCGGTAGATCTCGAGTTCGCGGGGCGTCATTGTTTCCGCGGTAAACTGGTCCAGAGCCACTTTCCGCTGCGCTTTGGTCAGATTTTTGTCCCGGTTCAATTTTCGGCTCTGCGCCCGAATCTCCTCCCATTTCGCCGCCAGCTCCTTGAGTTCAGGATCCCAGTAGTTCTCGGTCAGCACGGCAGTCACGTTACCTTTGAATTCCGGCATGCTGGCCGGTGCGGCCATCGCCTGGCGAAATCCCCCATGGATCCCCCGGTAGCGTTGCTCAGCGGGGCCGTATTGCTCAATAGGACCACCGACACCCATAACGCCGATGACAAAGGGCATACTGGATGCCGCCAGGTCCTTGCGCACATCACGAATGAAATGTGCCAGTACTTCGGTGTATTGAGCGTAGCCACCCGGCCGATCACGGTTGGGGTAGGTGCCACGGTCGACCATATCGTTCCACCCCTGGAACCAGACCATGCCCGCTAGTTCGTAACCTTGCGCTCCATCGTAACCCGGGTAGACCTGTTCGATAGCCTTCAGCACCGCACGGATATGCTCAATCATCAGGCGGTAATAGTGCCCGGTCTGCCTGGCCCGTTGCTCCTTGACCTGGGCCAGATCCTGGCCCCGCTCCTGGAACCGTTTCAACTGCTGCGCGTTGAACTGGTAGGGGCCGGCACTGGGCGGACGAAAATCGGTATGCAACGACTTGCCACCCCAAGCCGTCTTGATAATCAGGATCGGTTGATCGACACGCTTTTGCATGTAGATCCCAAAGGTCAACTCAGGTCCGATCTTGAGTCCACGGCCCGCCGCGCCATAGCCGGCGGTCAACTTCCCCTGCCTGACTTCGGCGGCGCTGCCGAGCGAGGAAATCCAGACGTTGTCACAAACGCGCGGTCTGCCATTTTCGTCGCGCATCGCCCGAAGCAGTGGCGCCGTTCGAGGATCCATTCCAATGTGGTCGAACGTCCGGATGTGAGCATGTCCCTGCATATTGGACTGGCCAGCCAGAATATACACCTGGAGAGGTTCCGCACGGGAACCAGCAGGGCACCTACAGAGTCCCATCAGGGCGGTCAACAGTATCACGGTTGATCGTGGCATCGCGTGCTCGTTCCTGGCAGGTGTGATCGATGTATACGTCAGTCAACCAACTTGCGTGATTCCACCCAGCTGGTCAACACTGTGTGCCTGGTCCGCCCAGAGCGTTACCCACCAGCCAGCCAGTTTTCGGATGCTGGATATCGCGGGCATTCTGGCAGGAACACCAGCCCATGCCCGTGGCCCGATCAGCGCGGCAGTGCAAAACACCGTGGTCATCACTCAATGTCGCGCGGCAGAAACCGCCTGCCTATAGTGTAACCTGCCCGCGTTGCCCGCCTCGAGGGTTTCTGGTCCACCGAATTCTGGGCCACTTCGTGTCCCGACTCACGAGGGAAGGCCTCCACTCGGTTCACCGGGGCTGACCTTGTTTGGCTCGCGTGGGCATCGCAAGCGGCCGAGTGCCTCCTCAGCAGTTCAACAAACCCACATCAACGACGTCCCCTGGCTTCTGCAAGATCGCCAGCGGTTTCTGACCGTAAAACGCAGCCCACCCAGAGTAGGTGCTGGGAGGTCCAACCACGAGATCCGTTTCCGCAAGTCCATAAAGATCTTCAACGATGTGACCGGAACCCCAGTGCACCTGCAAATCACTGAATTCCGTTGGTTCCGGGTGCGAGTCACTGCAGACCAGAAATGACACGCGCCGACCGGGCAACTGCTCCACAATGTTCCGCATCGTCTGGTAATAATCGTGTGTCGAATAGTAGTAACGGCCGGCTTCCCATTCCGCGTAATCGCCCTGTCGAATATGAACGCCCACAACCACATCCGAACTCTCTCGACTGGTTGTCAGCAAACGATGAATCGCAGCGCGGCGGCAGGAATCAATCTGCAAGTGCGTCCTGACCTGATCCGCATGCTTCTGCAGCAGCAAGTCACTGCGAAACTCCCAGCCGGAAACCAGCAGTGGGGGCTTGGCGCGCGCCAAGCGGGCAAACGTCGCGTCCATCAGATCACACTGCTCCGGATACCTGATTCGCAGCACGCCACAAGGATAGCGTTTCAAGCCCACAGCCCAGAGCAACTTGGTGATCCGGCTGATCGTCTGGGTAAGACAGACACGGGTCAATAGTGGGGGACGTTTCAGCACTGCACCTGCCGGTGGATAACGACACCACACATCATCTGCAATCGCCGGAAAGAGATGCGCGTACTCACACATTGCGGGATTCAGCAGCGTGACACCATACTCGCGCGCCGCGGCGATGAGGTGCGCGTAAACCAGCAACCGATTTCCCAGTTGGCCGTATCGCAGTGCGTTGATAATCATGTCTCTCATCTGCCCATTCAGGCAGGGACCGATAATACGAGACCAACCACCCGGAACCCATAAAATTGCCAATGCGGGCGGCACTCAACTCCAGAAAGTGGTTGCCAAAGGACGCTATTGAAAACACGCTCGCCACGACCGGCAGGAGGACAATATTGCGCATCGGTGTGATTTGCAACAGCGCTGCGCGGCGTACAGCCCAGGAGCGTCGGACTACCGCACCGGTCGCTCCACCATCAGCTCCCCACGTTGTGGATCGAAAAGGTACTTGTGACCTTCGGGAAGCACTGGCAGTTTAATCTTGTTGAAGGCGACGATCTGCGTCATGAACGCATCATGCGATTGGGGAAGCCTGCCGTGGGTCGCCCGATAAAGATCCATGGCGTGCTTCAACTGCACGTCAAAAGCCAGCCGTTCTTTGGTCGCAACCAGGGATTTGAGCGGTTCGACGACCGGGCCCGAGCGGTTGTCCAGCGAACGGCTCCGCTGGCCCACACCGACCCCAGCAACCACGCGCTCGGTGTTGCCCGAGCGCTCGGCAGCAGGCGCAGTAACGGAATCGGCGCCAGTCGCAACGGTACCGCCAGCCCTCTTGGCAGACGCCGGGGCAGAGGGGCGGCAGCCAGTGCAGATCAGCAGGCAACAGAGCCCCACTTGTACCGCCTCGCGCATCGCACATCTCCCGTTGCTGAGCCCACCTGAACTGCCACCAACCTCAAAACCCAACCAACCAACTTCCCATCCTAACACGACTCGCTGGCCTGACTGAAATGACGTTACCTGGCGATCCGACATCAACCATCGCCTGACCCTGCGCAAGCAGCAGCAGCCAACGTCGACAGGTCAATACCCGTCTTGCGCAACATCGTGAACTGTCACGCACTTGCTACCTGTCGGGAACATGGAACGCGTCGGCGACCAGGCCGGCCGCTTTCTGAATCCGCACAATGGCTGCTGCCACGCGCCGTCGTTCGGTGCCAATGTTGGCCAGGGACGGCTGGGCCGGCTACGAGCCCGTCAATACGAGCAAGCCAGCCAAGATCACGACTGTACCAGTCACTTTCGTGGGAAACGAGTTGTGCATTTCGGCAACTGTCTCTCCCAGCGGATCGATCCGAGTCGCTATTGTCGATCCTGACAAATGGCAAATTGCTCTGAGTAGCGCGATCACTTGAACTGTTTCGGACACCACCTTAACGTGGCACAAGGCGTTCTCCCTAAACACCCTCCGCGAACAGCATCTCCAGTTGAGATTTGAAACCACAAAAGGCCGGCTCAACGCATTCAGCTTCGCGACCAATACAGATTGAAACTCTCCCGGTCACACGCCCGCTGCCCCTGACATGCTTGCTGATGTCTGCATACGCTGCAGGTTCTGACCACATGCATTTTGCACACACGCACCCCTTGAATTGGTGTTACGGCCTTGTAGGCTGGCTGGAATTTACAATTCCGATCCGTCACGCCCTGCGTCGTTTGCCTGCGGGCGGCGGGCGGTTTTTGTCTGCTTGGTCTTCCCCAAGACCATCAACGTTGCTCTCGAACAACGGCTGCAACAACAGGGATTTGACTGATCAGCCGCGGCGTCAAATGGAGGTATCTTGAAATCTTGTTGGCTCCACAGATGATCGACACCCACAGACCGCATTGGCTGCGATCCGACGCCTCTTCCTTGCGTCTCTCCTGGCTACTGCTGGGCCTCGTGCTGCTCGCGGGACTTCACCCCGCCAGCGCCGATTCCCGTCCCAACATCATTCTCGTCCTCACCGACGATCAGGGGTACGGCGATCTGGGTGTTCACGGCAACGCACAAATCTCGACGCCACACCTTGACGCGTTCGCACGCGAATCGCTCGAGATGACTCGCTTCTACGTCGAGCCGGTATGCTCGCCAACCCGGGCCAGCATCCTGACAGGACGCTATCATATGCGCACCGGTGTGCTCGCCACATCGCGCGGCGGTGCGCGCATGTTCGGTGACGAAGAGACAATCGCGGAGGTTCTCGCCCAGAGCGGATACCGCACGGCCATCGCGGGCAAGTGGCATGTCGGGGACAATGCCCCGTCGCGCCCTCAGGACCAGGGATTTCAACAGGTCCTTGTTCATCGTTCTGGTGGTATCGGACAGATACCCGATCGCGATGCGACATACTTCAGACCCGTGCTCTGGCGCAACGGCCGACGCGAGGTTGTCGACGGCTATTGCACAGATCTCTTCTTCGATGCTGCTATCGACTTCATCAAGCAGAACCGCGCTCACCCGTTCTTCCTCTACCTGCCTACAAACGTACCGCACACACCGATCTCA
>CEUS01066670.1_pt1 | contig 13052 bp, 11 predicted proteins | sample 427031 | NCBI WGS metagenome assembly CEUS01 (sample SAMEA2622837, study PRJEB7988) | marine metagenome | biome: marine biome (ENVO:00000447); feature: marine epipelagic mixed layer (ENVO:xxxxxxxxx); material: "saline water (ENVO:00002010), including plankton (ENVO:xxxxxxxx)" | depth 140 m | reverse complement strand
TAGGGTTTGCGATCCGCGCGATACGTGAAGGGCGAACGACTGACACCGTCATAGCCGGAGCTCTGTTCGGACTGCTAGGAGGTTTACGGCTTTCTTACGTTCCGTTCGCGCTGATCCCCTTAGCCGGACTTGTCTGGAAAGTCCCGAGGGCCAGAGGCGCGCTATTCGGCGCCACGATTATGGGCGCTTTGGTGTGGTTCGTTCCACTAATGATCCACACGGGATGGGAGCCCATGATGCTCGCGGCAGGACGACAGACAGCCGGGCATTTTATGGAATTCGGAGGGACGGTCCTCTCGGAGTCGACTCCCTCGGGTGGCCGTATTAGCCAGGCGATCGCTGCTGTTTGGGCTGACGGTCTTGGGGCATGGCTTCCTGGCCGGCACTTGCTTACTGCTGTGGTGGCAGTCGCGATCAGTGCCATTGGCGGCAGCGTATTATTCGCGTCTCTGACTGCTCAAAAGTTTGAGTCGCGGGATTGGAGTTGGCGAGCTTCGGTCCTGCAATGGCTCTTTTCCTGTGTTGTTCTATACTCGACGTGGATAGTTCTCTACCAGAACGTCCTCTACAAAAGCCGGCACGTGCTACCCCTGCTCACTGTTGTTCTCTTGGTGCTATCGATTGGGGCCGTGGAGGTGGCACGAAGAAAAATGGGTCGTGGGATAGTCGCCTCCGGGGCCCTAGCCTATGCGTTAGTAGCGGTAATCTTGGCGGTTCAGCATAAACAGCCGACAGCGATCGCTCAGGTCGTTGAGCAAGTGCGAGTTATTTCAGAGACCGAGCCGGACCTGAGGGTAGTAGCCGTGCCTCTGGTGACCTTCATGCTCGGGGTCCAGGGCGTTGACGCAACTTTCGTCGAGGCGGACGATCGAGCAGCTATGGCTCTGCTCAACTCGGATCGAGAAGCGGGTTTCCCGATTGTCTCGATCGGAATGCCTTTGGAAAATCGAGCACCGGAGACGAAGTCGACCTTTTATCACAATCCCTTTGTTAACCGAATGTGGCCCGAGATCCCGCTCTATGTTTACGCAGCACGCCCCTGACGGTCACCCAACTCCGACCCCAACGACCATCTTGGGTGGCGGGCTAGCGGGGCTCGCTTTCGCCTACTTTGCGAACCTCGCAGGCGAGAGGGTCAAGTTATTCGAGGCGGCCCCTTTTCTCGGCGGCAACGGCAGGACGCTTAGATTTGGAGAGGCATTGATCGACACGGGGGCTCACCGGCTTCACGATCGCAACCCCGTTGCTACCGAGGCATTTCGTCGCCTCTTGGGGCCTGCCCTGCGTAGGGTGGAGGCACCGAGTCAGATTATATGGCGCGGGAGAGGGATCGACTTCCCACTGAAACCTTTGAACGCCGCGGTACGCATGGGCCCCAAAGGGCTGGTGAGGGTCCTGGCAGAGAATATCATCCCGAACCGTGGTGCCATTCCAAGAACTTTTGAAGAGCTGGCCGTCCTTCGGTATGGGCCCACTCTTGCAAGGCAGTTCCTACTCAACTACTCGGAGAAACTTTGGGGCCGGCGAGCTGACGAACTTGACCCCAAGGTAGCCGGAGGTCGTCTCAGTGGCCTGACGCTAGGTTCAGTTCTTCGAGAGCTGTTGTTGGGAGCGCGTGCAACGACCAGGCACCTCGATGGTGCTTTTTATTATCCAACGCGTGGCTTCGGCATGCTAGTCGACGCACTAGTGGATCATATCGGGGAAGAGTACTTGCATATTGACGCGCCTGTGACCCGTATCGCTCATGACGGTCGGAGAGTGCTTTCCGTAGACGTCTTGGGTGAGTGCCAACAGGTCAGTGGTGACGTGGTAAGTACGATCCCGCTCCCCCGACTAGTTGAGCTGCTCGACCCGCCACCTGAAGAAAGCATCAGACGGGCTGCACGATCCCTGAGTTATCGTCACTTGCGGCTCTGCATCGTAAGGCTTGATCAAGACACGGTCTCAAGTTCTGCATCACTGTATTTCCCTGAAAAGTCCATCCCCTTCACTCGCCTGTACGAGCCGAAGAACAGAAGCTCAGAGATGGCACCTGTCGGATCTACGGCCATCGTTCTCGAAATTCCGTGCTCGGACAAGGAGGAGTGGTGGATGATGTCAGATAAAGCTTTTGAGACGGGAGTTCTGAGGGCGCTTCCTGCGACCAGGCTAGAACTGGGTCCCATCATTGGGGTCCACAGCGTTAGACTCCCCAATGCCTATCCCATTTTGGACCTCAATGCCGGCGCGACGGCGGCCAGACTATTGGAGTATATGGACTCGTTCGACAACCTCAGGCTTGGAGGTCGAGCTGGAACCTTCCGGTACCTGCACACGCACGATCTCTTTGCTGATGCATACGAGTGGGCGAATGATAGAGCTGCTTCAGGGCCTAGTGACTCTTAATCGGTAGGTTCGGGGTGCGAGTCCCTGGCAGGACACTCGTAAAATAAAGCCCTTCAATCACTTACGATCTTAATCCCTTTTTTAGATGTTAGCTGGAGCTTTCTACCTTAACCGCAGTTCCATAGCAGAGCATTTCAGCTGCCCCAGTCATCACCATTGAGGTTTGAAAGCGTACCCCGATTACTGCGTCCGCGCCCAAGGCCTGTGCCTCATCGATCATTCGGTCGACCGAATGCTCGCGAGATTCACCGAGCAGCTTACTGTACTCGTGCACCTCACCACCTGCGATATTTCGCAGGCCGGCCAGAATGTCTTTACCAAGGTGGCGTGCTCGGATTGAACTACCGCGTACCAACCCCAAGGAAGCGGTCACTCGTGCGCCCGGCACGTGTTCCGTAGTCAATATTCTCATCGCTGCACATCCTTGTAGGGGTCGTCCCGCGATTCTTTATAGCGTTCCCAAATCACTGAGATGAGAAGGGCTAGTAGCCCAATCCACAGGGCTGCTGTGCCCCATCTTGTCCAATTACTTTCCTCAGGGTCCGTGACGAAAGCGTACGCGCCATAGCCTGCTAAAACGGTCCATCCTGCCATGAACAGCGTCCAACTGAAAAGTTTTATCACTTTCGCATTCACCTGATAGCAGAACTGCATTGTGACGTCCAGGAACCTAGTATCTCAGGACATCAGCCTCCTCGTGAGTGCTGCTTCATTATACGACCTTGAGCCTAGGGGTTCCGTTTAAGTTGCGGCCGTACGGGGTGCCCAAGCAGGATTAGGACATGAAGAAAATTCTAAGAGGCTCCAGACCATGATGAATCGGCGGCAGTTCGTGTACACAACCGCTGCAGGCGCTGTGACATTTGCCCATAGCCCACTGCAGGTCGCTGCTGCCTATGACCTGATCGTGAAGGGCGGCCGCGTCATTGATCCCTCACTAAGGATCAACGCAATCCGTGATGTGGGTATTACAGGTGGTCGGATCGCAGCTGTTGAAGCTGACATAGCGGGCGATGCCGCGGACGTGATCGATGCCGCGGGCAAGGTCGTGGTGCCAGGATTGATAGATCTTCACACACACTACGCCCGGGACGAAGAAGGTCCGTTGGTGGGCTTGGCTAGCGGTGTGACAGGATGGGTTGATGCCGGATCGGCAGGCGCGGATCAGGTCGATGAGATGGTTGCCTTTGTGAGGTCAGCCCCACAGCCCGCACGCATGCTCATCAACATTGGACGCGCGGGCATCCTACCAGAGGGAGACACGATGGACCTACGTCTCGCTGATGTCGCTGCTGCACGGGAGGCTATTGCACGCAACCGCGACGTTGTTGTGGGCGTCAAAGCACGGCTGACAAGAGGGGTCGCAGTCGATGACGTAGAAGTGTTGCGTCGTGCTCAGGAGGTGGCCACCTCCTTCGATCTGCCCCTAATGATCCATATGGGCCAAACGGCTTCGCCACTGTCTAGGTTATTCGGTCAACTCAAGCCCGGCGACATTGTCACTCACATGTTTGCGCCACCACCGAATAGCATCATCTCCGAAAACGATCACATCCTGCCAGAGGTACTCGCCGCACGCCGCCGCGGCGTGTGGTTCGACGTCGCCAACGGACGGACGGGCCATCTGGATTGGGATACCTTCGACCGTATCCTCCGGGCGGGTTTTTGGCCGGATGCGATCTCTACGGACGGGAACACGACGAGCCGGTCCGCAGAAAGTGTTATCGATTTTCCGAATGTTCTATCCAAGTTTTTGAATTTTGGAATGACATTAGAGCAGGTCATCGCCCGCGCAACACTCAATCCTTCTCGTATCTTCCCACTTTTTCATGATCGTGGCACGCTCAATATAGGTGCACCGGCTGATGTGGCGGTACTCGAACTGCGGGAAGGCACATTCGAATTCGTTGATAACTATGAGAATACAAGGACCGGCCGCCAAAGACTCTTCCCGAGCGAGACTGTGCTAGGTGGTGAGCGGGTGCCGCGCGATTGAGAATGAAATGGAATTCTGGGGGTCATTCGTCCCGACAAACGCCTTTCTTCTGATTTTCGTCGTTGTAATGATCTCCTGGAGTTTCAAAGCGGTCCTCCAACGGCTAACAGGTCAAACTCAAACTGTAGATAGCCGCCGGTTGTAATTCCGAGTTACGACAGCTTATTTTCGCGATGAACCTCAAGAACTTTCGCCGGAAAGTGCCGTGTTAATGCTCAGGAAGCTCTCACTCAGTGTCTTAGCCCTCGTGGTAGCCTGTTCGTCGGACGCGGGGCAGTCTAGTCAACTCGACGGGGTAACCTGGTTCGAGGGCGCACGACTGATTACCGGGGACGGTTCGACGATAGAGAACTCCGCGTTTCTAGTTGAGGACAACACGTTTACCTGGGTCGGGGAACAGGGTGGGATGGATCCGCCCGCAGGTGCTATCCACGTAGATCTGAGCGGTAGAACTGTCATACCGGCACTAATCGACGGACACCAGCACATCGGGCTTACGAACGTCAAGGATGGGACTGACGCCAAAGCCAATTACACCAGAGAAATGCTTGTCGAGCACCTAGAGAGATCTGCATACCATGGGGTAGGTGCGACCGTTAGCCTGGGCCTTGAGTTCGATGAGGCACTCGCTTTTCAACTAACCCAAGAAGTGATCCCGAACGCTGCGCTTTTATTCACTTCGGGGCGGGGCATCGCCGCCACATCAATGGCAGGCCCCCAACAGGACTATCGGATCGGCATCCCTCGAGGAGCGATGACGGAGGAAGAGGGGCGAACCGCCGTCCAGGAGCTTAACGCACTAGGCTCGCGCATCGTCAAGGTATGGGTGGACGGCCGCGGGGGCAGAGTGCCCAAGGTCGGACCTGAGGTGCTCCGTGCTATTGTAGACGAAGCCCATGCCAACGGGATGATCGTGGTAACGCATGTGGGTACGTCAACTGGGCTCGCCGATGCCAAGGATATTCTTCAGTCGGGGGTTGATGGATTCGTGCATACGGTCCGGGACCGGGACGTGGATGAAGAGTACCTGGCTCTCGTACGGGAGTACCCGGAGGTCTGGAGTATTTCCAATCTTCCTGGGGACCCTCTTGTTCTGGACGATCTTCCGTGGCTGGCAGAGACACTGGCCCCCTTCCAAATCGAGAACTTCCGCGAGCAAATCGAGCAAAGGGAGGCGGCTGGGCCTCCCGATCCGAATTCCCAGTTTCCGCTTCAATGCAGGAACGTGAGGAGAAATCACGAGGCCGGGATGGCCTTGGGTGTGGGGACCGACTCAGGAGTCAGGATCGCCTGGACGGTGCACATTGAGATTCGCGACATGGTCTCGTGCGGACTCACCCCAATGGAAGGGATTATGGCTGCGACCAGAAACAATGCCGAGTTCCTCGGGATTGATGACCTCGGGATGGTTGCAGAAGGCAAGAGCGCCTCTTTTGTCGTGTTGGAGGCAAATCCGTTAGAGGACATCAACAACACACGCCGCATCGCCGACGTGTATCTGAGAGGTGATCGAATCGACCGCGAGACACTCCGGGCTGAATTCATGGAAGGCACTAGATAGGGTAGGGGCATGACGGGATTTCGGAGTGTAGTTCCGACGTTGGTGATCGGGTTGGTGATTGGCCTTCCGGCCGAAGGTGCGGCAGCACCGCAAGATCTCACCGTCGCTGAACAGAGTTCCTTTCGACCCATCACGGAGGCAATGCTGGGCAATCCGGATCCCGCTGATTGGCTCATGTGGCGGGGTGGATACGAGGGGTGGGGGTATAGTGGGCTTGATCAGATCTCTCGAGAGAATGTGGATGATCTACGGCTGATATGGACGTTTCAGTTCGCCCCAGGGAAGCCTGGATCCCGAGGGATGCAAGGGGAGCCTTTGGTATATGACGGGATCATGTATGTCCGCCATCACAACGAGCGGTACACTGCGCACGATGCGACCACGGGAGACGTGATCTGGGAATATGACCGTCCTTTGCCCGAGGAGATGATGGGCTGGGACGTGGCTACACGTGCCGACTGGGGGGTGACCCCGCACAGAGGAAGAGGGATGGCCCTCTATGCGGATAAGCTGATCGGCCACTCGACCGATGGTATGATTTTCGCGCTGGATATGCGGACCGGAGTTCTCCTCTGGGAAAACCAGATGACCGATTTGGCCGGACAGCAGCCCAGTGGGGCGCCCCTGGTCTTCGACGGCAGGGTATTCATGGGCTACGACTGCCACGCCGACTCGTCGCTTGGCCCATGCCATTTTTCGGCCTACGATTCGGAGACTGGTCAGCTTCAATGGCGTTGGTTCACGAGCCCAACTCGGGACGACCCCATGCACTCCACCTGGGGGGCTGAGCCGCAGGTGTTCCCTCTGGAGACGCGTCGGAACATGTCCGCGTGGATGACCCCGTCGATCGATACTGAGCGCGGACTCCTTATCTTCGGGATCGGATCGAGCGCGCCGCAGCAGCCGGAGTTGGCTGGAACCGATGGCCAGTGGCCGGATCGGCTATATCAGGGTTCGACTGTGGCGCTTGACTACCGGACAGGCGAGTTGGTTTGGTGGGCGCAGCACCATACTGACATGTGGAACAACGACTCGGTGTTTGACCGTATCCTTGTGGATTCTCCGGTCGACCCCGATCCGCCCGGGGCTCTCGGTGTGAACCCGGACGTCGTTCCAGGTGAGGAGCGTGATCTCGTTGTTGGATCATTTTCCAAAGATGGCATCTTCTACGCATACGACCGGAGTGACGGCACCTTCATTTACGCTCGGCCGACTGGGTACCAGAACGTGATCGACAGCTACGATGGAAGGACTGGCGCTTATCGGACGAATCCGGAAGCCTTGATGACGGGAGATCTCGACCGAGAGACAACCGTGTGTAACGACAGCCGGACAGTGCCCCAGGGGGCCTACAGCCCGCTGACTAACGCATATTATATCGGTGCGTGGAATGGCCCCTGTTCGGTGATTCGGGCGAGGTCCGCACCGGCGAGGCTAGAGGACGGTTATAACACGCGCAACATGGGGAGAACCGCTAATCCTGCGCCAAATCTCGGTCAGCCAGAGGCGATTTCTGTGGCTACGGGCCAGACGCTTTGGCGGCTGGAACGCGACGCACCCCTCTACGGGATGCTCACAACGGGGGGCGGCCTGCTCTTTGCAGCTGATACGAACCGACGGTTCTATGCGATGGACCAGTGGACTGGAGAAGTTCTCTGGCAGACCATTCTCAATGGAGTGAGCGACATGGCGCCCATCTCGTTCGCGGTGGACGGCCAGCAATACGTGGCCGTCATCTCTCCAGGAGGCTCTACGGGGTCGTCCGGTCACGTGCGCCAACTTGGCGCCCGGTCTCCTATCGGTCCCCAGGGCGTAGGTCACACGATGTTCGTGTTTGCATTGCAGGAAGGATAGCCCGGGCGTATCAGCAGCAAACTGCCCTTCTAGAAGATCATGATGTGGGCCATCGGCTGACCGGAGCGCATCAAGTACGGCTGAAACGCATTCGGCTGGGTTGAAAGTCCGGTCGATTCAGGTGTGGCATTAGGCACCCAGATGACCGTGAGAGGCGCGGCATTATTAAAACGAGGTCCGCGGAGCATGTACGCTATTGCGATATCAGGCATCGGTACGTCGCCGGCCCGAATTTCCTCTTGTACTAGGTCTGCCGCGTTGCTATCGCCCCTTTCGAATCCGAGTTCTCTCCTCCTAGCCATCATCGGCTCAATACTTTGTGGGAAACAAGACACTCTGAAATCTGCGCCCGGGTCGTCGGCCCAGCAGGTCATGTCATTCGTGCCCTGACGCAAGACGGTACTGTTGTTGTTTTCATCGAATGAAAGGACCGTCGCCCCATCTCGCAGGGTTTCGGGCAGTGGGGCAACGCTCTGGGTGATTATTTCTCCAGTACTCTGTTGGGCCTGTATAGGAAGCACCGTGAATAATGTTACGGTGAGCAGAATCAGTGATCTCATGACTCCTCCGTTGAGTGAGCACCTATCTTTCTGGTTACTACCGGTTTCTCATTTTCCTTGAAAATCATACGAAGATTTAGGTTTTGACACATCCCAATTAGGCCGCGTTAGCTCTTAAACTTCTCCTTATGGCATCTTCGCTTAGAGAATCTAAAGTTCTGACCGCGTAGAACAGGGTGAAATCTAAACATGAACAATCAAGAAGAGGGCCCGTTTCTGGATTACTATGAGAACGGTCAGTTGCGTCAGAAGGGCACGTACAATGACGGGAGGAAAGACGGACCGGTTGAACTCTACTACGAGAACGGTCAGTTAAAGTTGAAGGGTACGTACAATCACGGGAGGAAAGACGGACCGTATGAGAAGTACTACGAGAACGGTCAGTTGAACGCTAAGGGCACGTATAACGATGGTAAAAGAGACGGACTTTTTGAGAGTTACCTAGAGGACGGTAGGTTGCTAGAGCGGGGCATCTACTACGCCGGAGAGAAGTGCGGTGAGTGGATAGAGGACGGTAGGACCGTGACCCACGGTCCTGGCCTGCCTGATGTAGAGATAGGGGCCCAAAACTAGCTTCTGGTTTTTCGATGAAGAATATTCAGAGAATCACCCTTTTAAGTGAGTGGACATACTTATGAGTGAAAGAGCAGCCATCGAATCAACGATTCAGCTTTACTTTGATTCAATGCATGAATCGAGCAAGGACATGGTCAATGCTGCGTTTCATCCCAATGCAAAAATCACAGGAATTTTCGGTGGCGACTTCCTTGAGATGAGCCGTGATGATTTTGGTGATCTGGTTGCCTCGCAACAGCCGTCTCCAAAAGAGAATGGAGAGACGCAAAGGGTAGAGATTCTAAGTGTTGAGGTGGCTGGTATAACGGCCGGAGCCAGGGTGAGGGATGACTACCTCGGATTCACATTTCTAGACACGCTGTCATTCGTAAAAAATGATGATAGATGGGTTATCTATAACAAGCTCTTCCATATAGAATCTGAAGCGTAAGCCCTTTAGGTCTCTCACAGCATACCACAGCTGCGCCGCATCCGGAGAACTGCTTTACCCAAGTTGCTGATCCAAGCACTGAGGCAGAGAGTTAGGGCGTGATACGCTACTGCCGGACCCATATTTATCTTACTGCTGCCTTTCTGCTCATGGCTGGTGGCTGCAACAGCCCGACCGACTCTGAATTGGAGGGAGGGGTCCTAGCGTTGTTCGAGGTTTCCGGAGAGAGGTTCTCTGTCTTCGTTACGAACTCCGGAACGATCTCCGAAATCTTGGCGCTAGAGGCAGGCATGAGCGAGGCGAGCATCCCTAACGGTCGCTTGATCCAAGGTCCTGGTCCCGCCGAGTACAATCTGCCGTGGAGCTGGCACATCGATCCTGTGGACATCGAGATGGCCGAGGTAACGATCGAGCTTTGTGATGCCAAGCCCTCCATCATCGAGAACAATCTTGAGGAATGGCTCAACGTGGTCGGTCAATTCTGTCCATGGGATGCCCGCCTCGTCTCGGTGGACGACCTTCGCTGATACCGCCCGCTACCGAAGGAGTGATCCAGCAGGCCCAGGATAGAACGAGTTCCCAGACGTTGTGGGCACCCTTGATTCTCTAGGGATTAAGCCAGTAGCTCATCTTGATCGCGAAGATGTTGTTTGCGGGTGTGGCGAACATGTCGCTCATATCACGGCCCACATCAAAGCTGCCGATCCAGGGATCGATTCCGTTGATGCCGTCTCCATAAAGTGAGTTGATGCGGCTCTGCTGCCAGACGAGAAACAGTGTTGAACCTGGTCGCCACTCCCAGCGCAGCACGGCGTTACCGATGAGACTGCGGTAGCTAAAGTCTCGATCTGACAATTCGAACGCCGAGGCCGGCCCGCTCCCGTCCGGGTCAATCGAGTAGCCTCCGTTGGAGTCTTGGGAGACCGTTCCCACATCGGTCCCGTACTGCAAGAAGTTGAAGGTCCCGGGACGCTCGAACTCCTTCAGTTCACGGTAGTCACCTGTAGAAATGAAGGGTTCGACGTAGAGCTGTAGAGATAAGTCAGGGGTGAACGTGACATTTAATCTCGTTTGGAGAGATACGGTGGTTTGATCGAGTCCGCCGAAGACGTACCGCCGACCGTATGTATGGCTAGCGAGAGGGTCGGCCACTGAAGAAACGTACTGGGCAGATACATAGCGTTTGGTAACGGACGGCCCAAACTGAGTCCTGAGACGCTCGCTCGGGTTTGCTGTCAGGTTGAAGCTGAGCCGCCTGTCCCACGAGTCGTCGCTCTCGACGCCCCATTGATAGTTTAGGTTACCGACAATTGCACGCCTCCCGTCGGAGTTGAGAGTCACGATGCCGTAGAGCCTCTCGGGGCTGGACGCCATCGGTCCTCCCCGTGTCAGCCGATCGTCCAAAGATACGGGGTTATAGCCGAGCCTTACTCCACCTCCCCAGTAGTTCAGGAGTTGTCCGTCGATGTTGCCGTTCACTTCGGTGAAGAGCCGGTCGCCAGCATAGTTCCATACAGCATCCGGACTCCAGCGGAAGCTCCACTGCCTTAGAATCCGGCCTGGATCCGGTTGACTGTAAGCAAAGTTCGTATCGATGATGATTCGGTCCGAATACGACTGAAATCCCAGGTCGTTCACCTCGTATCCTGGACTGGTTGCCGACATCGCAACTCTTCCAGTTACCGCTCCGGCCTGCTTCGCTGCTGTTAGCACTGCGTAGTATCCGGATAGCGAGTTAGCAGTCCCATCCAAGTTCAAGTGACCTACGTCTGGACGCTGGTAGTAACGGGTAGAAGAACGCTGTGTACGTGAGATTGCCGCTGGATCCCCCTGCACGTGGCTTCCCGATAGTGTGCTAGTGATTACGTACGTTCTGTTGGACCACTCGTGCCCGAAATCTGCACCTCCCGAGTATGCTGCTGAGTGGAGTCTGTTATCCATTCCGGTACCGGCCAGTCTCCGGTTTACTGCTGAGCCGTAAAGCCCGAATCGAGTCTCTCCGCCCCTAACCTGTCTTCGGACCCTTCCCATCAGATGGTTCGTGGCTGGCTCGACCACGGCGTCGCCTGCCGTCTGATTAGCGTTCGTGTACGCGGCTGTCTCCTGGGCGGTGATCGCTTCAAGAATACCGAGTGACCACCCGCCTCCCACTCGTCCGGTGACCTTTGCAGCCCCCAGAATCGTCGTAGCAGAGGCTTCGTCGGAGAACACGCCATCGGAAGGGACCGAGCCAGACGGGGGTCGTCCGATCCTACGGGAGTAGAACAACTGAGGAGCCCGTCCAGTACTACTGCCGGTGCTGCCTTCCCCGACCTGGAACAGATCTCCGCCCTCTACGAAGAACGGGCGCCGCTCCTCGTACCGGGTCTCGAACGCAGTCAGATTGATGACTGAAGGATCCACTTCCACTTGGCCGAAATCAGGGTTCACCGTAGCGTCCAGCGTGACGTTAGATGCCAACCGGTACTTCAGGTCGAGCCCAGCTTCTCTGAAGTAATCGGATCCGCTTCTATAGGGGTTTGAGAAATTGACGCCAGGTGCGATGTCCGGTTGAAGGTACTCGCCACGGGCAGCTACATAGGGTAGGAGTTCCAGCTTTCTTCCTGGCTCGATGCCTTCGATTCCATCGAGATGCGCGAACCGCGAAGCTCCTCCACGCTCTAGTGTTGGGGTGAAGGGATACGCCACACGCTCCTGATTGCGATGGATGTTGCGTTTGATTTCGATGCCCCACACCTGCTCTTGGGCGCGGCTGAACCGAAGTTGGCTGAATGGGATCCTCATTTCTGCCGACCAGCCCGACTCGGTAACCTGGGTGGCGACGTCCCAAACGGGATCCCACGAGGTGTCTCCACCGATGCCACCTCTACCTCCACCTCCACTCGACGATACTGCATCACGAATCGCACCCGACGGATTCACAGCGAACTGGTAGGCCGTCTCATGGTCGTGGTAGCTGTCCAAGTTCACCATGATAAAGTCGAAGTCGCCGCTCCCCACATCGCGCCGATTGAGGTACGTCGTGATCGGATAGCTGTCGTATAGCGTCGCGCCGATGTAGATGGCGTCATCGTCATAGACGATGCGGAAATCAGTGCGTTCCGTCCCAGGCTCGCCCTCTGCAGGGTCCTCCTGGATGAACTCGGTGATTGGGGGTGCATCCGCCCAGATTGGTTCATCGAGCCGACCATCAACGTCGATCTGAGTCTGAGACCGGACTGCGCGTGCTCTGGGAGCCTCATCGTGGTTGTATTCGTTGTTGTCCGGCCCTTCTTGGACTGTGTCGGGACTAGCCTGCCTGGCCCCGGTCTGGGCATTCAAGCCCAGCGGAGTCGAAAGCAGGACAAGCGCTACGACAATTTGGTTCGTGCCAACATTCATATAGATCTTATGGTCCGCCTTGGTCAGGAAGGACCCTAGCTAAGTGTTTTGATCGAAGGTTTTGCGGTTTCAGATTGAGCTGGGGAATCTTGCATCCCCTAAACAATCTGTAAGAATTTCACGCCAATACGAATGAGGTTACAGATGAACGTGTTCCACCTGTCCGGACGCGACGTTGAGGATCTTGATCCTTCCAACTTCACGGGGGAGGGAACCCTGGTTCGCATGATCGGGGTCTGTTCTAGTCCTGCCGTCAACGCCTATAGGGTCGCTTTTGAGGCCGGTACCCGTACCGCATGGCATACG
>CEUS01262067.1_pt1 | contig 13057 bp, 7 predicted proteins | sample 427031 | NCBI WGS metagenome assembly CEUS01 (sample SAMEA2622837, study PRJEB7988) | marine metagenome | biome: marine biome (ENVO:00000447); feature: marine epipelagic mixed layer (ENVO:xxxxxxxxx); material: "saline water (ENVO:00002010), including plankton (ENVO:xxxxxxxx)" | depth 140 m | reverse complement strand
TGGTCTCTGGTTCGGTTTCATGCGCATATGGTCGAACCAGAGGTTATGCCTGTCATTGGCTATCCGAAGTCTTGGTCATCGAGTACTGCCGGCACAATTACAGCTGAGGTTGTTAGGGCTGATCTTCAGACAGAATCTGACTTCGATAGCTACAGGGGCGCGTTACAAGGAAAAATTGTGCTCCCTCAGTTGGAGCGTCCTGTGCCTCTGCTCACCGGGGATGTTGTGCTTCGGATGAATGAGCATGGGCTGGCGGAAGCAGGTCGGACTCCAGTACCACCAGTCGGTCAGGTGCGGAATAGCCCAAACCAGGGTGGAAATCAGGACAGTTTGTCCTTTCCTGATCAACTCCAGCAGTTTTACCTCGATGAAGGTGTGGTGGCGGTTTTAGATAGAGGTAGTGATGCTGTTCTGGTGGCTGGTGGAAGTGGACTAACACACCAGACTCAGCGAACTGATGGTGGCACGATTTTTGTTGGGCGTGGCGGTCCACGTGGCTCTGCTGCTGGCAGTCAGGTGCCTGCGGTGACGTTGGCTGTCGAGCACTACAACCGGATGGTGCGTATTCTCGACAAGGGGTTGACTGTTCGAATGGAACTGCACGTTGAGACACGTTTTCATCCTGAGGAGAATGCTGAAGATGCTTTGAACGCTTTCAACATCATTGCAGAAATTCCGGGCAGTGATTTAGCCGATGAAGTGGTGATGATTGGGGCACATTTTGATACTACTCATGCAGGAACCGGAGCGACAGACAATGCAGCCGGTGTGGCTGCGATGATGGAGGTTATGCGGATTCTGCAGACGATCGGGGCTCAGCCACGCCGGACTATTCGTTTGGCGCTTTGGGGTGCAGAGGAGCAAGGGTTGTTGGGTTCCCGAGAGTACGTTCGTCGTCATTTCGGGAACCGGGAGACCATGCAACTAAAGCCAGCTCATGCCCTGCTCTCGGCTTACTTCAATATCGATAATGGTTCGGGTCGGCTGCGTGGAATCTGGTTGCAGGAGAACTTCGCAGTAGCACCCATTTTCAGCGATTGGATCGAATCGCTGAAAGACCTAGGCGTGACGACCTTGGGACCGCGTCGAGTCTCTGGTACGGACCATGTGTCATTTGATGCAGTGGGGCTCCCGGGGTTTCAGTTCATCCAAGATCGGTTGGAATACAACTCTCGCACCCACCATTCAAATATGGATGTGGTGGATAGAGTCCAGCGCGAGGATGTAGTGCAGATGGCTGTGGTAGTGGCAAATTTTGCCTACAACACCGCTATGCGTGACGAGGCTTTACCCCGTAAACCATTACCGGAAGCTCAGCGCTAGGCCAACAAAATTGGGTTGCTTCGGTCCCTTTCTTGTCGAGAATAACTCTATCAAGAGCTTCTCGTCTCACAATGAGTGCAACACTCTACTCTGTGGTACAAGGACGAGGGGGGCATGGTTGTTTCTGCTTGAGTGGCTCGGTGGCCACGATGGTTGGGGTGCAGTTAGGGAATGAGTTATAAAGTTGAGCATCGACAAACCCGGTCCGTCACTTCGGTGTCACGGCGAGAATTCCTGCGAGTGTCGTCGGCTGGGGGAGCGGCAATTGTGGGAGCTAGTGTGGCTTGCCGGCCAGCACTGTCAGGCGTGTCCGCGTCGTCTCAGCTCTTTTCCGGAATGGATGCTTTCCCGCTTGAAGAAACCACTATTTCAACGCTGCGGCAAGGGTTGTCGAGCGGGGAGTTAACCGCCCGCTCGATACTAGAGGCCTACCTAACACGAATTGATCAGCTGAACCTCTCGGGTCCAGAGTTGCATGCTGTCCTTGAGACGAACCCAGATGCCTTCGATATTGCAGAAAAGTTAGACCGTGAGCAGCAATATTCTGGGTTCCGTGGGCCGCTACACGGTGTCCCTATTCTTCTGAAAGATAACCTTGATACTGCCGATCGAATGACTACAACCGCTGGCTCGCTTGCGCTGAGTGGGTGGGTTCCGCCGCTGGATTCGGAAGTCGCTCGCCGTTTGCGCTTAGCAGGGGCAGTCTTGCTCGGCAAAGCTAACTTGAGCGAGTGGGCGAATTTTCGGTCGACGCGTTCATCAAGCGGGTGGAGCGGTCGTGGAGGTCAATGTCGGAATCCGTACGTCCTCGACAGGAATCCTTGTGGTTCGAGCTCAGGCTCTGGCGCGGGTGTGTCGGCCAACCTAACAGCGCTTGCTATTGGGACTGAGACAGATGGATCTATCGTCTGTCCGTCATCTGCTAATGGCGTGGTTGGCATCAAACCAACTGTGGGCCTGGTTAGCCGAGGTGGGGTAATTCCGATCTCGCATACTCAGGATACGGTCGGTCCGATGACAAGGACGGTTGCAGACGCAGCGATTGTTCTGGGGGTGCTTGTGGGTGCGGATTCGAGGGACCCAGTTTCAGTGGCGAGCGAGACTCATGGGCTTGCTGATTACACCTCCTTTCTTGACCGGGATGGGCTCCGTGGCAGGCGGCTGGGCGTCGCTAGGCAATTTTTGGGCTTTCATGACGGAGTCGATTCAGTAATCGAGAGCTCAGTTGCTGCGATCCGTTCAGTTGGTGGGATTGTGGTTGATCCAGTGGTGTTGGGTTCTGGTGGGCGCAGAGTGGAGCAGCGAGACCGAATGGGTCTCAGTGCTGCTGAAACAGAGGTACTACTTTATGAGTTCAAGGCGGGCCTAAATGCATACCTTGCAAGGGCAAGCTTAGACTCGGAAGTAGGTTCGTTAGCCGATCTCATAGAGTTCAACATCAGTCGGGCGTTTGACGAGATGCCCTACTTTGGGCAAGAGCGACTCCTTGCGGCTGAAGCCAAGGGTCCGTTATCCGAGCCCGCGTACCTGGCCGCGCTGGCCACAGCCCGTCGGCTTTCGCAAATTGAAGGTCTTGATCGGACGATGGATGAGCATCAGCTCGATGCGATTATTGCACCAAGTGGTGGGCCGGCTTGGGTTACAGACTTAGTTAATGGCGACCATTTTGGCGGCAGTAGTTCGGGTTATCCTGCTGTGGCTGGCTACCCGAATATTTCAGTGCCGGCCGGGGAAGTGCACGGTTTGCCCGTGGGGATATCGTTTTTTGGTCGTGCGTGGAGTGAGCCAATGCTCATCCGGCTTGCTTATAGTTTCGAACAAACTACCCAAGCTAGGAGGGTGCCGCGCTTCATAGCGACTCTTTCTTAGTTCATAACAGCCTGGTTGTCATCAACATTCATATCGCGGGGATCAAGCACGTTTTAATTTGACCAGTGTGAGGGAGATGGTGTCCACCAAAACTCTACTCGAAGAAGCGCTTGAGGCCTGGGAAGTAGCCCGTCAGGGCGTGATATCTGAAGTCAGAATTATCCCAGCCAGGCAGTTCGATTTTCGCCCTAAGCAAGAGGTCCGGTCTGTTGCAGAGTTGGTGGCGCATGTGATTGAGACTGGGTCGATGTGGTCAAACGAGTTGGTTCGCCGGTGCCCTGATTTTACCCGTAAAACTTTTCCTGACTTTATTAAGTATTACGCTGGGGACGTTGGGCAACCACGGGCTAAGGGCGATTGGGTCCGACTGTTGCGTAGTAGCCAGCGGCATGGGGCGAGGTTGATAAAGGAGGCCGGCGAGGTGCAGATGCTACAGCTTGTTCGACGGTTCGACGGCGAACACAGTACTCGTTTAACTTGGATGCACCATGGAATCGCACACGAGGAGTATCATCGTGCTCAGATTGCGCTTTATGCCCGCCTGCTCGGCCTGACCCCAGCGTTGACCCGTCGGATCGAGGATTACTAGAAACCCCCAGCTCTCCTTATGACTCCTGTGGCAAGTGGTTCGTCTCTAGGCCTTTGGCCTGTTAGGGCGGCTGGCTAGTTCCCTCGGTCGGTGTCAGCTGGCTTCTTCACATAGATATTTGCCCAGTCAACCATTTCGGCGACCGTATGCAATACAGACTCGCGGGCGACATAGCCGTGGGATTCGTGTGGCAACGTCACATAGCGGACCGTTCCTCCGTGTCCTTTCAGGGCCATATACATTCGAGCTGATTGGATTGGAAAAGTACCGGAGTTGTTGTCGACTTCACCGTGAACCAGCAGTAAGGGTTCATCGATTTTGTCGGCGTGGAAGAACGGTGACATAGAGGAGTAGATATGGGTTGCTTCCCAAAAGGTTCGCCGTTCGTTTTGGAAACCGAAAGGAGTGAGCGACCGGTTGTACGCCCCGCTTCGGGCAATTCCCATCTGGAACAGGTCCGAATGGGCCAGTAGGTTGGCTGTCATGAAGGCGCCGTAGCTGTGTCCGCCAATACCGATAGTATCCCGGTCGGTCACTCCTAGAGAGACTACCTTATTAACTGCCGCTCTGGCGCTGGCTACGAGTTGTTCCACATAGGTGTCGTTGGCGGTTTCGCCAACTCCGATAATTGGCATCGTCGGGCCATCGAAGATCGCGAAGCCTTGGGATAGGAGCAATAGGTGTGAGGCACCACGAACCGTCGTGAATCGATTATCTGAGCCGCTCACTTGTCCAGCCAGTTTGGGGTCGACGAACTCTCGAGGGTAGGCCCACATCAACATCGGTAACCGTTGCCCTTCTTGGTAACCCGGTGGTAAGTAGAGTGTTCCGGAAAGCTGGACCCCGTCGTCGCGCTCATAGGTCACCAACTGTTTGTGAATACCAGCCAGTTGTGGCGCGGGATCTTCGAAATTGGTGATTGTCCGTGTAGTTTTAGTGTTGAGGTTTCGTAGGTGATAGTTGGGTGGTTCAGTTCCCGATTCATGACGTGTTAGCAAAGTCAGTGGTTCAGATGACAGAAAGGCAACCACGGTTTCGTACGCGTCACTGGCACTTCGGAACAGCTGCTTGGTTTCGAGGCTACGGAGATTGACACTGTCTAGGAAGGGGCGATCCCCTTCGGCGGATGCGCCTGTGCCGGCTAGGTAGATAGTGTTGCCTGTTTGTCGAATCAGCTGCCCTCCAGGAGTGGAGACGGTTAGAGGAGTGCCAGGGTCTCCGTAGCGGTCTTCTGTGCTGCGGTCCCAAAGTGTGTGTGGTTCCGAGTCGCTTGTTATTAGGGAGGTTCTGGTCCAACGGGTTAATCGGTCGTTTTCTGTCAGCAGTGCCGTGCCATTTTCGGTCCAGGCAATATCTCGAAAACGGAATTCCGTTCGGGCTAGTTCGGTTGGTTCGCCTGTAAAAGGTGCTGCGTGAGAGAGTAGTCGGTCCCGGTGAGGAACCGACCGTTTGGGGTCGCCCCCATCTAGGGCTTCGGTCCAGATAAGGGTGGCTGGTAAGGTTGGATCCCAGGCAAACTCACGTGGACCAGTACGGACTCCCCCAATTGGAACTGCATCAGCGAGTGGCAGTGTTGCGATTGTCGAAATCACCTCACCACTTCGGTTACGGATGGTGACGTCCTTGGCAAAGCTGCGCGCAGGGACCAGCCAAGAATAGGGTCGTTCAGCTTCAACCGTGAGCAGGTACTGCCCGCTCGGAGAAGCACTCACTTGCTGGTAGAGACCTGGTTGTCCAATTGCTGTACGACTGCCTGTCGCGAGGTCGATAGTTGCGACCTGGGTGGTGAAGTAATACTCGAACAACGATTCGTCGTGGGCGTTTTCGAGCAGGTCTTGGTAAGTTCGGATCGGAGCGGCGATGCCACCATGAGATTGAATATTTGGCCCAGTGGGGACTTCTAAGGGTGCTGGGGGTGCACCGCGAGCTGAGGCTTTGAACCGACAAATGACTGTGGAGTTACGATCAAACCAATCGCAAGGGTTGCCCCAAGCGGCATTTATTGATGTGTCGCTAAGAGGCCGAACTTGACCGGTCGAGACTTCCATTACCCATGCTTCGATTCCGTTGTAGCGGGTCAAGGTAAAGAGGAGTCTCGAGCCGTCTGGGGAGTATTCGACCTCACCGAGGGAAGTTTCGCGGGGCGCGTCGAATCTATGTTCGCTGCCATCGTCTATGTGTTTAATAGTGATCCTACTGAGGCCCGCCGTAGTGTGGGGGCCGTTGGTGCGTGGGTTCAGGCGGTAGCCGCCTAGCCGAAGCATTGGTTGGGCTAGTTCGGCAATCGACTTCATAGCTGGTCGTTGGAGCAGGGCAACAGTGTCTCCCAAGGGGCTAACAACTACTCTGGGAATCGGTTGGGCGTCCAGGATGTCGATGATTTCCTTGGGTGGAAGTAAATACTCCGCTGGTGCTTGGGCGTGGCTGACCGATGCGATCAAGAGGGTTATTCCGGTGATGATGATCTGTGCCGATGGAAGCGGGGCAGTAATTGGTAAGAATTGGCGCATGAACAGCCTCCAGGCTCTAGCCGGGGATGACTCCGTTAAACACTTCGTATGAGCTCACTTTATTCTCGCTCAAGCCGCTGTGCCAAGCAATCACTCAAGCCCGTCGTTTGAGGGAAGCTCTCCTCGTGCTACCGCTTCGACGATATCGCATGTCCTACCCAGGGCGTTGGTGCACTGTAGCTGCAGGGCCAGTGCGTGGCATCGTTTACCTACGTCGGTTGAACCGAGGAGATGTTCAAGGTTTTTGGCTACAGCTTCCGGCTGAAACCGTGCTGGCGTTAACACATTGGCCACTCCAAGTTCGCACAACCGAACGGCATTGTCCGGCTGATCAAAGGTCATTGGTCTCACCAGGTGTGGGATACCCGCGGCCAGGGCCTGCGCGGCCGATCCGATGCCTCCGTGGTGAACGAGAGCCGCTGCGCGGGGGAGTACTCTGCTAAAGGGGATGTAGTCAAAGTGACCAATGCCGGAAGTTGGTGTTTCGGGTAATTGATCTCGATGTGGAGTGAGTAATAAGCCTCGTACGCCGAGTTTTCGACAGGCGTCGGCTGCTGTCTGGAAAAATTGTTTCGCTTGGCGATTGCCAGACCCGGCTACAAAAATCACTGGAGGGTCGCCATCACTGAGGAATTTTTCGATCTCGGGTGAGGTATTTGTCGTGTCACTTTCATCATAAAGGGGGAACCCAGTCAGGCGAATTTGGGACGGCCAGTCTGGTTGTACTGGAGCGAACCAGGTTGGAAACATGCCAATCACACAGTTCGGCGAATGCCACCACTGGCTTGTGATGTGGCGAGCACGTGGTAGGCCGAGCGATCTGCGTTGAGTGTTAATGGCCGCGTCAAGCATGTGGTCAGCTGCAAGGTCACCTAGGGCAAGCAGTGGTCGCTTGATCAGTTGTGGCAATCGATTGATATTGGTCAATAGCGGATGCAGGACAGGAGTCCGATGAAGGCTGTAGAGGCAACTGGGAGCTAGATGCAACGTTATGAGGCGCAACCCTAGGGCATCCTGTGCGGTTCTGGCTGCGAACGCGAGGCTGTGGCCAATGATTATGCCGTCAGGGTTTTTACCGTGCTCTCGAACGATTCTGAACAGCTCGTCAGCAGTGGTTCGCGCTGCTTCCCCGACGACGCTTAGTCCTTTCCGCGAGTGCCAAAGATCTGGATGGGCTAGGAGGGTCTGGTAGTGGGCCTCGGTTCCGAGGGGTAGAAATTTCAGACCGACTCGGGCTATAAGTTTTTGAAAATGAGGGTTTGCAACAATAGTGACATTGTGCTCACGCTGTTGTAGCGCTAGACCCAATCCAACGTAGGGGTGGACGTCACCGGCGCTACCGACAGCAATGAGCAAGCAGTGCATGAGTTATGATCGTCTGTAGCTCTAGGTGTGGCTAGTCTGAGTTAAGTTCGTCGACTCTCACTATAATCGCTAATCGTTTCTTTGACCCGGCTACGGGTGTGCCTTGGGGTCTGCTTCAATCCCTTTATTGGGTGTTGTGCTTGTGCGTGGACTAGGCAGTTGTTACAGAGGTTGTTGCTTTAGCTTGTTTTAGGCTGACATCGGCTACGACCAACTCGACATGTGGGACGGTTTTATGTTCTCGGATCGGATTCCGGCTTTAAGGTCGAATAGTATCTCCAAAGCTCTTCAGCGTCACCGGGAGGCTGGGGGTTCCATTAACGACTTGACGGTTTCAAACACGAGTTGCGTGGGGTTGGATTACCCAGATGGGTTGCTTGATCCGCTGGCCGATCCGGCTGGGCTCCGGTATCATCCGTCGCCTCTTGGAAAATTTAGTGCCCGTGAGGCCGTGGCCGAGTACTTGGCGGACCGTGATGTATCGGTGTCTCCTGACCGGGTCGTTCTAACCGCAAGCACAAGCGATGCTTACACATTGCTCTTCAAGTTGCTCTGCAATCCTGCTGACCTGGTTCTAACTCCGCAACCAGGCTACCCTTTGTTTGAGCACCTAACTCGTCTAGATGGGTTGCTGTCCCGGCGGTATCTGCTCGAGTATCACGGTCGGTGGTCATTGAATGTTGATAGTTTGCGCTGTGCCGTGGAGCCCGGGGTGCGAGCAGTTGTGCTCGTCAACCCCAATAACCCCACCGGCTCCTTTGTCCAGTCTGATGAATGGGACATGGTGCGAGACGTTGCCGCCCAAGAAAAATTGGCCCTTATCAGTGATGAAGTGTTCGATACCTATCTGATCGAAGAGACCGTTGCAGGATCCGCAGGCCGCCTTGTTGCGGAGACTGAGGTTCTCACGTTTACTCTTGGTGGCTTGTCAAAGTCGGCTGGTTTACCTCAATTAAAACTGGGATGGATCTTGGTGGGAGGGCCTGAAGACTTAGTTCGGGAGGCTCTAATACGCCTAGAGTTTATTTGTGACAGTTATCTATCGGTTGCTACGCCAGTTCAACTAGCGGTTGGTGCATTGCTTGAGAACACTCGTCCGCTTGTTGATGGGATTCGAAGCAGAATTCAAGTGAATTTTGCTGCTCTGAGAGAGCTAACGCAGCGTTTCCCTGCTTGTCAGGTGTTGCATCTTGAGGCTGGGTGGTACGCTGTAATTCAGGTTCCATCTATTCGTTCTGAGGAGGCTCTGGTCATCGAACTAATCGAACAGGATGGGGTTTTGGTGCACCCAGGTTATTTTTTTGAGTTTCCCAGGGGTGCGTTCTTAATCGTTAGTCTCCTTCCTGAACCTGAGCGATTCACAAAGGGAGTAACTAGAATCTTGAAACGAGCTTCTGGATGACCAACCTGCCGACGCCAGTCGTTAAGGATTTAGTTCTTGTAGGTGGTGGCCATGCCCACATAGCGGTGCTCAAACGATTCGGGATGCGCCCGATTCCTGGGGTGCGAGTCACCCTTCTAACTCGTGATGTAGAAACGCCATATTCTGGGATGTTGCCTGGTTGGGTGGCTGGGCATTACAGCTTTGATGATGTGCATATCGATTTAGCGAAGCTGAGCCGATACGCGGGGGCGCGATTTTTCCACCAGGCTGTAGGAGGGCTTGACTTGGCGGCCCGCCATGTTATCTGTGGTGACCGTCCTCCGATACCTTACGACATTTTATCAATCAATATTGGTTCAGCTCCTTCGTTTGGAGACGTGCCAGGTGCTGCTGAGGTTGTGGTGCCGGTCAAGCCGATAGGTGCATTTGTCGATCGCTGGGCTGGTGTTCGAGAACGAGTCTCGGCAGCTAGTGGACCGGTTCGGATCGGTATTGTTGGTGCTGGTGCCGGTGGTGTGGAATTGCTTTTGGCAGTGCAATTTGCCTTAAGTCGAATGCTAGCCGACCTCGGTCGGTTAGGTGATGTCCCGGAATTTCATCTCTTTGGAGCGACTGAGACGATTCTACCAACGCACAATCGAAGTATGCGGCAAAGGCTTGTGCGTCTACTTCACGAGCGTGGCGTTCACATGCATTTGGGGCAACTGGTTACGGCCGTGGACCCCGGTCGAATCACTCGATCGGATGGTTCTACAGTGGCGGTCGACGAAATCCTCTGGGTAACTCATGCGGGTGCGCCTAAATGGCCTGGACAGGCAGGCCTAGCGGTGGACAAGGCTGGGTTTATTCAAGTTGATGACACACTTCGTTCCATCTCCCATCCTGAGGTGTTTGCGGCTGGTGATGTGGCTACCGTTGTGAACCATCCCCGCCAGAAGGCAGGAGTGTTTGCTGTGAGGCAGGGGCGTCCTCTGGCTAACAATCTGAGTCGTGCGTTGTGTGGCCAGCGGTTGCGGTCGTTTCATCCCCAGCGTCAGTTCCTGACGTTGGTTTCGGTCGGGGGACGCTATGCTGTTGGAGCTCGAGGTCCTTGGTCGGTTGAAGGGGCTCTGGTATGGCGGTGGAAGAATTGGATCGATCGTCGGTTCATGGCCAAATACGAGAATTTGCCAGAAATGTCAGCCGCTGTTAGACCCGAAGTGGCTTCTGGGCTCGCGACAACAGAAGTCCTGAAAGAGGTTTCGACCGCGGCTATGAGGTGCGGGGGCTGCGGATCGAAGGTGGGGGCCACTCCGCTTGATCGGGTGCTGGCCCAGTTGCAGCCGATCGGTCGTAAAGATGTGCTGATTGGTCTTGATGCGCCGGACGATGCGGCTGTGATCCGAGTTCCACCAGGGCAGGTTCTTGTCCGGACAGTGGACGCATTCAGAGCTTTTGTGGATGACCCGTTCGTGTTTGGACAAATCACAGCGAATCATTGTTTAGGTGATATTTTTGCTATGGGAGCTGACGCGCAAACGGCTCTGGCCGTAGTGACAGTTCCGTTCGGGCTTGATAGCAAGGTCGAAGATACATTGGTGCAATTACTCTCGGGCACGGTTTGTGTGCTCAATGCCGCTGGTGCAGCCCTTGTCGGTGGCCACACGACCGAAGGGGCTGAACTCTACTGTGGTCTTTCGTTGACTGGGTTGGTCGATGCGGAAAAGGTTTTGCGTAAAGGTGGGCTTCAGCCAGGAGATCGGTTGGTGCTGACCAAGGGGTTGGGTACTGGGACTCTCTTTGCTGCCGAAATGCGCAGACGGGCAAAAGGCCGGTGGATCGACGCTGCAATCAGTTCGATGCTTCAGTCTAGTCAGGTTGCTGCGGGGTTGTTTCAACGACACGGGGCTACAGCGTGTACTGACGTTACTGGGTTTGGTTTGCTGGGGCACCTGGTTGAGATGACCAAGGCTTCGGGTGTCAGCGTGCGGCTCGATTTGTCATCGATTCCTGTACTTGACGGGGCGCTGGAAACCACCGGTGCAGGGCTTGTAAGTTCGCTACAACCACATAACTTGCGACTCCGGAGAGCTGTAGCTAACGTTGGGGCCTTGGCGGGTGAACCTAGGTATACTTTGCTCTACGATCCTCAGACCGCGGGTGGTTTGTTGGCCGGAGTCCCGGCAGATCGCGTTGAGGCCTGTGTCAAAGATTTAGAGGCAGCTGGCTACAAGCAGGTGGCGGTCATCGGTGTCGTTGAAAAGAGTGAAGCTACCGAAACCCCGATAGAGTTTGTCTGATGGAAGGTTGTGGGCTTAGGAGCTTTCAGACGGCGTGGAGAAATGGTCGCAATAGGTTTTGCCATCCTTGTGGTTGTGAGTGGGCAATGCGCAGAAGTCTCCTGTTGTTAATGTGTTAGACTGATGCCCCTATGGTCGGCACCTGTCGCGCGGCTTCATTTCCCGTCCTTGGACTTATCCTGAGTTCCTGCGCCTACGTTGAGTTGCCACTTCCCGAATCGACGGCTGGTCCTGACATCTATCTCAAACCAAACACACGCATAGTCGAAGACCAAGTGTCGCGGGATGCTACGTTTGCGACCTTGCTTGCTTCTCACGAATTGGGTGACGTGGCTTATGCTTTTGTTGAGGCGATGCGACCAGTGTTCGACCCGAGAGCTTTGCGGCGAGGACATCCCTATAAGCTCATATATGGCGCTCAAGGAGAATTTCGACGGTTTGAATACCATGTTGACGAAGATCAGTATTTGGAGGTCGCCAGCGTTAGTCTAGACAGTGCGGCACCGGTGTTCGAGGCCTTTCTTGTGGACTACGAGAAAGAGCTGGAGCAGGTTGCCATAGAGGTGAGTATTGATACAGAACACAATTCCCTGATGGCGGCAATGTCTGCTAGTGGGGGGCATGATCTGGTGGCAATGTCGATGGCGGAGGTCTTTGCCGGCGAGATAGATTTCAACACAGAACTGCGCCTTGGGGACCGCTTTGGAGTGCTCTACGAACGGTTCGTGCGCGATGACGTCCATGTGACTTACGGTGATATCTTGGCGGTTCTGTTTCAAGGCGACGGTCGCGAGGTCAGTGCGTTCCGATTCGAGGTTCCAGGTGAGGAACCTGCCTACTTTGATGGCGATGGTCTCTCCATGAGACGTCAGTTTTTGCGGTCTCCACTACCCTTTGAACCGAGGGTCACTTCAAGATTTTCCTATCGCCGGTTGCATCCGATTCTCGGGATCAATAGACCTCACCTAGGCGTTGATTATGGTGCGCCTACTGGTACACGAGTGATTGCTGTTGCCAATGGAACGGTTGTTTCGGCGTCGCGCAGTGGTGGGTCCGGTAATATGGTTCGTCTGCGCCATTCGAATGGCTATGAAACTTGGTATCTTCACCTATCTCGTTTTGCTAGTGGGATGACCCCGGGAGTTCGGGTGATGCAGGGGCAGACCATAGGGTATGTCGGTTCAACTGGGTTATCGACTGGTCCTCATTTAGACTATCGGGTTCGGAAAAATGGAACCTTTGTTAATCCCTTGATCGAACATCGAAATATGCCACCAGGCGAGCCGGTTCCGCCCGAATATATGTTGTCCTTCGAGAACGAGCGTGACAGCCTGCTGGCTCGGCTATCCAGTCGGCAGTCGGATCCTTATACCCCACTTGGTGGGAGTGTCCAGTAAGTTGAGTCTCAGCTAACTTCGGCTGGCAACCAACACCTAAGGTTGAGCTGGCTTGGGGAAGTGCTTGCAGGAACACTGCTCCCTGGTTCTCAGCTTGGCTGATTTTTGAAGGGTGTCTACTCCTCTTTGTATTCGCTTAATGCTAGATAAGAGTCTCCGATGATCATTCGTCCGTTTCGCGCTCTCCGGCCTGAACCGTCAGTGGCTGCTGCCGTGGCCTCTGTACCATATGACGTTGTAAGTAGGGACGAGGCTTGGGCTCTAGGCGAGGAGTCCTCGCTCAGTTTTCTTCATGTGACGCGAGCGGAGATCGGTTTTGATAGGGCTTTGGATCCGCACGA
>CEUS01088932.1_pt1 | contig 13072 bp, 27 predicted proteins | sample 427031 | NCBI WGS metagenome assembly CEUS01 (sample SAMEA2622837, study PRJEB7988) | marine metagenome | biome: marine biome (ENVO:00000447); feature: marine epipelagic mixed layer (ENVO:xxxxxxxxx); material: "saline water (ENVO:00002010), including plankton (ENVO:xxxxxxxx)" | depth 140 m | reverse complement strand
TAGAATATCCTGTTGTGTGTTAAGCATTAGAATCTCCTCTCTGCGAAGTATATTCGGTGCTGTATAGATGTAAGGTATCTTGTACATCAGCCACCTTAGCCCAGTAAGCAATTTGAGTTATAGCACTTTGGGAGTCTTCACAAACTAGCCCAACTTCCTCATCAACGCTTCCTTCATTATCAGTCCATCTAATTACCTTTAATAGTGAGACTGTATACACTAAAGAACTATCTACAATCTCATGCAATCTCTCGTATATTGAGTGACAATTGTAATCAACATCATCTAATAAAGTACCTTGATCTTCTGGGTTCTCCTCTAGGTGTAGCCTTAACGCTTCACAGGCTATGGAACGAAGTTCACATTGATATTCTTGATGTTCCCTGGGGAACGTCTCTCTAGCTTCCATAGTATCAAGATTCCATGTGGTTTTAAGTTCCTGCTCTAGTCGGTCACATATTTCCTGTAAAGTGAGTTTTGTTGCTGTAATGGTCATGATTTTAATACCTACCTTATAATTTTTTGGGGAGTTGTTTTAAGTGTTCTCCCCTAACCACTAAACCAGTGATAATGTTTCATAAGCATTTAACCTACCTTGTACAATTGATTTGCCATAATTCTATATATATGACAATCTGTTGTCAAACATCAATTCGTATCTAATATTATAAGATTTCAACCAATTTTTGCAAATTTCATCATTTTTGAACATTTTTGGGCGGTTTTTGAAATTTATAGGGATAATAACCTATTTATATATACCCTGGTAGAACAACAATAAAGAATCATAGATAAATAACCTATTATATAAAAAGAGAACAAACAATACAGAGAACAAAAGAGAATATATAAGATAGGTATAAAACACCTATACACCACAGGATCACATTAGTTCACAAGATAACAATCCGTTAGTGTATATATATTCTTTCGCACCTACGAAATCCGTAATGGCGAAAAATTTCACAGCTATATTTATTTATAATTTATAGAACATACGTTCTAATAGAACATTTGTACTGATTTGTATGTAGGAAAGCGTTTACCCGGCGACGAAATTCGTAAAGATTTACGGAATTAGCTACGAAAATCGTAATATGTGCTACGAAATACGTAAGATTAGAACATTAGTTCTACATATACGAAATCCGTAGGAAGCATTACGAAATTCGTAACTTACGGTTCTGATCCCTGGCGTTACGAAAAGCGTAGGAAGCGTTACGACTATCGTAAGTTTAGCACATATGTTCTACTTATTACGGGAAGCGTAGGAAGGGTTACGGAATTCGTAATCGTATGGGAATGGGAAGCAGGAAGGGAAGCGGTTATGTCCAAAAACGCAGGGGTAACACAACGTCTCAGATACGAATGGGAAGGGATCAAGGGAACCAGGAAGGGAAGCACCTATGGGAAGGGAAGGGAATGACTGATTTCGACACAAAAATTACGAAATTCGTAAATAGAACATTTGTTCTAAAATTTGTTACGAAATTCGTCATCACTGTTACGAAATCCGTCATTTTAGAACATTTGTTCGAATTACGGATTCTGCCATATTTTTGACAATTTGTTACGAAATTCGTAGCCGCTATTTTTGTCATTTTTGATGTATTTACCATAATATTATGTTAACTGTTTATTCTGATCTTGCTAATTATATTCGACAAATTTTATATAATCGATTTATTAGCCTGGTTGAAATTTGAGTATATTTTTCTGACGGTTGACGTTGATATTTACCCAAAAATATAGCCGTCTGTTCTGTTTTGCCTAGGTCGTAGATATCAGTTATAAATTGAGATACTTTGATATATATCCCCTGGCTAGTTTGATTCATGCGTTTAAACATATAATCACCTAGTAATATATAATTTAATCAATTCTCCCGCCCATTTAAAGCCCTTGATCTTAAATAGTGGTACTTTTACCCACTTATAGCCGTTGAAGCCCTGTATCAGTGCTTGAAATTTGATTACAGAGTATATCAAGCGAAAACATAACTCACGCTTGATATACCTATATAATTAAACTTCTTGCCCCTGTAGATATGTATCACAAGTATTGCAATACATACGCCCACAATCAGACAAAAGATATACACCGTCATTGTTTAATTCTTGTAATTGTAGCTTCTGTTGTTTTGCTAGAGTTCCAGCATTAAAACAATATTCGGTGCAATATATCGGCAAGTCTTGTAAATCGCTGTTGTGATCCTCTAAGAAAATTATTATATGGTGTGGTGTTGTCGCATAACCTGTAACTTGTTTATAACTCATGATTTTAACTCCTTTACTGTTTATTTTTGCCCTAGTGCCTGATTATTCACAATGTGTCGCTGGGTAACTTGTCGCAATAGTTGCATTACGTCATAATCGCTATGGCGTGGTTCAGTGTTCCAGCCTGGTGCATGCGGTCTATTTAGCCAATTATCCTGAAAGTAACTTTCCGGTTGATTTGGGTTGAGATCCAAAAGAAATTGTTTTGCTAGGTAATACTCTATGGCCTTTTCTTTAAATTCTATATCTGAGTCAACCCAATCCGTAATGGCGAAAAATTTCACAGCCTTTAATTTATCCACTTGTAACCAATATATTTCATTTTTAATATTTTCTAAAATTGGATTAAAGCCGTTATACTTTCCGTTTATCACTCGTGTTAAGATTTCCACGACTGTACTAAAACTGTTTTCATTACCTAGCCAGTCTAATACGTCTGCTGTTGTTACTTCATATGTGTTCATATCTATTCTGCTCCGTATATATTAAATTAAGGCAGTTTATAGAGTTGCCCAGCTCTGGCACTGCATTAACGGTAGGGTGCTATACAGTGTCCGTTGTGGTTTGGTTTATATAATATGTAAACGCATCATCAATAAAATCCTGGTCAACAATTGTAGACGCTACGAAATTTAAACCGCCCCGGTTTAAATAACTGTATATATGTCGACTACTTGTCGGACTTGTCCGGGGGCGTGCCGTGTTTTTGTCGGTGCGGTAGTATTTGCCGTTTATATCTTTATACGCCATTAGTTGATTATAAGACTGTAAAAACTCTACCGCTTCGCCAGTGTCCGTGGTAATGCGGTGTAGACGTATATTAGTCGGGCGGGTCGTGGTTTTAAAGTCAATTGTTGTTTTGTATGTTGTTTGTATATTCATTGTTATATCCACCCCCCAATTGGTGTTGTAATCGGTGTAAGGTCAATTGTTGCTATTGACTCAGTCCGTTGATCCTTGCAAGTGGTACACACATTAAACCAGTCAAAATCGTACTTAAACCTAGCTTCAACCCTGAATAATTGAGTCACTGGTTCCCATTGTTCCGCTGGTAGTCCATACGTACACCAATCGCAAAATAAATTATCATTCATCCATTTAAGTAAATCGTTTCTATTCATTATTTTAACCCCATTCTAATATTAAATTGTCTTGTCTGTTCCGTGCTTATATGGCGGTGTATCGCCCTGGTTATTTCTCTATTACCTAGATAATAACTAATTTCTTTAATTAACCGCATTGGCACGTTTGAATACTTGTTTAAATCGGTTGATGCCTGGCGTAATCGTTCTGTCCACATTGTACCGTGTAATTCTTTGTATAACTGCTCTGTAATTGATTTGGGTAATTGTATTGATTTTATATCGTTCATGATTTTTTCCTACCTTTAAAAATATTGTTAAAACGTGGCGGTTTTTTTCAAGTGACCGCCAACACTGCATATATTTAATTGTTTAGATTGTATTGGCTGTCTATGTCTTTTGCTTCGTCAATTTCCGCTTCTAACTGTTTGATGCAGTCTAATTTTCGCAATTCATCCCCGGACTGATTATCAAATAATTCTTGCAACAGTTCCGCTAATGCGTCAAAATTAAAAACCCTCAATAGTTGTTCGTCTGTATATTCTGGTAACTTGTCCATTAGTTCCGTGAGTGTTATTCCAAAATGTCCACCACATCCGTACTCGACTATGCCGTTTTCTATTCCCAGGTCGAGCCAATTAAATGTATATTCCATGTTTTCCTACCTTATAACACTATAATTTAATCATTAAATGATTGAGTGTTGATAACATACTAGCATTACCTATATAGAACGTCAAATATTTAAAGTCACACCGCACCAGGCGATTATAAAAAATCAGTGCATATAGTCAACAAAACTATTCAGATCAGCCACATGTTCTCAAGCGGACTGAGATTATGTTAACTAAAATTAGCCCGGAATCTCATTACGAAATCCGTCGCGGTTTCGGCATGGCAGCGACGGATTTCGTAATCAAGGGTAATTACGGATTGCGTAGCAGGATCTACGAATTTCGTAAAAAAAATACCCCCCCTATACAGAACATTTGTTCTATTTCCTTATATTAGAGATAGCTACAAAATTTTAAAAAAGCAGACAAATGGCGTATCTGGTAACTGTAATTAAATGTAAATAATTATAAAAAGGGTTGCAATAGGGGATATGCGTAGCTATACTACGTGTAGAGGCATGGACTGCCTTAATGTGAAACGCCTCTGTATGGCTGCCGTGGTTGTACAGGGGCATTTTTATTGGGGGAAAAGAAAGCTCCTCCGGGCAGAGACTATAGTTTGGCTACCTGCTCAGAGCCATCTATAGAACCGAAGGAGCTAGGTATGTAATTCAGGTAGGGAACTACTTACCATGTAAGGAAGTATACCCTAGTGCCGAGAACTTTTCAAGGGCGACCTCAAAAAAATTTGCGCAAAAAAATTTCGAAAATTTCGGACAATTGGGTTTTTTGCAGGTATAATATACGGTACGCCATATAGGAGGTACGTATGGATATACACGACTTTGATACGGTGGAATCATGTGGGTTGGTTGTGTTTCGGGGAAACCGGGTACTATTGATACAACGTAAAGAAAAGTGGGACCTTCCTAAAGGAAAGCACGAAGAGGGCGAACAATACCAAGAAACGGCATTAAGAGAAACGGACGAGGAAACAGGCCTTTTGGCCCGGGACCTTCAGGTCACGAGGGACTTGTTTCCGACATATCATGTTACACAATTTAACGGAAAGCATCATTTGAAAAAAACGCGCTGGTTTTTAGCTAAATACACGGGTCCGAACGATCATGTGTTGTTTCCACAAAATGATGAGGGTATTACGGATGTAAAGTGGGTTTCGTTAAGCATTATTGAACAATATCTTCCGGAAATGCGAAACTATGCCCGATATATCCTGGATCTAACCTTACAATTGTTAAATCTGGAACAAAAACGACTAAGGGAAAAACTAACGTGGGGAGACTGCTAACGTGGGCAAATACATACTAACTTTAAAACAACAAAAAAAGCGCGAGGTTCGGAAAACGCTTATCATCTCGGCAGCATTTATGTGCTTCCACTTAGTAGAAGACTTTCTGTGGGTAACGCTTGGTAGATTTACTACGCTGTCGTTACCTATCATAATAACGGCTATTGTTATAATGGGGTTATTCGGAGGTATGTTTTTTCGAATCCCAAAGGTTAAACGATTTCTCGGAACTTAAACGTATAATAAGGTATGACTACGTTTGATTATGCCATACAACTACTGAAACAGGTTACCAGGGGTTCGGAAACGTTCCAAGGGTATAACAAGCCAAAACGTACCCCAAAACATCCTACCAAATCGCACGCTGTTCTTGCGCGTACAGGCGATGAAACCAAACTGATCCGTTTTGGGCAACAAGGTGTAAGCGGCGAAGGCAAACCTGCGAAAAGCGACACTAAAGCAGAAAAAGCTCGACGTGCCGCGTTTAAAGCCCGTCATGCTAAAAATATTGCGCGTGGCAAAATGTCCGCCGCCTATTGGGCAAACAAGGTCAAGTGGTGAAGGGTAGAATCGCCGTAATCGCTTGCGGTTTAATTTTAACGGCCTCCATGATGATTTCCATAGTAGGAACCATTTACACCCCAATGGGCCCTTCTCCGGGCAAATATGAACGATTACAGGGTAGTTCCATCTATGAAGCAGGGTTTCTATTCGTTTGTCCGTTCCATTAACGTTTTGGCGCTGCTTCCGTACCAACAAAAGGATTTTTACAGACTAATTTAATAGCTATATTTTTCGAGGGAATATCTTTAAATTGTTTCATAACATCTACCCGGGCTTCTAACCAAGTATCTGCTTCGATTTCAAACGGACCTGATGTTTTGGTCACTATCCTGTGTATCTCATATTGAAATTTTGGCATCTAATTTAAACCTCTTATTTATTTCTGCGGAGTTCTATCCGAAAAAGTCTCAAAAAAAATTTCGATCCACTCCAGATTAATATTGTCCGTCAGGACCTGATGATGTAAACGTTTAACGGTTTCAATAGTACAGACGTATTTTAAAGCAAGCTTTTCATAATCTACAAAAGGAGTATTTAGTTGTTGGAGTAAATGGTATTGTTTAGATAACTGTTTATATCTTCTATACCAAACAGCATCATCATGCTTACATTGCGGCAAGGGACATTCGACGCATTTTTCTGAAATTTCGCAGCCGGTATCTTCATATTCAATTGCGTCAACATATTCCTCCCTTATTCTATCTCCCGCTTTATAAGGCATACATCTCCTTTTCTATCTTCTTAAACGATTATAAAATAACTCAATCATATCAAAGTCTAATGTCTCGTTTATTAATCGTCTTCTCATTCTAAATACTGTTCTTGTTGCAATATTATGTTTTGCAGCTAATTCGTTAAATTTATTTGTAATCTTTGGTGCGTATAAATAATCTTGTAAGTCTAAAATTAAATTTCGATGTTTAGAAAGTTTTAAGTATTTTTCGTACCACAATTTGTCATCATGTTTGCATTTAGGTAATGGGCACTCTAAACATGCGTTTGATATCTCACATCCTTTATCCTGCCAATCACTGTATCCAATGGTTTCCTTCGATTTTCGCCCTAGTATACTATTATCTTTCGTGATTTCCACGACCACCCCCAAATATATTAATATGTACCCTGTGATTTTCGTATATCTATTAACGATTGTAAATCCTTTTTCTTTGTACCTCCGTCATATTTCCAGGCGAACCCTTCGGCTATCATCTGCTCATTCAAACTCACATCCTCATTCCCGACAAATAACCAACCTAAAACCCGCCCATATTTTCCCATACTTCCCTCTACTGCTGTCTTTATAATGAGCTCTAGTTTAGTAGGCGATACATACGCCCCAACGATGCGTTTTCTCATCCATTCTGTGGCATCTATACCTAAAGCCTTTTCAGCAGCGTCTCTAGTACGTTTTTCTGGGCTATCAATACCCGCTACCCTAATTCGTTGATCTATATGAATACTAAATCCTAAATCAATAGTTACGTCTATAGTATCACCATCAACAATTCGATTCACGCTTTTTACTCGATATGTATACATTTACTTCTCCATATATAATCTATTTAAAATTTCAGTTACTACGTTGGTTGTAACGGCATTCCCTAATGTTTTATATCTTTGCGTTTTACTTAAACCTTCTGTCCAATTATCTGGAAAGGCTTGCAATCTTTCACATTCTATTTCAGTTAATTTTCTTGGTCGCTTACCTTCTCCCCTATCAATGAGTATTTCACCTCCGTCTTTTCCATAACGTGCCGATAAAGTTCTACTAATGTCTTTCCCAGTATTTAAACTATACCCAAACCCCTCCCCCAATTTTTTATGCTGCTGTTTTCTGCGTTGTAAACATTCCCAAGTTCCTTTTGGAACTATATATTTATCCATATTATTCATTGTATATTCTATCCATAAGGAAGGTAATTACGTTGGTTGTAACCGCATTACCAAGGCATTTATATCGTTGTGCTTTAGTAATTGATACTGTCCAATTTGTAGGAAATCCTTGTAGGCTTTCAACTTCAGTAGGGGTAGGATATCTAGGACATTTATCTTCCCCCCTATAAATAAAAAAATTACCCCTATCCTTCCCTGCCCTTATTGCTGGTGCAACATCTTTCCCATCTTTCAGAACATAGCCAAATCCATTACCCTTTGCCTGGTTGCGTTGTTTATGAACTTTCAAAGCCTTCCAATAAGTTTCACTAATAACATATTCATCCATATTACTCATCATACATCCTATCCATAAGTGCTGTTATAACATGTGTAGTTACTGCATTACCTAAACATTTATAACGCTGCGAATCACTGAAGCCTTCAGTATAGCCTTTAGGAAATCCCTGCAATAGCTCACACTCAGTAGGCGTAAGTTTTCTGACGCATATACCATTGTATACTCCATGCCTATCTTGTGCCGTTAACGTAAACGCTGGCTCACCATTGGCTTTAAACCTTCTTCCGTTTTGCCGCTTAGTAGCTCTATCAGGTGTAAGCACAGGTATCGCAATTAATGGCTGCGTTCCACCGCCTTGCATAGTGTTTAACGTAGGACTTAATCCTTTAGGGCTATATATGCGATTATTTGAAAATACTGGATGAGTTAATTGAATTATTTTTATCATCTTTTAGTAACTTCTCCGTCTGTTTGTGTGATAGGAAATATTTGTCGTCTACTTCTTCCTCCAAGATGTCCGATAATGTACACTCTTTCCCTATTCTGGGGGACTCCGTAATTTTTGCTGTTAAGTACCTCCCATTCAACGACATACCCCATGTCGGAGAGAACCCCAAGCATTGTCTGGAAAGTTTTGCCGCTGTCATGAGATAGTAAACCTTTAACATTTTCAAGCAAAAAATTTCTGGGTCTTTTGTAGTCGAGAATCCTTGCGATATCAAAAAAGAGTGTTCCTCTTGTATCGTCAAGTCCTTTCCTGAGTCCTGCCACGCTGAATGCTTGGCAAGGAAATCCTCCAACCAAGAGGTCAAAGTCGGGGAGGGTTCGGGGATTAATCTTTGTTGCATCTCCATAATTTGTAACTCCTTTAAAATGTTTATCGTATATTTGGTTTGCGTATTTATCTATTTCCGAATGCCCCACAATCTCAAACTCATGTTTAGATTGCAGCATTCCGTATTCAAAGCCCCCTATACCAGAAAACATTGAAAAAACTTTTATTGTCATATATTAATTCTCCTGTAATTTTCGTATAATATATCATATGGGGCTATTTAATACAAATAACGAACAAAAAGCACTGCAGAAAATTAAAAAATTACAAAAATGGTTAAATAAACATTTTCCGGATACTGAGTACATGGAACCAATGGCAGAATATAAATTCGTTGAGGCTGAAGATTTTTTAACTGAAGAAGCTCGCCGCTGGAAAGACGCTAAAAACCAAAAAAACTAATTAACTATTACGGACAAATTTTAACTCTTCGGTTAGTTTAGTTAGATCATCAACTTTAAGATTATTAAGAATATTATCAGGATGATTTTTCAATAAAGCTCTAATAGCCGTCTCTCTATCCTCTGCATCTACTAAAGTTTCCCAAATTTTTTTAACTTGTGGTTTATGCTTTTGCACTAACCAAAGCAATGATTCGCCCAGGGGGGATAATACGTAATGAATTTGATCCATATTTATACCCTTTAACTGTATATCAAAATTTACCATTTGATTTTATCAAAGTATAATACTATAGGTAAATAGTAGTAAGGGAGAAATATAATGGGAAAAATAGACTGGTATTGTAGATTTTGCGACCTAGCGTTTAGAGCATACGATGGAAGATGCCCAGAATGCCATAAACCAATTAGACCTGTTAATAAATTTGAATTAAATAAACCAGCAGCTAAAGATGAATGACTTAAATTGGCATTGTGAAATTTGTGGAACTAATTACCTTGCAATAAGTGGTATTTGTTTTAAATGTTTTTCATTACTTATTAATACTAAAATAAATAAATATTAATAATATATCAAATATTAGTATAATAAATAGTATATATATTATAATATAAAATATAGTTTTTCCGTTATTATTATAAATAACGATTATAACGATTTAGGAGTAAAACGTCAATGAGTTTACGAACTATTTTTGAAACTTTAGTAAAAAAAGAAACTCAAGAAAGCATTATTGATGAGAAGCATCGAGAAATGCAAGCTCGTAATAATCACAAAGCATTAAGTATGGCCTACGAAAATTCTGATTTAAGAAAATTTACAGATTTTATGGACAAAGTGTCCGAAATGGGTCAACATTCACTGCTCGAAAAATCTGGCAATGATGAATGCCCGTGAGAAAACGATAGTTAGTAGGGTACTAACAAAAAAATTTAGTTTTTAAGTATAATATATTATGACTACTAAATATGCTGAATTACAAATGTTTTATAAAAAACTCAGTCCTGGATTAGCTGCTTTAATAGGCGCTGGAGCCGGTTGGGCTTTAAGTGATTCTTTAGTGGAAGCACCTAGAGGTCAGATGACTGTGTCACAACGCCGTGAGTGGGATCGCGTAGTTAACGAAGCTATGCGTAATAAACGAGATTCTCGCAATAGACGGGCGCTTCGTAAAGATATGTACAGTATTTTACGTAAAGATCATGCGCCAATTCCTCCAAAACAAGGATTAGTATGGGACCCCGCAAAAAAACGTTGGACAAACCCAGATAATGTAGGTAAAACAGTTGTTGACGTACAAGGAAGAAAAAGAATTCGGGGAACTGGTACGGGAGTTCACGAACACTCACTTGCGACAGGTGGAGCAGGAGGTAAAGGAGAAGGTAGCGCAGAAGCTGGACGACGTTTCCGATCTGCGAATGATGCAGGTATAGCAATGCCACATCGTGGAAAACATCCATCAACTAGCCATCATGCAAAACCAACAAAAAGTGCTTTAGATAGATTTAAAAACAGATAAAGTTAAGTTTAGAGGAGGCAATTATGCCAGCTAAGAAAAAACCTACGACTACTAAGTCTAGGGCTAAAAAACCTACGGAAGCTGTAGGAACTACTAAAAACGATACAACGGATAATCCTGGTGAGGTTACTAGAACTGAAGTTGATATACAGAAAGACGTTCCGATGCGTTACTATATTCAGTTTTGGAAAGAAGTAATTCCACATGATATTTGGTGCGGTACTATTTATTGGTCTGATGTTAGAGATGACATTATTATTGAACAATTAGATGGGCCCCATTCTTCAGATATTGAAATGTTGTTAGAAGGCAACCTTATGCTTAAAAATGGGACATTTGTATCTAGGTATGAAACCCCTAAAGAATGGATTAAAAATGCCCCTGATGCGATTTTAGGATTTGGATTTTACGCTAAGAAGTTTGTGGAATGTGTAGATGAAGCTGAATGATTTTTTAGCTAAATCAAATAAACCTCTCCCCAAACAAACCCGCACAATATCATTCGTAAACGAAACCAAAGAAACTGAACTAAATGCCCAAATCGCCAGTTTAGAAACTGAGGTTCAACGTCTTCATGATATGGAAGATCAATACACAAAAATGCTTTCTAAGGTTGAAGTATTAAACGAACATATTAGCGGTTCTCAAAGCAGGGAAGATAGTTTAACTGAGCAAATTACGTTTTTAGAAGCAGATGTTCAACGGGGTGAGCAAATGAAACAAGAACGTGATGAGTTAGAAGAATCTATTAAAAGTCTTAAAGCTCAACATAGTGCACAATCTAACACGTTAGATATAGCACAAAAAGCTAATATAAAACTGTCTACCGATTACCAAAAAGTCCAAGGACAAGTTGAAAGTTTGCAGAATGAAAACGCTAGTCTTTTAGAGCTTTCTCAAACTGCTACTCAACAGTCAACGGACAATAAAAATGAATTAGAAGACATTAAAAAACAACTTGCGGAAATATCCGAAGTTTTTTCTTCAACTCAAGTAAAATATAAACAAGAGGCTAAGAAAAATAGTGAGCTTAGTCGAGATTTAAGTCATTGGCAGCGTGTAGCGAATACGTTACAAGAAGAAAAAGATGACTTAGAAAAAACTCGGTCAATGATTCAATCCTGGGCAGAATCAATTGAGGCGGATTATCAAAATTCTACGGAGGTTGGTAGGGTGAATAAAGCGGAAATACAAAAAATGCGAAAAACAATTTCTACCATGAGTGAGCAAATTGTGGAATTAATTGATGAAAATAAATATTTAGCTCAACAAAATTCTGACTTTAGAGATGAATTAGCTCGCCCTAAATATATGTCGGTTAGTTCTATTGAACGATCCGCAGGATTTAAAATGCCCAGAGGTGGGCAGCCAAAAGGAAAAAACTGGTTAGGAAATGGGACTCCTACACTAATATCGTTTAAGCGGGAGGCAGAAAATGGCGACTAGACCTTGGAGGCAGGAAATTGAGCTCCTGCAAAATTATAGTAAGCATAAGACTTTTACAGTTACAACTACAGACGCTAACGCAACTGACGTAGTTACTTTAGCTGGAAACATGGAAGAAGCAAATAAGATTAGTTTAGTGGTAGAAACTGGGGACGCATATATTGAGTTCGACGACGATGCAACAACTAGCTCAATGTACGTGCCTGCCGATGAAGGGTATTACGACACAGATATCTGGATCGGAACAAAAATATCGGTAATCAGAGCCACGTCAACTAATGTAAGGGTGCGTGGAATTATCTGGGGGAGGTAATCAATGCCCTTATCACGAGCTGCGGGTCCATTATATACTAGAGAATCACAACTAGCAGCGTCATCCGGTGGAGGACAGACAGCTTCTACCTTAGACATTGACGGCTTAACTGATATTGGAGCCGATATTGCTGATGCTGACTTAATTATTATAGATGATGGTGGCGGTGGGACAAATAGAAAGTCTGCTGTTACACGAATACCTACATATGTTTTTTCTGCATTAGGTTTAGATGAAGACGGCCTTGATTCCGATTCAGCAACTAAATTCGCTACCCAACAATCTATTAAAGCATATGTAGACGCTCAAGTAACCGCCCAAGACTTAGACGCAACCACCGATAGTGGCACGATAGCTATTGATTTAGATTCTGAAACACTCACAATAGCAGGCGGAGAGGGCATAGACACGTCTGGCAGCGGAAACACTATTACAATTGCAGGTGAAGATGCCACGACTAGCAATAAAGGTGTTGCTTCCTTTTCGTCAGATAACTTTGCTGTATCAAGTGGTGCTGTAACAATTAAAGATGGGGGCGT
>CEUS01142702.1_pt1 | contig 13075 bp, 13 predicted proteins | sample 427031 | NCBI WGS metagenome assembly CEUS01 (sample SAMEA2622837, study PRJEB7988) | marine metagenome | biome: marine biome (ENVO:00000447); feature: marine epipelagic mixed layer (ENVO:xxxxxxxxx); material: "saline water (ENVO:00002010), including plankton (ENVO:xxxxxxxx)" | depth 140 m | reverse complement strand
TATCAATCTCCTTCTCGAACTTTTCATAGACATTTGGATTCATTTTTTGAATCTCAGATGCCTTCCAAATTCGCTTATCAGAGCTGCCAGAAACATTTACAGACTTGGCCGTAGTCTTTGTCACACTACTTGCTGCACTAATATTTGATTTTGGTTTGCTTTTGCTTAAACCCTTGTCCGCTTTGTATAAGTCAAGAACTCGAATTGCCCATTTAGAATCTTTATTGTTTTTAGTTACACCATCTGAAATGGAAGGAGGTTGCCCTTCTAACCATTCTAAAAATTCTGGTGCATCTTTTAACTCATTAAAATCCGAATGAGCTGTCAACAATTCTCTATAAGCACTTTGTACAACTAAATCTTCTTCACGTTTACGAAGAGTTTTTACCTCATCTTGTAAAGTTTCAACTTGTCTTACAGCTTGCTTTTGAGATATTGTCTCTACCACATCATATACGTCTGGATATTTTTCCTTAAATTGTTTTAATTCATCATCAGTTTTTGGTGGCGTATAATTCGCCATAGCCTGATTTTTTTCAGCAATTCTAAGTTTAGCTTCTAACTCTTCAGTTTTCTGCTTACTTTCGTTTTGCTTTCTATCATAATGAGCTTTAAGGTCATCATATCTTTTTTTATAATCATGGTTTGGTTGTGTTTCAGTTTTATTTATGAAACCTGCATTTTGAGGAGTAGCTTCCTGTTGAGTGTCCTCTGCAGTTTGACGGGGGTCTTCTACTTCTGTATCCAAATCTTTTTGATAAGGATTTCTGTAGGGAGTAGCCGCATCTTCTTCAACCACGTTTTCTTTACTTTCTATTTCAGCTTCTTTAGCTTTCGCTTTAGCCATATTTCCTCCTTCGGGGTCACATATATAAATGTGAGTAGCCGCTTTTGGTTGTTAAGTGTATTAGGGGTTATACCGAATGTATAAGTAGCCTTACACTAATCCCGATTATTAATCAGGAAACTTTTTAATTTACTGCCATCATACCTTGACGTGTAGGTTTAGGCTTTATTTCTGGTACTATTTTATTAAGAATAGTACTAACATAATCTTTTACATCAGATGGTAATTTATGATAATTTAACATACTATTTTCAGTAATATTTTTTACAGCAGTTGGCCCTAAATTATAGGCTGCTAATGCTAATCTTTTATCACCAAATCTTTTTAATTGTTGATTAAGATAAGTTTTACCAACTAATTTACTTAAATCTGCATTATTTAATAAATCATCTTTTGTATAATTAGTTCCGAGTTCGTTATTTACATCTTCTAAAGCAAGTCCTCTAACTTGAGTTAAACCAACAGCTTTATCTCCAGTATCTAAATCACCTTCTGCACTTTGAATACCAGAACTTTCTCTCATAATTAATCTATTAAATTCTTCGTCAGTAAAAAATTTACCACCTTTATTCATTTTTAAAGGTTTTAAAAATCCTTCAAAACTTTGTGATTTTTCTTGTAATTCTTTTTCATCGTTTTGTGATTCTGGTGATAAAGGAGAAAGTAATTTTCTTCCTACTGAACTTTGTCCTGCAAAACTTTCTCTAGGTACAGCTATAGGTTGATTTTTATTCTCATCTAAAGCAATTTGTCCACCCATCTGTACAGCTTGAGGATTTCCTTGTATAAATCCTTGTTGCTGTTGTTGTTGCTGTTGTTCAATTTCTTCAACTCTCTGTTTACCACGATTATTTATTTTTTCTAATCTGTCATATCCAATTTGTTCTGCTATTACTTTAGGAATAATCATTTCTTTATTACTAACTAAAGCTTGAACAATAGAATCAGCATCTTCTGCTGCTTGACCAAAATCAAGTTTTATACCTTTACGTTGTAATTCAGTAATTGCTTTTGTAACCATTCTTTCTATATCACCTCTTCCTGCCATTTCAACAGCCGGTGCATTAATTACAAAATCACCTTCATCTAATTCTCTAGGTACATCATCAGCAACACCACTCATATCTTTTCCTTGTTCTTGAACAAGTTCTAAATTTCCTGCATCTTGTACTGGTACTTGCTGTTGTTGTCCCATAGGATTACCTATTGGGCCACCTAATTGTCTTTTTGTTAAATCTGGGCCAGTTCTTGGTTTTGGTTTTGTTGGACTACCTACCATTCCTACAGGGCCACTTCCACCACCACTACCTTGTTGATTACTACTACCACTATCTTTTTGATTATCTTGTTTAGTAGTTTTTACAACTTCTTCTTTTTTTTCTTCTTTAGCTCGTTCTTCTCTTTCTTCTTTTTTCCATTTAACAAATATAGTTCCAGACTTAAACTTAGTTCCCGGTGCTATTCCATCTGATATATCAACGTATACACCCTGCCCCCCAATAGCCATTCCACTATATTGGTCAGCACCTGCTGCCATAGTATTATTTAACTCATTATCAGACATATTAGCATATACTTGTTTTTTTGCTGCTACACCTTCTGCTGAACCAGAATAATCTCCTTGGTATGCTGAATAACTTTCTGCTTTTAAATTTGCTGCTGTTTCAAAAGCATTAGCTTTTTCTAACTGTGTATCTATAGAATTTTTATTTAAACCCATTTCTTGTATTTTCTTTTGTCCATCAATAGTAGAATTTAAATAATCATATATAGCTTTATTTGCTTGTGCTACTTTTATAGCTGATTCTGGATTTTCTTCAAATATAGCACCAAATTGTTCTTGTCCTTGTTTTTCAAACCATTTTTCAGCATCATTTACATATTTAGGATTTCCCATATATTTATCAGGATTATTTTTAACACCTTTTATAAAATGATTTTCTGAAAGCATATTCCAAACCATTTTTCCTGCTCCATAAACACCTGTTGGTACACTCGTTATTTTATTAAATAAACTTGGCTTTGTTGGGTTTCCTACAACTGTATCTTTTTTAAAACTTTCTGCAAAATCTTCTGTAGAAAAAAAATCATAAGTTTCATATGGCTCTTGTCCTGCCATTATTGTACCCATTTCATTCATATAATCCATAGGGCCTTGCATTTTTAATCTATTTCTATAGTCGTCATAAGGTTCTCGTGTTAATGCCTTATATTGTTCTGTTTTTCCTTCTTGATTAATTGCATCAGTAATACCTTGATATAAATCAACTGAATCAGAAAAATTTCCTTCTGGTATAATCTCTCCAGTAGTAGCATCTCTTTTATAACTTGGTGTTGTCATATAACTTGCACTACCAATTATAGGGGATTCCATTAAGCTTGCATCAAAATTAATTCCGCTATATTCTTTTAAAGCATTCATTAATTGTGTATCAGGTAAATCAGCAGCTAATGGATTAACTTCTGTTTGTTCTGCAACAACACCTGTAGAAGCTCTTTCAGCAGGTATAAAACCTATAGGTTCTTCAGTCAACTCTTGGTCAGCACTATCTGGTAGTGGGTCTTTAATAGTAGTTGTAACTAAACCTGTTTTACTTAAATCTTCTACTGCCATATCTCCCTTTTCATTTATTTTTTAGTATATTATTAACATCAGTTCTAAGGCGTTGTACCATTTCCAGTGAAATTACTTTCCCCTGATTGCGGAACATTTCCAATTCCGATGTTGCCGTCACCAGTGCCTTGTGGGTCGTTTGGATTTGCACCTGCAGGTATTCCTCCATTGCCGCCCATATTTCCGGATTGTTCACTACCTTCACCAGTTTGTGTGCCAGTTTCTTGTCCAACATTTAGTCCTCTCAATATTTCAGCAAAAATTGCTGCATCATTCATATCATTAACCAAACTGTCTGGGTCTATATCCTGTGCTATAGCTAATTCTTTCATTAAATTTGGAATTTTAATAAAAGGTGCAAGCATAGGATTAGCAACAGTTTGTAGTAATGTTGTAAGTCTTTGTGACCTAACTTCTTTTTGCATGACACTAGCCACTCCTCTAGGTTTTATTTCTAAATCGCCAACTATATCTGGATTATCAACATCAAATTGCATATTCCATTGGAACATTGCTTCTCCTAATGGTTTTAACAAAAAGTCATCAATATTTTTCATTACTGTTTTTATTGATAAACTTGCTCCACTCATTAACATTGATAATCCGGCTGCTGTGCGACCAGTTCCCGATACACCTGTCTGCCCATGCATAACAGAAGGTATACCTGTTTCTTCATCAGCTAGTTGTCTAGCCTGTAAATACATCTGTAGATTTTCTGGTGCAGTATTAGGAAATTTTAAGCCATTAATTGCGGTTCCTGTGACACCGGATTGTCGTCTAAAGATTTTTCCGGGGAATATATCCATATTTTGACCCGGAACTAAAGATGCCTCATCTACATCAAAAACTAAGTTACCTGCTAATGCTAAATTATCTATAGCCATTCTTACATGACCATTCATAAGTAATTGTGCATCTTCCATATTTTCTGGTACACCTATACCAAATAATTGATAAGGGTTTATTTCATATGGAAATGATTGATAAGGTAATCTAGCAGGTGTAAATGGGTTTAATACAGTACGTAAAACTTTTCCATTGCAAATCCAAGCATTAACTTGTACTTGGTCTAAAGCATCAGTATTATCTGGTAAATCTAATCCAATTAAAGATGCAGTATATAAATCTAGTGTTCCCCAGTATTCTAAAACTTCATATCTATCAGAAGTTGTACCTTCACCATAATTTTGTTTATCATACGTTTGAATAATATCTTCATAGTATTCTGTTGTATAATTTCCACCCATAGATAAGCAATCAGATATAGATTCTTTATCAAAATGAGGCATATTAACTAAATCACGTAATTGTGAACGTGTAAATTTATGTCTTTGAATTACATAATCACAATCATCCAGATTAGTTGCAGCAGGGTCTGGGAAAAAATCCCATGAAGAAACACCTTCAATTTTAGGTACTAATTTATCATATGGCTCATAAGATTTTTCACCATCTTGATTTGACCATTTATGAATTGTTTTACTATAATTTAAAGGGCCTTTTATAATACCTGTCCCTAATAAAACTGATTCAAAAATTGCATGACGTAAAACATTAATACCATTATTTTCCAGTAACTGGTCATGGATTAATTTTTCCATTCGTCTTGCTGTTTCTTGAGCAGGATTTATTTGTGGGCCACCATGTCTACTTTTTCCTTCTAGTAAAGTTACACCTTCATATTCTGAAGCTATTCCACCTAATTTATTTTGTGGTGCAGTTGCTTCTGTCATTCCCGGAAGTAACTCTCTTCCATCACCATTAAATCCATAAGGTGATTGAATTTGTTCTTCTCCGGGTGCCGGTGTATGAACTATACCCGCTATTCCTTCAGGAACAGGAGTAGGCTCTACTGTTATAGGAAATTTTTTATTTGCAAATAAAACATCAACAATCTGTCCATAAGCTGCTAAAGTTTTAGTTTTTGTTATTTTAATAAAAACTTTACTTTTTTCACTATCTCTAAATTGTGTCGTACTGTCATAAACACCACGATAATTTTTATATGCTCTTAACCATCTTGATTCATGCGTTTGTCTAGAAGTTTTTGCTTCATTATATTTTTTTTCGATATAACCAACAATCGTAGGAATTTCATCTGATTCAATAGCAGACATAGCATCTGTATCTTGCTTTATGTCTTTGTTTGCCATATTATTTATAAAATTTTCTTATACTGCTTTTTCTTTATCTGCGTTTAAAACTGATTTTTGTAATGGTACAGGTTTTGCAGTTGGAGTTGGCTGAATAATTGGATTTTCGTTTCCTTCTGGAATTTCTTCTTTAAAATCCGGTTTCATTCTAGTCAACGGAGCATCTTTTCTGAATGCACTTTCTTTATCTGCTTTCATTACATAGTCTTTACCATAATTATATTTATTATCTGGCATTTTTTTCTCCTCTATTTAAATTTAGGTTTACGTACTGAATTACTATAGACTTTACCTCCCATAGCGTAAGGTTTAGGCTTTACTTTACCACCTCTTTTATATACCTGTGTACTGAGCTTTTCAGCACTAGGAAACATTGGGTGCTCGCCACTTTGTATTTGCTCATATTGTTTTTTCATATCTTTAAGCATAAATAAAGGGCCAGCAACCGGAATAACTTTCATATACTTATTAAAACTTTTTTTTAAAAATTCTTTAAAAAGTTTTTGATATTCTGGTCTATTAAATTGTTTTACTTGGTCATTTGTACCTAATTGATTTAATTTATGTGATACAGTATTATCTTGAAGCGTACTTTTTATTTTATTTGCTTCAGATAGACTAATTTTTTTATTTTTTACACCTTCATCTAATTCTTGAATAGTATTTGATATTCCGTGAATTTTAGAATTGTAAGCAGCATTTTCAAATAAAGAAAATCCTTTTAAATTAAAATTTAATCTATTTCCTTTAGATTTTGCAATTTCATAAGGTACTATTTCCTTTGATGAGGAACCTACAACAACAGAAGAAGGATTTTTAATACCTACTGATGATTCCGCACTTTTTATTAAACTTGCTATTTGATTTTTTGATGTATCGGATATATCTGGTCGTAAAACAGTTATACGAGTTTTTGATTTTTGGTGCTGTTTAAGTTGTTCAGCTTTTTTTTGTTCTTCTATAAGTTTTTGTTGTTTTACTTGTTCTTTAAAACTTTTACTTGTTTTTGGTTTATCTATTTCAATTTTAGCATTTACTTTAGTATTTAAATAGTCGTTTGTATAATTTTGTAATTCAAGAAATTGTTTAGTAGATAAATTATTAACAACATTTTTACTATTTAAAATAGAACTAATTTGAGCTTGTAAACTTTTAAATTTTGCAATTTGACCTTTAGTTCTTATACCTCTTCGTAAACCTTTACTAAATGTATCAGTTATAAGTTTATAAATTTTTTGTTTTTCTTTACCTAAAAGTTCTTCACTCATATTTAATATCCGAAAGTTGCATCACTTGGTTCATATTGTACTCTATCCTTAATTCTTCGTAACGCTGTATTAAGTGTTGGTTGATTTGATTGTCTAGTCATAATCATATAACGTAATGCATCATAAGCATGGTCATCAGCTTTTGTATCTACATCTTCGGGATTTGTTTTTGATGTAGGTATACTCGCTAATGTACGAATAAGATTAGTACACGTACTAAAAACTTTTAATCTAGGTTCAACTGTTCGTTCATTTAAAGCTAATCTTCGATGAACTTCTACTTTACCTGAAACTCTATCTCTATCTGCAGGAACCCAACGTACTCCATTTCGTATCATTGTTTCTGCTATACTTGGGCCTAACCCAACTTTATTCCAACAACTTGTATCTAATATAGACATCATCATTGGTGGGTCATTTCTTTCCATTTCTAATATTAGTCTAGCTAATACATCACCTGTATATCCAGAGCCATATAGTTCACGGTAAATATAAATATTACCATCAAAATCTATGCATCCCCATAATATACAAGATGGTGAAGCATAACCATAATCACCAGAACGCATTCGTTGCCATCCTATAGGAATTTCAAATGGTTCTATAACATGGAGACTTCTAGAAAATTCTGGAAAAGCTGCTCCTTCTGCAACTTCCCAATCTCCTTCTAATAACCGTTTTCTTTCTACTTCTGGTAAAGAACGAAGCATTGCTTCATACTGACCATCTTGCATTAAGTAAGGATTATCAGTTAATCGTGCAGGAATAAACTTTCGTTGAAATAAAGGTTGTCCTGCTTTTTCGTGACGTTCTGGCCATTTATATATTTCGCCAGAATCAATATCCCTAGCTGCAAATGTTTCATATGGTGGTGCAGGGTCAATATACATTTTTTTAACCCACCATCCACCTAGACCGCCGGGATTGGCAGTACATCGCATATAAGGTTTTATTTCTTGGTTGGTTGTTCTTAAACGAGAACGTAAGTATTCCCACACAAAAGGTGTAGGATAATGTGTTATTTCATCTATACCTATCCAGTTAAAAGCTTGTCCTTGGTATCTAGTAACATCTTTATCTCTATCTAAATAAGAAAACCAAGCGGTTGCTCCACTAGGAAATATCCACATGGATTTAGATTCCTTAAATACAGCTCCCGGAAATGCTTTTGGATATAATTGCTTGCTTTTGTCAATCAACTCTGTTAATTCATCGAGTGTTCTTCTAATTAACAAAGCCCTGTGGTCGGGTAAATGAGCATATCTAAGTAAATCAGCTAGTAGAGCGTATGATTTTCCACCGCCTGCTGCTCCTCCATATAGAACATCACGTTCTGGAGATGCTAAAAAGTCTGTTTGTGGGCCTTCATTTGGCTTAAAAATAACATTTTCTTGATTTATTTGCTCTTTTACAGCTTTTGGTGCTATTTTTAAGTCATTTTCTGTTAAAACAGAAGGGTTTTTACCATTTAAAGTACCTTCTATTTTTTTTAGACCAGATTCTATGTATCGAATCTTATCTCTTTGTGCTTTTACTTGTTTTTTCTTATTTTCAGCAGTTCTTTTAGCTTGTCGAAGCTTTTTTTGAGCTGCCATACGTGCCTTTGTTGCAATACTGTAGTTATATTGTCTTTTAGGCTTTGGAGGAGGTACTTCATTCACTTTTTTCTCCTAATACTTTTTTTCTAAGTCCTTGTGCTGATATTTTTCTACCTGTTGTGGCAGTGAGCCAACTAGCAACTTCCCTATAAGAGCAAGATTGAAGATAATCTTTTGCTTTTGTATAAGCCTCAAGCTCTTCGGGGATGGGTAATAACGTCTTTTTGTTTTCATCTAATTTATATCCGAATGGTATTGTTGATGTTTTTCTTGTGTTTTGGGTGGTTGTTTGTGTTCTGCTCGTCTCCATGCTAAATAAACTATAAATTTGTTATGTATCTGTTGGGGTTTAAGTGTTGATGGGTCTTCATTAAATTTTTCTCGTATCCAAGTATGAAATTGTGGGCTTTTTGTTGTTATGTAGGGTTTAGGCATTTATCCGTATTTATTCATTTTAGCTTTTCGTACTCCACCACCATAAGCATATTTTTTAGTATATCCGCCTTTAGCGTAGTTTCCTTTACCACCTCTACCTTTTTGTCTATCTTTATTATATTTTTTTATTGCTGCTATTTTATCTTGGTCAGTAATTTGTTTACCATTTTTATCTCTATCTAATCTATTTGTTATAGCAACAACAGCATCAGCCGATAGAACTCCTAAATCTAACATTTTTGCTAATTCTGCTAATCCTGCCATTTTATTATTCTCCCTCTACTATTATTTCTTTTTCTTTGTTAGGTAACAATACTACACCGTGTATAGCTGTTACGTTATGGTCTACTGTCTCTCTAGAGCCTATGCCAATTCTATTTAATAAACTTTCTGCTGCTTTTAAACGCAGTTCACCCTTCGGCGTTGTTCCGTCTTCATCTAATGCATTGATTAAATTCTGTGCGGCTTTCATTCCGTGGGTTGCTAAGTAGTTCTGTGTTCGTTCTACTATTTCATTAGAAACCGAATTTACTAACCAAGAACGAGAAGTAGGTTCATACCCTGCTTTTTTCATAGCTTGCGGTATGCTCCCGCCGTTCTCAATAAGGGAACTAACAAATACTTCTTGTTTTTGTGTTAGTTCTTTTTTAGATTTCTGTTTTTGGGGTAATAGATTCATAATCCTCTAGAGGTTACTTAGTACAGACTGCACCATATCAACTTTGTTTATATACTAATTTAATAGACTGATGAGATATGTGCTTGTTTTGTACTCCCTTTATTATATTATACACAGTATTTACTAGTTGTCAAGCTTTTTCTATTAAAAAAATAATTTTTTACTTGACAAAAGTGAAATCAGGTGTATAATTAAGGGGTATACCCCCCACCCGGGGACTTACGTCTATAGGTAGGGGTACCCCTTAAGACAAGCGATTACCCAACTAGTTTATGGCCAATTTCCGGTAAAATTCTATAGGCTTTGTATAAGGCTTCCCCAGTACCCTAGGGTGGCCCACGCCTGCCCCCTTAAAAAATCTATATATTCCGCCATTTTCTAAAGGGTTACATATTGACGATAACATACGATAATTACAGTTATCGTTAAGATAATTATACTTATCGTAAGTAATAATTTTAGGGTATTCCTCAAAAAGACTTTCAATAGAAAATCCAATAGAATTTTAGGTTTTAACGTGGGTAACCTGCGGGAATACCCGATTTTAATTAGTGGGCAAGCCCGCCCGCCCGCATGGAAACTTACTGACATTTTTTAAATGACTAGTTTATGATATTTTAGAGGCTTATTGGATAGAACCCGAGCGAGTAATATGAACCCTCAAAAGCCTTATAATCAGTCATTTAAAAGCTAATTCAATAGGCTTGTAAACTAGCCCCAGAATATCAATAAGAAGCAAATAAAAAGCCCCGCAAATACAAGGCGGGGCGTAATATATAGGAGGAATTTCCAAGTTATATAATCATGTCATTTTTACCTCTCTTTTTATTTAAGTTAAATCTAATCATTATTTCCAAAACATAGCAAGAATAAAAAAGCCTAAACAAATACAAAGCATATAAAGTATATAAGTATCAATCATCAGTAAAAAGCATATAAACGCCCCAGATAATACCAAAACCGCAAACACTATAAAGAATTATATCAAGAATAAGCATTTACTCCCCTCCTGCGGGTTCAAAAGGTCGTTGTCCTAAAACTACAATATTTTTGCTTTTTAGTTCAGCTTCATCAAATACATCTACATAACCAAAAACCCGCTCACTAGTTACTGAACCAAGACTCTTATGGTTAAATGGGTAATCTACAGATATATCTATATAAACTTCTAAATCACTAGGAATACTACTTAATATTTCTACTAATTGCCCTACTTTCATATAGTCCCTCCAATCTGCTTTTCTACTACTGACTTAACCCTATTATAGGTGTGTTCAATACGTTTATTAAAAGTATCTATATCAAATCTTATATTAGTTTTAATACAATAGGCGGTTAATCTAGCAAGCTTTTCATGATAAGCAATTTTACTGTTATAATAAAATTTATCATGTCCTAACTCATCAGCTAATACTGTAAAATGTTTTTTAGTCATATAAGGTGTATTAGGCATTAGTACCCCCAAATAAAAAGCTTAATTGTTTAGGTGTTTCAATTTGTTTAGTAGGTGGATTAATAACACGCCCGCTTTTTAATCGTATTGGTCTATCTTTATACATAAGAATAAAAACAAGTATTTCTAAATTCTCTACTCTTTCAATCAATTCTTTTTTAGTAGTCATTTTAATAACTCCCTTTTTATAAATATTAATTTCAATAACCATTATTGAAAGTTTTTAAATAGGTATCATATTTGTTGATATTATGGCAAGTAAAAAAAAACCCCGCTAAGATAAGCGGGGCTAAGTGTTTAAAATAGTATTTGTAAAACAGCTATTATTAAAAGAATTATAGATAGCCTATAAATTAAAGCAATAATTTCTCCCATAACAACCTCCAAATTTAATTAATTTTAATGACATATTTCTTATAAATTTAATGACAATATTTAATTTAATCGTTCTTGGATGTTAGGATGGAGAGTAGTGAAAATATAGGTGTTATCTAATAAGCTAGCCCAGTCCTCACTATTCATAAATTCTCTTACTTTATCCTCTCTTTTAGTACGTGCTGTATGCTCTTTTGAACCCGCTCTACTCATCTTAATTTCTTTAGCGACTCCCTTGTCATCTAAGCGTTCAAAAGTATCATCAATATGTGTACTCCAATGAGTAAGAGCATTATATAAATTCCAAACAGTATAACCTAAATTTCCGCTTTCCTGCTCTATCTTATCAATGAAATAATCTAGTAATTTATAATTAACAGAAATACTTGTATCATCTAATAATTTTTTGCTATTTTCTTTTTTCTTACAAATATTGTTAGCAAGTATATGTGCCATAGTTTTAAGGCTTATTTCTTGTTTTAACATTTTATCCATAAGTGCTGAATTTTCATTAAATAATTGAAAAGTATTGCCAACTGATTTTAGCGTAGATAACACATTTAAGCCCGTAGTATGTTTTTGTTTAATATGATACATACGTTGACCACCAAAAACTAAAGAATTTCTGCATAAGTCCCTATAAGCACCCGCAAAAGCTTGATACATCCAAGACATATCAACTGAGTTAAAAATATCACTTCGCATTGCGACTTCACTATTTTCAATTCTTTTTGTTAAACTTGGGAAAGTAACAGTTCTTTTTTGTTTACGCCCGCCTTCATATACATAATCATCTACTATTACATCAGATAGAGGTAAATCTTTTTGTTCTAGTAGTTTTTTAGCGTGAGCGGTGTATAGTTTTGTAGGCTCAACTACTTTGTATTTTTTAGAACGTGAACGCCCTAAAATATCCATAGTATCTGGTCTATAAACTACGACTTGGTTATCCATAGTTGTTTTTTGCTCTACTCCATTAATATCTTTTAAAATTATTTCTGGATTAGTAGTACTTTTTATTGGCATATTAAAGTGTGAAACATCCAATAAATTATTATGTTGTATATGCATTTTAACTCCCTTGTTTAATGCGATTTGTTTTATTGCGGAATTGCAATAAATTCTCTTTATCAGAAATTATATTAGATACAAACATATTTTTTATTTTAAATGTATTTATACTTTCAATTTCTACTCTTAATTCTGCTTGTATATTTGGATTTACTGTAGGTACAGTAAAAGTAATAATATTATCTTTTAATCCGTATCCATATTTTATTAAATCTTTAGTAGATATAGTAAATTGTAGCTTGCTATTTTTTATCATATTTTTTAGTGTGTTTTAAATAAAATTTGTTTAGCGTTAGAGTTCCAACAAAGACCGCAAGAAACACAGTTAGCAACCTTGTCTAATTGTTCAGGACATATAGTAGGGTTTAGCCTGACATTTTTTAAAAGTCTAGGTTTATATTCAGTACTATTAGCTGACAATTCTACGTTAGCATTAGAAAACCTAATAGCAAATCTATCAAAACCAATTCTATTGATGACATTTTTTAATCTTTTACCTAACATACTTTTTGGACTATGGGCTGTATAACCATAAATGCTAACTTTAGGATATAACTTTAATATTAGATACCAAAAATTAAC
>CEUS01032637.1_pt1 | contig 13077 bp, 10 predicted proteins | sample 427031 | NCBI WGS metagenome assembly CEUS01 (sample SAMEA2622837, study PRJEB7988) | marine metagenome | biome: marine biome (ENVO:00000447); feature: marine epipelagic mixed layer (ENVO:xxxxxxxxx); material: "saline water (ENVO:00002010), including plankton (ENVO:xxxxxxxx)" | depth 140 m | reverse complement strand
CACATAGACAATCCTATGCTCGCTCAGACGTTTGAACGCAATGTGCTGCTGCCCGTCTCATCGCACGAAGCGTTTGCCTGGCACGAACGTCCAGGAGCTCTGCAGAGACTGTTGCCCCCCTGGGAACACATTCGCGTAGCGCGCGCCAGCCAGGGAATCCGAGATGGTTCCCAGGTTGAGTTTGTCCATCACCTGGGCCCTCTGCCTTTACGCTGGATTGCCGAACATCGTGATTATCGCGCTGGCTATTCCTTCCGGGATATCCAGCTTCATGGCCCCTTTACCCGCTGGGAGCATCTGCATCAATTCGAATCCCAGGGTACCAGCCAGACACGTCTCACTGATCATGTCGAATTTCAATTACCAGGAGGAGCGATCGGATCTCGTCTGGGACGCGCACTTGTTGACAACATGCTGCAGAGAATGTTCCATTTTCGGCATCGTCGCACTGTCGCCGACCTGACTGCCCATTCCAGATTTCGCAAGAGAAACACGATGCACATCGCCATTAGCGGCTCCCGGGGACTCGTCGGATCCGAACTCGTTCCGTTCCTGACCACAGGCGGGCATCGGGTGACACATATAACACGAACCCAATCCGATCCGGACGATGTCGTCTGGGATCCGCAGCAGGGCCAACTGGACCCCGCGGCCCTGAATGGGATCGACGCGGCCGTCCATCTGGCAGGGGAAAATATCGCCAGTCGGAGGTGGAATGCGAAACAGAAGAAACGCATTCTCGACAGCCGAGTCAACGGTACACGGCTGCTCTGTGAAAAGCTGGCAGCACTGCAAACCCCACCGCAGGTGCTTGTCTCTGCATCGGCCATAGGACTGTATGGTGACCGGGGCAATGAGACCATGTCTGAGACAAGTGATTCCGGCGAAGGATTCCTGCCCGATGTGGCGGAACAATGGGAAGCCGCTACCCAACCGGCAAGCGATGCCGGAATTCGTGTCGTCCATTTGCGATTTGGCGTCATCCTCAGTCCCCGCGGTGGGGCCTTGGCCAAAATGCTGCCTCCCTTCCGACTCGGTGGTGGCGGGATCGTTGGTGATGGCAAGCAGTATTGGAGCTGGATTTCTCTGGACGATACTGTCTCGGCGATCCTGCACGCTCTGATGACCGACTCCCTGACAGGTCCGGTCAATGTGGTTGCACCCCAGCCTGTCACCAACCGCGAATTCACCAAAACGCTCGGCCGCGTACTCGCACGCCCGACGATCGTACCGATGCCAGGTTTCCTGGCGCGGCTGGTACTTGGAGAAATGGCCAACGACCTGCTGCTGTCAAGTCTGCGCGTGGCTCCCCAGCGTCTGCTGGAAACCGGATTTACCTTTCAGCACGCAGAACTCGAAACAGCTTTGCGTCATCTGCTCGGGCGTTCCACTTGAACGCGTTAACCCAGTACAGAAGCATACCGACAAATCCCGACTCAAACCCACGCAAAGGCGCGCCTGTTCATGTCAACCTTTCCGTCTCCCACCACTAACACCAGCGATCCGACTATCGCTAAAGCCACAGCACTGTCAGACCCACACGCGCGTGAATCGGACGCGCGTGAATCGGATAGTCAAACAATTCCGCAACCGGCCATACGCAGGCCGAGCCGGGCAGCGGTGCTGCTCGTGGGCTGTGCGCTGTTTGTCAGTTCAGGTGCTGTCGTCTTTTTCGGTATGTATGACGGCATGAAAGTTTTGGCAGCCTGGTTTCAGCCACCGCTGGTGGAATTCTCCGGCCAGGTATTTTATGAGGGCCAACCCCTGTCTCACGCGACAGTCAGTACTGAATTAGTGCCTTCCTGGAGCTTGCTGCCCAAGATCCAGTTCGATGGCAGTGGCTATACAGACCAGGACGGGCGTTTCCAATTGGAGACGCAGCATCAGGGCCAGCTTCAGAAAGGTATCTATCCGGGTGAATATCGCGTCAAGATCGTTGCTTTCCATCCTCAGACGAGTGCCACAGGAGCGCCACGTATACGTACCCCGTCGCAATACAGTCAGTTCACAACAACCCCGCTGACCATCCAGGTCAGTTCTCAGGCGAATCAAAACCGGCAACAACTCTTTCTGACTGGCCCGCCGGCCGAATCTCCTGAAATCGAGAAAGAACTCAATGAAGGGCAGCGGCGAACCTTGGCCGTTTTTCTTGGCATGTTCGATCGGGGTGATCACGATGGCGACGGCGCGCTGACTCTCGAAGAAGCCAAATCGATCAAGAACCTGGCCAGTGTTGAAGAAGCAGACACGGACGGCAATGGATCAATCGACCGACAAGAATTCGAGTTACACGTCAAAAAATACGCGCTTAGCTACTAGCTAGTCAGCACCTTTCATCAATCTCCAGACTGCCTCATTCACGTCGCAGCGGCGCTGCGCGTGGATTCTCGCTAGCGACCTTTGGCCAGCGCAACTTGTGTTCTGCTTCGACCATTTCGCATCGCTGGTCTGGTCAAACCCAAACACCCCTTTAGAGTCCTTATGGTTACAGACGGTAGCGTTCATCACCCGTTGACGCACACTTGCCGCATCCATTGCAAGCCAGCGGACAGGCACCAAGGCGCTTCTCAACCACATAACATTTGCCGAAACAAATCTCATGAACAAAACAACCACAACTGACGCTGCACAGGAGGAACGTCTGCAATGCATGGAAGTCTGGGGCGGTAATCGAGCCACCGAGCGCTGCTTCCAGTTACCTGGGATGAGCATCTCTTTGTATAGCCATCCCTATGGCCACGACTCCAGCGGTGGCGACGTTTACTACCTTTCTTCATGCGCTGCAGGGCGATTGACCAGGCTACTCCTGGCAGATGTCAGTGGCCATGGCGCAACCGTATCGGGGATTGCCACAGGACTCCGTGACCTGATGCGCAATAACATCAACCGGATCCGGCAAACTCGCTTCGTTCAAGAAATGAATCAACAATTCTTGAAACTGTCCGAGGGCGGTGGCTTCGCCACTGCGGTGGTGGGATCCTATTTTGCGCCCACTCGCAGTCTGTCGCTCTGTAACGCCGGACATCCACCGCCTGTCATCTTTCGGCAGCAAACACAATCATGGACAACGATTGATCATGACCTGACACCGTCCAGCCAGATTACCGATACGCCTTTGGGCGTGGTCGAAGCGGCGGAGTACCGGGAATTCACCCTGCCGCTCCAAACCGGGGATATGGTCCTGTGCTATAGCGACGCCATTATCGAATCGGAAACACCAGCTGGCTCGATGCTGGGGACAAAGGGTCTACTGGAGATACTGGCAGGCCTGGTTGATCCGAGCCCTGCAGATCTGATCACTCGACTCCTCGCCCGGATTCAGTCATTTTCACCAGCCAACAACTTCCAGGATGATACCACCATGATGTTGTGCTGGGCCACCGACCAGCGGGTCACCACGAAAAACAATCTGTTGGCACCGTTTCGCATGCTGGGAACGGCCGCGGACAGAACCAGCTGGTACGCGACGCGACGGGACCGCGCCGATTCGCATTCCGAGTAGTCTTTGCTGCATCAACTAACTGGCCTCACGTCTTTCTTTTTTCACTGCGCCAACTGCCGTACCATTCGCTGGAACGCAAGCTCCGCCGGATGCAATTGCTGAATACAGGCTTGTCAAACCAGGCCGAGGCGCTACAACGTACCTATGACGAGCCGTTGCGCAACTGCAGGAGCGGATTGCGGGTTCACCGTGAAATTCGGCCGTAAAATTCGCAGGTACATGAAGTTCCGAGGCAACCGTAAAGCCGACCTGAAATATCGGTAAATGACGTGCAGACATCGATGCCCAGGAATCGGCTGTGGACCTCCAAAGTCGTTTCACCCTGATCTCCATCGGTAAATAACCGGGCGCTTTCACAGATGATCGCGCTCCGCACGGATCTGCACTGGCGTGATCGTAGTCAACTAACCAACGACCTCTTTCCGGGCGGCGCACCAGTTGGCTGAAAAGCAGATGCGAATCGCGATCATCGGAACAGGAGTCAGTGGCCTGCTGGCAGCCCGCTTGATGGCCAGCAAGCACGATGTCCGGGTGTTTGAAGCGAACGGATACCTGGGCGGTCATGCGCGGATGGAACAGGTGGAAATCGCAGGCCGGCGCTGCGTTGTTGATACCGGCTTTATGGTCTTCAATGAAGCGACCTATCCCAATTTCTGCCAACTGCTGCGGCTTCTCGGGGTACCTGCCCAGAATACGGACATGAGTTTCAGCGTCCGTTGCGCTCGCTCAGGGCTGGAGTACCAGGGTAGCTCACTTAATGGCCTATTCGCACAGCGCTCCAACTTATTGAGTCCACGCTTCTATGGCATGCTACGCGATATTATTCGGTTCAATCTCCAGGCTGAGGAAATACTGGCGCAGCCCTCAACAATTTCCCTGGGTGCCTACCTCAAAGGGCAGAAGTACAGCACAGCCTTCATCGAACACTATTTGCTGCCCATGTCCGCAGCGATCTGGTCCTGCCCCCCCCATCAGGTACTCCAATTTCCGCTGTTTTTTCTCGTCCGGTTCCTAAGCAACCACGGTCTTTTGCAATTGCGTAACCGGCCTCAATGGAAAACGATTGTCGGTGGATCACAAGAATACATCCGCCCACTAATGCAACCACTGCAAAATCACATCCGCATGAACTGTCCGATCGTATCCGTGCGGCGCAACAGCGAGAATGTACTGATCCAGTCAAGTGACGGTCGCGAAGAGAGCTTTGACTACGTAATCATGGCCCTCCATGCGGACCAAGCACTCGCCGTGCTCCGTGACAGCGACGCCCTGGAAAGTGAAATTCTGGCGTCATTTCCTTACCATGAAAACGTGGCCGTGCTGCACACCGACCACACGATTCTTCCAAAACGACGACGCAGTTGGGCCAGCTGGAACTACCACCTGGGCACAGATGCCAATCGACCAGTCTCCGTGACCTATGACCTCGGTAGACTGCAAAAGCTGGACCTGGCAAAGCCTCTCCTGCTGACGTTAAACCCAACCGAATCGATCCGACCCGACTCTATTCTCAAACAAATAAAGTTCCAACATCCGGCGTATGACACGACATCGATCGCCGCACAACAACGAAGGCTGGAATGCCAGGGAACCCGTAGAACGTTCTTTTGCGGTGCCTACTGGGGCAACGGGTTTCACGAAGACGGCGTCAACAGCGCCTTGTCAATCGCGGAGTTTTTTGGCATCACGATGGACGCATGCACAATTTCATCTACGAAGGACGCATCCAACATCGCCGATATGACCCGATAGCCCATCAGTTCCAATACCGCTTGTTCATGGTGTATCTGGACCTGGCTGAACTACCGGAGTTGGTCAAGCGTGTGCGCCTGCTCTCCTCCAGGAAGTGGGCTTGCCTGTCGTTCCTGGAAGGTGACCACTTGACACACCAAGAGCAGCCTCTGTCCACTGCGATACATGAAATGGTTGAAAGTCGCACCGGCCGCGCTCCGCGGGGCCCCATAAGATTGCTTACTCAACTACGCTATTGTGGTTACTATTTCAGCCCATTGAATCTTTATTATTGTTTCGACCCACAAGGAATCCGTGTTGAAACCATCGTTGCGGAAGTCAACAACACGCCCTGGAAGGAGCAGCATTGCTATGTTCTTTGGGACGCGAATCGCACTTCAGAGGGGCGACAACTGCGTTTCTCACACGCCAAGGACTTCCATGTTTCACCGTTCATGGACATGAACTCAGAATACCACTGGCGGGTATCTGTTCCTGCATCATCACTCTATGTCGAACTGAGTGCGACCGAGAACAACGCTCACTTTTTTGACGCCATGCTGACTGCCAGACGAAAACCTCTTGATTCATTTCAATTAGCCCGTGCCATGGCCCGTTATCCAATCATGACAGGACAGATTACTGGCGCAATTTACTACCAGGCCTTGCGAATCTGGATGAAACGATGTCCCTTCTTTCCACACCCAAACAAACGCACAACGAGCACCGTGTGAAGACCGAAGCTGAAGTGAATACTCTCGATCACAGGCCAGCTGCCGTCGAGCAAGCTCCGGTTGCAATCAGCCCCGGCCAGACGATCACCACTCCTACTGTAAACGAACCTGAGCCCGCGGCCGGAAACACCACACGACGTCCGCCCGCATTGGCTCATTTATGCCGGCGACTGGTTTCCACACGCCTCCGCGCTCTGTGCAGTCAGCGGCTCGACATTCGAGAAGTGGCAGCGCCCCGTCACACCTCACCGGTGGCAGCGAATGGCTCCCCAACTGAGATTCGCATCCACGATTCTCAGTTTTATCAACGCCTGCTGTTTGGCGGCAGTTTGGGTGCTGCAGAATCTTATCTGCGGGGCGAATGGAGCAGCAACGACCTGCTCGCAACCATGCGTTTACTGGTTCAGAAAGTACAGGAACTCGAATCTTTGGACCGAGAGTCCGGTCACCTGCAGCGTCCGCTTCGCTGGGCACTCCGCTGGCTGCATCGTAACAACCTTGCAGGAAGCCGGCGGAACATCGCAGCCCATTATGATCTTAGCAATCAGTTCTTTTCATTGATGCTAGATCCCACCATGACTTACTCGGCGGGATTGTTTGCTGCGCCAACCTGCAGTATGGAAGAAGCTTCGCTGGCGAAATACAAGAGAATCTGTGACCAGCTGCAACTGACATCGCAAGATCGCCTGCTGGAAATCGGTAGTGGCTGGGGTGGATTCGCGGTTTACGCAGCCCAGCACTACGGTTGCCATGTCACAACAGCAACGATTTCAGAGGCGCAATACGAGTTCGCTCAGGCACGTATTGCTGAAGCTGGTCTGCAAGAACAAATTGACCTGCGTTTGTGCGACTACCGAAATTTGTCCGGTCAATACGATAAGCTGGTCTCAATCGAGATGATTGAAGCTGTTGGCGAACGTTATCTGCCCCACTATTTTCGTACCTGCTCGCAATTGCTTGCGCAGCACGGGATGATGATGTTGCAGGCAATTGTCATACCGGATATGCGGTACCGCAGCTATCGTCGATCCGTCGATTTCATCCAACGCTACATATTCCCAGGCGGGTTCCTCCCTTCCTTTTCTGCAATCGGACAAGCGTTACGCGACGAGACTGACTTGCGATTCGTTCAATGTGACGATTTTGGCCTGCACTACGCTGAAACTCTCTCGCGTTGGAGAACCAAATTCTGGCAGAACATCGAGCGCGTACGGGCCCTCGGCTTTGACGACCGATTCATCCGCATGTGGCACTACTACTTGTGTTACTGCGAAGCCGGTTTCCGCGAACGCCAGGTCGGGGTGTCACAAATCCTACTGGAGAAACCGGGGTGTCGACGCAGCTCACAACTCGATGACCGCTGAGACTGCGCTACAACAATACGACGATTTGCGAAGTCCGCGGTCATCTCCCGCGCTGTTCAAACAAATAGTGGGAGATAAACCATTCATTACCGCCACGGTAATTGAACAACTCAGCACAGGCCATAAAGAACATCCGCCAACGCTGGACGACAATCTTGGCCTGCTGGGTACCCACCAATGGTTCAAACAGGCCGCACACCTCCTGATAGCGTGCATCAAGATTCTGGAGCCATGCTTCGCAGGTCCGCGCATAGTGCTGGCCATTCACCCGCCAATGATTGCGAATGCTCAAGTCATCTTGAAAATACAACAGCAGTGCATCCGATGGCATCATTCCTCCGGTAAAGAAATGACGGCCCATCCAATTCGTTGCCCCTGACGTTTCAAACAGATATGGCGTAGAGCGATGACAAAAAATATGTACAAACAACTTGCCATCCGAGTGCAACCACTTGGAAATGAAGCGCAGTAGTTGCTGGTAATTGCGCAAGTGCTCAAACATCTCCAGCGAAACAACCCGGTCAAATTTCTGATCGGTAGAAAAATCACAGATGTCGGCAGTGATTACGTTCAGGTTTGTTAGTTCCTGTTGCTGGCACTGCGACTCAATGTACTCACGCTGCGTTGCCGAATTGGATAACGCTGTCACCTGAGTCGCGGGAAACTCCGCGGCGATCCAAAGCGCCAGTGAGCCCCAACCGCACCCGAGGTCAAGCACACGCATACCATCCTGAATGTCAGCTCGCTGGCAGGTCGTCTGGAGCATCTCCACTTCCGCGGCAGCCAACTCGGTTGTCGGTTGTGAAAACCAGCAACAACTGTACTTTAGACGCGGCCCCAGGACGCGCTGAAAAAATGCTGAGGGGACTTGATAGTGCTGCTCATTCGCGGATCCCGTCAACACAGCCAATGGGCTGTCAGATAGTTCTTCTACGAATTGAGAAACATAATCCCGTTGTTGCCCCACATCCGCGATATGCTCTTCTCTTAAACGACGAGCCAACAAACGCCGGATACCCCACCGAACCAGTGCGTCGGGTAACCAACCTTGTTCCGCAAATTGAATCCCATCCATCACGTCACTTTCCACGGCTGTAGTTGCACTGCTGACAATGTAACACTGAGGGCGCCTCTGCAAACCCTGTCTACAGAGGCCAACCGGGTGCGATAGCCGACTGACAACCTACTGGGGCAAGTGGTTCGAAACGACGGAAAGACCCACGACGACCGCTCCACCGGCGTCACACGACCACTCCAAGGCGAACCGACGTCTCAGCGAGGCCGGCCGGCAGGACGACCTGAAGGGCAGCAATCCTGGGGGCAAACATCGTGGCTGGCCCCCTGCTCACCCAGATATTCACGTGATGCACCTGAAGTGCGTTCCAGCACCAGCTCACGAATCATCGACACAAAACGTGGATCGGTGCCTACCGTCGAGGCCCGTACCATCCCTAGGCCAATTTCGCTGCACAGTTCCTGTGCTTCGGTATCGAGATCAAACAGGATCTCCATGTGATCGGAAATAAATCCAATCGGTACCACCACCACGTCGGTATGTTCGCCCCTTTCGTGGACGTCGCGCAAATAGTCACAAACATCGGGCTCGAGCCACGGCTGCGTCGGTGGCCCGCTACGACTCTGATAAACCAGCTTCCAGGAAAAAGTGTCGTCCAACTGCGCTAGAACGAGCCGGCAGGCTTCTTCTAATTGCGCCGTGTACCGACAACCGGCTGCCATACCAAGGGGCAGACTGTGCGCCGTGTACACAATGTGCGTGGTCGGATGACGGTCCGACGGCACCTTCGCCAGTGCAGCACGCACACGATCGGCCATCGGCAATACGAATCCTGGGTGATTGTAGAAAACCCGCACTTTGTCAATTTGTAGATCCCCAGCGTCTACCTCTTGTTGAGCTCGTTCAATATCTTCCCGATATTGTCGGCAACCCGAATACGAGCTGTATGCGGAAGTCATGAATGCCAGGCTACGCTGAATCCCATCCTTTTGCATTTGCTGCAAAGTAACGGCCAGCAATGGATGCCAGTTCCGATTGCCCCAATAAACGGGCAGTTCGACCTGGTGTTCCGCCAGCTCCTTCTTGAGTGCAGCAATCAACGCGCGGTTTTGCCCATTAATGGGGCTGACCCCGCCAAAATGCTGGTAATGCTCAGCAACCTGCAACATGCGTTGCCTGGGCACGTTCTTGCCACGCAACACATTCTCCAGAAAGGGGATTACGTCCTCCGGCCCTTCCGGGCCGCCAAAAGAAACAACCAGCAACGCGTCGTAGGAGTCGGACATCAGAGCTGCCTGAAGGTCAATCGTAGAAAAACACCGTTCTGATCGGCGACCACTGCTCACCTGTCAGATCGCGAAACCTGTTCCATCCAAGGCGGAGAGAACGAATCAGATCTGCAAGAGCAATATACGACGTGCCAGCAAACGGCGAAACCGTATCAGTCGCAGCACTTGAACGGAACTCCTGACTTCGCAACCCTCCCCAAACCGGCTCGTCTCTTCTAAAATCGAACTTGAACCAACGCACCGCCCGGGTTCGCTGCGGTGCGAATAATTTGCTGCCTGTAACGACGGTGGAACTACCATGCAACGCGAGCAGATCGAGACGCTGATCCCAGTCCGTGAACCCTACCTTTGGGTCGATGAAGTCATCGACGTTTCAGCAACCCAGATTCACGCCAGAAAACACTTACCCGTCGATCTACCGCTATTCACGGGACATTACGTCGACTTCCCTGTTTTCCCGGGGGCGCTCCAATGCGAATGTGCATTTCAGGCGGCCGCGATCTTGATCGCACAAACACGGCAGACGACCGAGGGACAAATCCCGGTGATCGCCCGCGTCAACAACGTCAAGTTCCGACAGGTGGTCCGCCCCGGTAGCACACTCGATATCCATGTTCAGCTGGTTGAAGAAATGCGTCGCGTCTTGATGCTCAGTGGACGCCTGTCGGTCGATGGTCAAACCACAGCGCAATTAGAGTTTGCCGCGACGGAAGCAGACCAAAGTCGACTCGAGAACCGTTAAAGACACGCTGCTGTAACCGGCGTACCAATCAGGGATCCCCCTCGCCAACCCAACCTGTCTGGCGAAACAAAGCCAGGCGTCCGTTCTTGGACCGTCGCACCTGCGGTAACGTCAAACCCCCGGACTGCCGAAGATCCACCCTGACAATACCCTGGGAACCTGCCAGACCATGCGGAGGGCGTGTTTTCCTGAAACCGCTGCAGGTTGGGATGGTTCGTCGACGTGCATCCATCACCCACGCAACCTGTAAATCGAATCCCAGATCGCCACGTGAGGCGCTCTATCTCGCACCCGGAAAACGACAAACCATAAATTCCGCCAACCAGCATTGCTCGTACAGGCCAGGAATAACGCGCACTGGCCTGCATCTCGTTCCGTGGGCAACAGACGGCAGTTCGGCCACCTAAGGAGTACGCGGGGATCGATTGACCGCTTGCTCGGCGCGATGCCAGTTCGCAATCGCGCGGCGGCGTTCCTGATCACTGGCAAATGCCAGCGTCCCCAGGTCCCATACTTGTTCCGGGTGCTGGCGTATGTCACGGAAACCAAACTCGCTAAGATCCCGTTTGCGCAACTTGACCAGCGCCGCCAGGGCGATATCACACATCTGTGTCACATCACGCTGGGCGCCCTGACGCCGACCATAGGGCGTGGGCGTACTGTCGTTCAACAAGGGGGTCAAGACCGCCACGTGACGGTCGTCACCAAAGCGTGCCAGGACCACCACGGCCAGATGGCGCCAGTAAGTCCGCCCGTTTTTTTTCTCGCGTTGCCTCTCGGCAGCAACCGCCGTGGCACTGAGTGCCCGTTCTGCCAGCACGCGTGCTTCGGCAATCCCATGGCGCAAACTAATGTGCATCGACATGTACGTACTCGGCCCCTCCTGGCGGGGAATCCAGTGCCGCAACAATGCAATCAGTGGCTCTCGGACTGGGGAGTCGCGCAAATTGGCATCCAACCGGAACAGATAGAGCGTCAAGGCATCATTGAGTTCACGGTTGTCAATCTGCCAATCAAGTACAAACAGTAGCAATGTCGCCAGCGTCGCCAGGCTGGGCTGTTTTCGTCGCTGCCCCGCACGATGGCCATTGAGGGTTGCCAACCCATGTTCAATCAGTGGAGCTTCTCCCTTGGGTTTCTGCTCGATCTCCGTCAGAAACAAGCCCTGCTCCTGCTGCATCGCGACAAACAACTGCCGCGCAGACGCATTATCACCCGTGAGACTGCGGAACGCTGGCCATTTTGGCAATCCATGCGCATGCAAGCCGGTATCCGCAGCAAACCGAACCAGACGAGCCTGAAAGTCGTTTTCCCGAATGACGCGATAGATTCGCTGGCAACGCAAACGGACTTCACGATCCGAACTCTTCAGGCCGGCCTCCACTTCGGGTAGCGCCACGACTCCCTGCGCGATTAGATTCGTGGTTGCAAACTGACGGATCGAAAACTTGACAGAGCCCAATTCGCCAACCCACTGCCGCACACGCTCAGCAACGGCTCTCTCGGTTGCCAGACCCACCGCTGGCACAAAGCCTGGCAGTCCCGGCCAGCCCATGGCGCCCCACAGGAAAATGACGGTCAGCAGAGGTCCTCGACCAGTCGTCTGCGGTCTAGAATGAAATAATCGAATCACTCGGTTCGCTGTGCCAGGCTGCATATCTGGATCCGGCGGTATGACAATTCGCTTTGCAGTCACGTTATTCTAACATCTACTTCACCACCGTGACCAACAAGGCAATCCACGAGATTCGCATTTCGAACCATCGATTGAAAAGTAGTTGATCCTGCGCTCCGAGTCCAGCGCCGTTTCAAACCGTTCCATGCACGCATCGCCACCTGCCGAACCCGCATCGCCACGACCCGTACCAGGACCCAGCGCGTCCCCGCAGTCCCACACCTCGACCGCGCCAAGTTTACGACCCGCCTTATGGATCATTAGTCTGGGGGTCGGAGAAATCGCCGGAACCTGGTGGCTCGTTCCCAACTCGACCCTGCAGATCGCCAGCCTGTTTCTGGGCCCGCCTGCGATCGGATTGGCGCTGCTGGGATGGCTGTTGTTTGGTTTACGCATCGATTGGAAAAAGCGGGGCGGCCTGGTGCTCTGGTTCGTTGGTCTGGCCACGGCAACCAGTGTGCTGGTTGATCGATCGGTGTACGTCAGCTTTGGATTCCAGGGACTGCCACTGGCCGCAATCGCCACCACTCTGTCGACGTGGTTGCTGCAGCGGCTCTGTGGCCCCGCTTCCCAGCGCCTGGTGATTCTCACGATCCCGCTGACGCTGTGCCCCTGGTTGCTACTGGGCAGCGACGGCACCACCGGTGAATCGCTACCTGTCTTTCGCTGGCGTTGGCAACTCACTAATGAACAACGGTGGTTGCGCAAGACAAAGCCGCCCACCCAGACCACAGAAAGCAAGGCCGAGCAACCCCTGGTCGGAGCAGACGGCGACTGGACGGGATTTCGCGGGCCGCGCCGGGATGGCAAAGTCGCCGACATCCGGCTCCAGACAGACTGGCAGCGACACCCCCCCCAGCAACTCTGGCGACGAGAAATCGGTCCGGGCTGGTCCTCTTTCTGTGTCGTGGATGATCGCGTCTTCACTCAGGAGCAGCGGGGAGATTCTGAATGTGTGGTTTGCTACCACGCGTCTTCAGGGGAACTCCTGTGGGTACACGAAGACCGCGCGCGATTCTGGGATG
>CEUS01033571.1_pt1 | contig 13078 bp, 10 predicted proteins | sample 427031 | NCBI WGS metagenome assembly CEUS01 (sample SAMEA2622837, study PRJEB7988) | marine metagenome | biome: marine biome (ENVO:00000447); feature: marine epipelagic mixed layer (ENVO:xxxxxxxxx); material: "saline water (ENVO:00002010), including plankton (ENVO:xxxxxxxx)" | depth 140 m | reverse complement strand
CCAACCTTACCCAAAGGTTCAAAACTCGTGGAGCTATGACTGCGGATGAGGAGTTCATCCGGTATTTAGAGCACCTCGAGAGCGCCCGAACAAACCGACCGCTGCACCAGCTCGCAGAGAATACTGACGCGATTCTCGAGGGGCTGGTTTCTGCTAGGGGATACAACTTAGTCGGTGAGAACGGTAATGAGGTTATTGGGGTAGATTACGACGCAGCTAACCCTGCAAACCAATATAAGTTAAAGCAGGCGGGAGACTTCATCATCAAGTTCCCGGGGCTTTTCGGGGACGGTGCTGGCACCGTTTCTTCCGGGGCGAAACTAACAGCTGCCGCAACGAATGGTTTAGCCACTCTCAGTGACGATGACTGGGTGACATGTGTTGTAGACCGAGCCACTACGGGAGCTACCGTAACTCTGGTTTTGCATACGAGCACTGCGAATTACATAACAGCTTTGCGGGCTGACCCCCCAGCGGCGTTGGATACGTACCCACTCTTCTATGCTCGAGATGATAAGATCTTCGTCTTTGGGTTTAACCAGTGGTTAAGCCTCGGCGAGTCTCTCCGTGAGGGAGGCAGGGTCTATGCAAGTCAGCTCTACCTAGATAAAGCAGCGCAGAACCGAACTCTCATTATGACGAGCGGCTCTGGGGCCTCTGGGCCGACAGAGTTTGCGTGGGACTCCTCGACTGGAAAGCTGACCTGGGACGGCCCTTGGCAGGTCAGGTCTCTACTCCACACAAAAAATAATCTTGCTGATGCGTTTATTATGACCGTAGCCGCGAATGCTACTGGAGTAACGCTGAGCAATCCTGGTGATGGTGCATACATCACGATGGATAGGAGTGGGAGTCTTTCTACAGCTACTGCATCTGTTGCCACAGCAGCTTCCGGTGTAGCAGAGGATGATGGAGATATATTCACCTTTGCTGTTCGTGGTGAAGATGGTCGCTGTTATCTGTGGAACGGGACTGTAATTGAGAGCGGTTCTGCCGTTGCTCTGGGTGGTGCAGCTCCTGAAGGGGTGAAGTGGTACCTGAGCGGTAACTACACTGGGGCAGCATCGATGTCCCTTACAACAGCTTCTGGAGTAACTCTCCTAGGGTCATCTACAGATCCCGCAGAGTACACAACAGGAGGACATAACATCCTCGTGTACATAAACGGGCAACTAGCTAAGGGCGGGGTATACGCTGACAATGCTGCTGCACTGGCTGCAGGCGCTCGATATAGAGAAATAGATGCTGGGGGAGGAACAGGTACCAGCATTACCTGGCAGGAGGACACTACTGGTGCAAGCACACCGGGTGGTGTTCCTATGTACAGGCCCGTGGCTGCAGACTTTATCGAGATCTTCCTACCGTCTGGAGCTACAGGAGCAGCGGGTAGATGGCAGACCATGGAGAGCTTGGCTCTCCATCCCTATGATACGCCTCACTCAGGTACGACAGATACAGCGAATACCGCAACGGCTACCGGTCCGGCTAGTGTCAGCCATACTGTTGCGCAGGTTGCAGCAGCAGGAGCCAATTGGTACGGCCTGGCGGATCACCAGACGGAAAGCCGTTCCTGGGCGATAGAACTAAGTATTGATGACGGTTCTACTAATGCAGCAACTATCTATTCACAGCACGACGGAACATTTGATATTTCTGGCCTATCGGGCGTTTTGGCTTCGGCTACGTACGACTCTGTCGCTGGTACTGTAACCATTACCCCGAGCTCCGGTATTGTCAGGCGCATTACTACAGTTAAGTACTGGCACTGGAGGATTGGTACTGCTGGTTACTCGACAACAGGACCAGCATCAGGGGCTTACAGCCTGTCTCTACCGATTGCCGGCACTAATGGTATCCATGTTCATGCGTACCACTCAGACCACACACCGACAGATAAAACAACACAACTAATTGGTGTTGGTTACCCACAGGTAGACGTAGACATGCTTCGCGCTGTCGCTGGTACCCAGGGACTTCGCGTATATACAGATGACCACGGTGGCACGACAGCCGATGGTGATACTGTTTATATAGCTGCTGGTGGGTCTATCCTGCTGCCCAACGACAACAGCTTCTCAGCTTCCCCAGATACTTCGTATGACTATCATGTGCTGTCACCCTCGGCGACCTGTGCGAAGGGTGCTGGAGGACCAACCGCAGAAGCAATAACTACCTGGATTGCAGGTACTCCAGAGGCAGGCGACTGGTTGTGGATATATGTAAAGAAGACAGCAGCCCCGACGTCTTTTTACTCCACGTTCAATACTGCGGCGAATACCAACAACATCACGGCAAGTCTTAATGGACCGGAGTACAGCGCAACGCACCGGATGATGATTCGTCCGGGAAGCCCTACGGATGAGGAGGTACCTATTGCATGCTTTCTTGTGAAGGGCGCTTCTACGGTAGTATCTCCCCAAAGCTTTGATTACGACACCGGGGTGTTGTCCATCGGAGACATAGGCAACCATACTCAAATATTTGAAAATGCGAACATAGCCTCGTCTACGCACGTTCTCGCGAAAGGAGCTGCAGCAGCAGCGCTGAGCGGGGACTACACCGGATACGGCAACGGGACCCCGGCAGATACTCCGATGCTCCCGCCCGACAATACAAGTCCGAACGCGATTCCCACGTATGTAAAAGCGGTGACGCTCACCCTAGATTGTACTCCCGCAGGAACAAGTACTGACTACCTAGAGGTGCAGTTCAAAACCAACAGTTATTCTGGGGCAGGCGTAGTAACTCGTTTTAGTGCCAGCGTGGGCAGCGGTGTTCTCCAGCGCCGACAGGTTCGAGTCCCACTGCCTATCAGCGCGAATGCGGATGCTTATAAGCTCGAGTTGGTAGCTGTTAAGTCAGGTAGTACTAACTTTGGTTTAGCTGTTTATGTAAGTGGCCTGGAGTTTTACCGTGGCTTCATGGGCGATCTCTAGGAGTAGATGGTGGCAACTAATTCTAGATCAAGCCGACAGCAGCTTCAGGACGTACCGTCTGCGCTGATTACCAACGCAGACAGGAATATAATCCTCACGGGTGGTGGGACGGTCGGTTGGGACCTAGCTACGAATACCTTTTCGTGGTCGGCTGATTTCGTGCTTCGTATTCCTCGGCTTGGGGCAGCATGGACGGTACCTGCGGGAAGCGCTGCTATGAGTAGCAGCGGTCACAACATATTTGTTGTGGTTAATCGCTCGAACTTATCAGCTGCGATTGCGATTGCCACTGAAACGGGTGCGACAGAGGCGACAGCCTACCGATCGGTGGTAGACGGAAGCGCTGCAACGACTGGCTTCGATGGGGATAATGTTGTTGTCTTGGCTGTTCGACAAGGTAACGACATCTACCTGAGAAATGGTCTCGGTATAGAAGGCAGTTCATCGTCAACAACGACAACGACAATAGTAGAGACGCCCCCATCTGTACTGCATGCCAATGCGATGCTGTACGTCGGCGTGAGCCTGACGCCAATGTCCAGCTTCAATGTCGCCGTCTCTACCGCGCCCTACGGCACTCCGGCTGCGGGGCTTGAAGCCAGCGGTGCGAGTAAAATTGACATCACGAACTTGAGTGCTTGGGATGACTCAACGGGAACCTATCCGACAGCACAGTCCATGCCGGCCGGTACTCTATTTAATCTGGGAACCTGGGAGTTGAAGGTCTACCGAAACGGAATACTTCTTACTCCTGACTATGCGATATGGCCTGGCGGAGCAACACAAGGAGGCAACGCTGCTCCCTTTGTTGGCGACTATCACGAAGTAGAGGCTACCGCTGGTTCAGGGGGGTCTTCTGTTCCCGGTAAGGGCAAGTTCATCCAGTTTTATCCCGGTAGGCAGCCTATGCTGGGAGAGACACTTACGTTCTCGATTGTGCAGTCTCCGGTTCTTGTCTAAAAAGAAAACCCCCTCCGAAGAGGGGGCTTCCTTTTACTACGGACCGTTCCGCGCTAATTCGCAGCCAGCCAGCCCAACATACTATTTCTAGATTCTAGAACCGTCTCTGGAGCACCCTGAGACTCGCACATCTTGCTGAGTTCTGAGTCACTCAGGTCCTGGTAGTCATCGATTGAGCTACCTGCTTCGAACAACCCCTGCCACTCGGCGGTGTAGCTCTCCACAGCTGCTGGAGAGTCCACCAACAGCATGACCTGGAGAAGTCTTTCTCCCAGGAACTTCAGCTTTGCTTCTTGTCCAGAGATAGAAGACAGCAGAAGTCCTGAGAGGGAGGTTCCACGAGCCTCATTTTCCAGAAGGGTTTGGATTCCGGTATTCATTCTGCCTAGCTCAGCAATGACCGGAGTCATGTCAACAGTAGGCGGTTCGGAGGCGGTCTTTGCCGACTTCTTTGTAGTCTTCTTCGGGGTTACCGCTTCTTCCGTCTTTGCTGCGGCGGTCTTACGAGGTCGTCCTCGCTTCTTTGCAGGCTTCTTTTCCGGTTCAGGCTCTTCGGCCACTACGGAAGATCCGTTCGTTGTGTAGGTCTCGAGAATCTTTTCGAGAGCCTCTTTTGCCTGCCGCTCTGTTTCAGCAGCAGTGATTCCTTTGTCGGGAACAGCGTTCCAGATTTCTGCATAGCTAGTGTTTGCAGTATCCGAGAGGTCTGGAAGCGTTCCAGTATTTACATGCTCCAGTACGGTTCGGATGGCGTCCAAATCACTGAATTTCAGGATGATATTGGATGTGTATCCTTTGTCTGAGAGAGATCGGCTCAGGTTGAGCTTCTCCATCATTGTGCTCATATCGGTCTCCGGTAGAAGGTCTAGGTTATCTAGGTAGCAGGGAATAAGGAGTTCTGGTTTACAGGTCAAGCATGCAGAAGGACCGTCCAGACGAGCTGGACAAGCCATGTACGCACTTATGCGTGAGTACTCTGGTTCTGTGAAGCTGTAGACCTTTGCTCTGTACGGTATGAATGGGTCAGATTTAGGAGGTCTTTCGAAATCGAAAGCCTCCCACATCTGGTGTTTCTCAAGTTCACTATGTAAGCCCACAACCTTCCCCTTTGTTTGGAGGATGGTTGCGAGCTCGGTTTTGTTGACCAGTGGATCTCCTCGAGCTGTCTCCAGGAACTCTCTGGTTTTCTTTGTAATGCGGCTCATCGATACACGTTCCCGCTGCTGTCTCTGAACTTCAGAGCAGACCGGAGTGCGTACTTTAGAACTCCGACGTAGTTGTCTAAGCCGTGTGTAGCATCATTCAATCGGTGGGCAGCGCCATCCAACACCCGAAGGTCGAAGGACAAAGCTTTTACGTCAGGATGGTGCTTTGCTTGTTTCTTTCTAAGCTCTATTGACCCTTCACAGCGCATGAAGATATCGAACTCTCGTTCCTCCATAGCTGCAGACACCTGCTTAGATTCTCTTTCGAATATCCCAGCTACAGTTCTTAGGTAGTCGGACCAGGCAGCCATCGCCGCCATTAGGTTTTCCATCGCCTCCATTTGGAGGTCTACGACAGAGATAACCCGTGGTCTAGGAACTCCTATATCTGGATCTAACTCCACAAGGTCTTCTAGTTCGGGCGGTATATTTATCTGTCCCGGAGGGACCCTAGCGTTTATCTGAGCAACAATTGTTAGTTCTAGTAATTTTCTATCTGAATAGCCTCTATCCATCCCAGCATGTCTCCCGGAAGTAGCAGGCCTTACACCTTGAGTTACTGGCACTGGCCCCCTCGAATCGAGGAGGCTCTTCTCCAGCATCCACAAAGGCGTCTGCCTCAACGATCATCTGAGAGAGCCTCGAGAACAACAGCTCCTGTAGAGGAAACGTTTTCTCCTCAAGTGCTCCAGTACTCTTATATGCGGTCAAAATGGCTCCCTGTTTCTTGCCGGCTCCCCAGCCATAACAGTGCACCTGACCTATGTACCCTTTTGGAGTACTTCCGCTGTGACGACTCTTGCTCTTAATGTCGATAATCGTGGTGCTGTCTACTAGGTCTGCATGACCTACGAGACGACCCACCTTGACCGGCAGTTCTACGTGAATATTGGGGTCACACTCTTTTGCAATCTTCTGGAGCACGTGATGCCATGCGTGGCCCATGTTGAAGATCCAGTACATTGTCGCTGGGAACGGGGCCTTCTTCGCTCCTGTAGCGTCGTAGTACAAGACCCGAATACACGGTACCTCCTCTTCGACCTCCTTTCCGATAGTGGAAGGGTGATAGCCCAGAGGACGGCGGTTAGTTTTTGCTCGGTCCAGTAAGTACTGGTTTACGTCGTAGATAATGCTGGGCTCTGCCCTACCCATGAAGCCGGATACAGAACTAACAAGCTTAACTATTTTTGGTGGGGCAGGTGCTTCAGCCAACCAATCCTCAGAAAGCCTAGATTCTGTTGGACATACTTCCGAGAACGGGCAGTCACTGCAGGATTTCTTTATGGCAGGAGGGTCTACTAGGAGGTCTGCCAACCAGGTTCTAGCTTCGACCTGACAGGCTACCTCCTCGTGCTTCTGGTTTGCAGAATCGACCAGCAGCAACAGAAACCGGTCTTCCCCGGTTAGGAGAGCAATCGTAGAGAGCTCCCACCGGAGAGACCAGCTCTTCAGCTGTCCTGGGTCACATGCGTCCTCTGCGAGATGCAGAACAACATTTCTATTTCTATAGGTCCCAAGGAGCCCCGTCCTAAGGTTGTCCAGTAGACCATCTGGTGCACTGGAGAAGTCCTTACCGAGAGCCCTTATGAGGGTTTTTCGCAACCACAGACCAAACTCCAGGTTCACTCGAGTTCGTATCCGTTCTGTTGCGCTTACTTCTGACACCTGGTTTGCGCTGTTATTCAGGAATCTGAGTGGACAGGTCGCCAGGAGTAGGTCTTTTACTGTGCTGTGCTTTTCTTCATTCTTCTCTACGTGCTTTGTCCACTTAGTTACTAAGTCATTTTGCATCTGCCCATCTCTCAACAATCTTGCAGTCCACCTCTAGTGGTAGGGGGAATGTGGTTCCTAGGAGTTCAAAAGGGTTTTCCATCATGTGCGTAATAAGTTGAGCACCTTCATCTACGTGCTTTGTGGGTACCGTGGCGACAATTTCGTCATGTACCTGGAGGCGTAGAAGCCCTCCTATTTCTCGAAATCGCTCGTTCCTTCCAACGGATATAAGAGCCAACTTCATCATGTCGGCTGCAGAGCCTTGAATGATGGTGTTTACAGCCTTCCGCTCGTCACTAGCTCTATCCCAACTGTTGGATGAGTTAATGTTCGGTAGCTGCCGCTTTCGCCCCAGGATTGTAGAGACGTATCCGACCTGAGCTGCCCAGGCACGAACATCCTCCATCCAGGTTACGAGCGTTGGATATAGCGACTGCATTTGCTGTATGTAGTCAGACGCCCTTCCTATAGAGACATCTTCACCAAGAGCGTTTGTAAGGGACTTAGCTACCGTTTTGGCACCAGAGCCGTAAAGCCATCCGAAGACTACAGTCTTAAAGGCAGATCTCGTTTTGTTCGCTACAGGGTCACCCGCAGCCTTTCTTTCTAGGAAGTCTTCATAAGAGATTCCCAAACCTCGAGCTGTTGATGCGGAGTGTAGGTCCTTGCCTTCCTGAATAGCCTGCATCATGTCTGGATCTTGCGAGTAGGCCGCTGCCATACGGAGCTCAATCTGAGCCCAGTCAGAGACCACCATGCTTTCGCCTTCTTCGCATACCCAGGCTCTCCGTGTATGCCAGCGGTCTCGACCCGGATTTGGAATGTTTTGAAGGTTCGGTCCCGAAGAGCTGAGTCGTCCAGTCCTAATCAGGAGGTTGTAGTGCGTGTGGATGTACCCTGCGGTATCCATCCTCTTGAGCATCCCCTGAATGAACGTGGAGTTATGCTTTCGAGCATCCTTAGCTAGAACGATGTTCTCTAGTATTTCCAGCCTGTCGTCTTGTTCACCAGAAGACTTGAGCTCCAACAAGCAGGCCTTTAGGACCTCAGCATCTGCAGCAGCTGAGCCGGACTTTGTCTTCTTTGTAGAAGCAAAACCCATTTCCGAGAACAGGAGTTCCGCAATCTGTGTTGGGGAGTTCACATTGAGTGCTCTCCCAAGAAGACTGTTTACTTTGTACAGAGCTTCTTCTTCTGTCTTATCGAGCTTCTTAGACGTTTCTTTTAGGAACTCAACATCGAGCTTTGCTCCCCTTCGTTCCATGTCCATCAAAACTCGTGCATGGGGCTCCTCTACTGCCCAGTAGTAGTCTTCGAGAGTTTCTACACCGGGTATTCCTTCGTCCTCTTCAAATAGCTTCTCGTTGGTCATGCTTTCCGTGTGCAGCTTTGCAAGGAGAGCTGTTGTGTAGGCATCAAGGGAGACGTAGTCCGAGACCATATGGTCAGGGAAATCTTTTACTTTTCCTGTGTGGGGAGGAAGCGCTTTGTTCTTAAAGAGTGCTGCGTAGGTAGGCATCCCGATACCGAAGTAATCTTTTGCGCAGTTCTTAAGGCTGTGTCTGCCATTTCGTATCTCAGCGGCCAGTAGCCAGTCCTGGATCATCGTGTCTCGGATGGGTCCACCAACGACGATGCCCATATTTCGTATGGCAGTTATGTCGTAGCTGCAGTTGTGAAAGACCTTAACGTGTATAGGGTCCACGAGAATTGGGGTAACAGCTTTCACTTGCTCTGGTGTTCGAATGTCGATTCCTACACGGGTCTCTTCATCACCGACGATGGCTACACCCAACCAGATGGGAAGAGCTTCCAGAGCATTTCTTTCATCAGGGTCTGCGAGCCCCTCTAATCCGATAGTTTCAACATCCATAGCCAGCTCGACATCTTCTGGAAGGGCCAGGAGTTGATTTACAACTTGTTCGATCTCTTTTGGTTCTGAGATCAGGGTATAGGGGGGCAGCAACGGACTAAACCGCATACAGACTCCTAAAGAAGCAGAGGGGAGGGAAGATTACTCTCCCCTCCCCTCTTCAGGTTGTTACGGGTTAACGACCCATGGGTGTGCGAGGAGCGCGAACATCAGTTCGAACAACGCCTCGCAGCTGGTCTGGAGTAGTACCAGACAGGCCGTATAGATTGGAGCTAGTGCTGTCAGTTTCAGGGGCGTAGCAAAGCTGAACGTCCTGAATCTGTGCGAGCAGATCACCGGGAAACTCCTCGATGGCTCCTACTGTGTCCATGTCGATTTCAAATGCGTAAGAAGACTTGCCAGTTCGAGTTACTCGAATGTTGGCGATTGTGGGACTAAGTCCTTCAACCAAACCATGCTCTGAGCACTCCTTACGAACGATTAGAGCCTGCTGAAGAGTAGCTCCACAGCTAGGGCAGTCATCGATACCAACATCTTGCAAACCGACTTCTGATGCGGCTGCAAGTGTGTCTGAAGGAAGCTGCTTTGCGTCCTTCTCATCAATCAGGGTTGTGTTGCAGCTAGGGCAATCAACGCCGGTAATTGTAAGTTTTCTACTGCATGCCTCGCACTTAACAGCGGCATTGTTGATGCAGTTTACGAGAGACTTCCAGGAGTCTCCTCCCATTTCAAAGTAGCGGAATCCGAGCAGCTTCTCGGGCTCCAGGTCGTCCCGCTGAAGGGCTACATCAGTAACGAGTCCCCAGAGAAGGAACCGGTCCTGTGTCCCTGGAACAGGGCAACGTCGACCATCTACCTTTTCACCTCGAGGGATCTTTGCTTTTTCGTCTCGCCACCACTGACGACGAAGATCATCCAGCGGATTTTCAGAGCCGAACGTGGCCGGATTCAGCCAGGAAGCGTCCGGTCGATTTGTGGTGGGGTTCCACTTTGTAGTCTTTTGTATCTGCGCAGGGTTGCCGAGCTGAAGGATGTTACCGACGTCGTCCAGCTTTGGGTCCTGGGCTACGAATCGCATAGAAAAGGATTCGTTTTCTCTCAACCAGACTCCTCGGACGTTGTTTCCGTAGGAGCCCTTCTCTGCTTCTCGAGCTTCTTGTGTACGCGTATATTTTGTATTTACTGTGTTTGCATTTCTAAGGAATGACATTCGAAGACTATCTCCTCTAATTCTTGGGTACTAAGGTTGTCAGGTTGCGCAACGTTTGACGGATAGCTTGCCGACACGGCAGGAAATCCTTCGCTACGAAGTTTATGCGCTATCTCCTCAGCGGATTTGAGCGCGGCTACTGTGTTGTCTAGTAATACGGTGTATGGCCCACCCAACCAGGTGAGCTTTCCTATTTGTGCATCTGTAATACTGCAGCCCATAAGAGCAACCACGCGAACGCGGCTCCCTAGACACTGCTTTACCCACATACATGCTTTGAAGCCTTCCACGACTACTACGGGAGTGTTGTGGTCCTCCTGTAGCGCCCTGTGAAGGTTCCAGACGTGGTTTCCTTTAACTAGTGTGTACTCGGGGGAGATAAGGCCTTCAGGGAGGTCTCTGGGCCCGTAAGGACGGTACTTGGCCCTACCGGGAAGCCTGTTTCTCATATAAATACCTACGAGACTCCCCTGGTAGTCCCGAATGGGATACGTGTAGGCGTCTCGTGAGTCATCAATACCTACTTCGAATTCTCGAAGTACGTCTTTATGAAATCCCTTTTCTTCCAGGGACGTGATACTCCAGCCAGAAAAGGCACCAAGAAGTGCCTCGGACAAATGATGGTCCCTTTCGGCCCTCTTCTTGGCGAGGACCGGGCGTGCTAGCTGGAACTTAGGGAGAAGCTCATCTACTAGGGACTGCTCAGAAGCTCCGAGTAGGTGACCTAGTAGACGTCTCCCGTTACCTTTTGCGTGGCACCCATGGCAGAAGAACGAAAGAAACCGTTCGCTGGTTGGGTCTATGTTTATTCTGAATGAGGGGCGTGTTTCGGTATGGAAAGGACAGAGCCCAGAGGCCTGCCCTCCAGCTGTTGACTGAAACTTCTCTACACGATCTCTTAGTATTTCTAGTGCGTCTAGAGAGTCACTCAACATGCTTCAGAGGCCCTTTCTTCAGTGGCACTATGTTCTTCAGACTTTTTTCTAGAGGGACCTGCCTTGGTACGGATAACCTCTCCAAGGTCGAGTATCGGTTTACCGAAACCGTCACACAGACCAGTGGCTACACGAAGCTTGTCTGAACCAGACAGAGGCCGACCATCCCGGTTCTTCTTGATTTCCAAGGTGGAGTGATTGCCGGCCTTTGCGCCATCAATCCTCAAGATTAGTTCACAGTCCTGTTCTGCAGCGCTGGTCATATAGAGGTCACCATCTTTATTCGGCTGCCATGTGAAGAAGTACGGGATGCGGTTCGCATTCGCGGTGTTCTTCATGAAACTGATCCACTCTTGAGCGAGGAATGCTGAGCCTCGAATTGCTCCAGAGTCTTTACCAATCGTCAGATTGCACAGGTATGAGGAGTCGTGGAAGATAATGTCTGGCTCAAACTGAGCGATAATTCCTTGCACGATAGGTCGAGCATCCTGGGTAGTAATTGGGTCTCGAACATAGAATCTCTTTGTAGACCTGAATTCGGATATGACCTGTCGAAGCATCCCTTTGTCGGTATTGCCTTCGGTTAGATCGGTCCAGTCAAGCCCACCACGCATTGCATACGCTCGCCACTTGAGACGCTCCCACGGCATCTCCTGGGTAAGGAACAAGACTCGGTATCCTTTAAGCCAGTACCAGATTGCCCAGTACATAAACATCCAGGTCTTCTTCATACCTGGGCTTCCGTAAAGACAGTAGATACCGGAGCCGTTGAGCCCCAGTCCCCCAGATACAATTTGCATGTAGGGAAACTGGAGCCCAGCGCCGCCGGGGTCACCAAACTTTGCGTACTCCACCATATCTCCCTCTAGGTCAGACCCTACGGTCGTCACCATGGGAACAGGGATAGTGGAGAGTATTTCTTCTTGTCCCTGCTGTAACAGCTCGGGGACTTTCTTAGGGTCTGTCGTGGCAGTGGCGACTAGCTTAGAGCCCAGCTCCTGGGCAATAGCAGACATGTGCCGCTCTCTTAGGAGACGAACAACCTCGTCAACACTGTCTTCCTCTACTACTCGAGAGAATGCAGGGTAGTCCGGGAAGGTGACTCCTGGGAATTTCTCAAGAAGCATTGCTTCTGATGGGATCTTCCCAGTTTCAGCTTCGCAGTCTCGCATGTAGTTCCATACGGGACGCAACAACGTGCTGAATATCTTTTCTGTAACACCAAGTCCCTTTAGTTTTCGGAACGTACCTCTACGGTTTTCGTCGCCCCTTACTAGCTTGGCGATCAGCACTAGGTCCCACTGCATCCTCAGTCCTCCAGGTGAATCTTTCCTGCATCAGTCTGTGCGGGGAAGCTCAAGCCCTGGTCGAATGGACTCTCAACAGAGGAGTCCATATCCAGTACGGATGAGAATGAGTTCTTCAGCAAACCGAGTAGCGAGTTAACTAACGGAGCAGTTGCTTCGTCAGGTACTCCATGTACTACCGCGCCATCAGCTGCTCCATTAGGAGCCGAGAAGTCCACGACGTTTCCGTCAGGGAGTACAAATCCTAGTCGAACAGTGTATGTCGGCACCTCGGTTACAAAGCTGATCTCCACTGAACGCAAACAGATTTTTGCGTCGTACTTACCTACGACGTGGAGTGAGCCCATCATCTGCATCCCCGCAGACTTTGTTTTTCTTGATCCTTCAAATCCCGAAAGGACTTAAGAGGATCTCGAGAAAATTCTACCAACCACTTCTCGTCCACCCCAGCTTTTGCGTAGTCGGTGGTGTTGTCCAAGAGGTCGTTGAACAGATCCCTATCCTCATCGGATAGGGTCATTGAAGCTAGCAGAAAGTCCATCGTTCGGACCAGTTCTTCCCGACAGATTTTTCTACATTCGGAAAAAGCCTGCTGCTGCGCGGACTTACTATTTCGGTGAGGAAGCTCCTCGCTCATCTCGATTGTGATCCAAGAGGATTCCAGAGGAGTCCCCCCGAAACCTACGTTTCTGCCCTCCGAACTTATTCGGATAGCAATACGAGCTCTACCGTTACTAGCGGTAGGGGATACTTCAGTGACGGGATCTCTTGTGGAAAAGAGCGGGGTAGTAACACCGTTACTCTTCCCTTTTACAGACATTTGCATAGTGGTTTACTCCTTGTATGCGAAAGAAACAGATGGGGTAGATGCAGCAATCT
>CEUS01096896.1_pt1 | contig 13083 bp, 7 predicted proteins | sample 427031 | NCBI WGS metagenome assembly CEUS01 (sample SAMEA2622837, study PRJEB7988) | marine metagenome | biome: marine biome (ENVO:00000447); feature: marine epipelagic mixed layer (ENVO:xxxxxxxxx); material: "saline water (ENVO:00002010), including plankton (ENVO:xxxxxxxx)" | depth 140 m | reverse complement strand
ATGCAGCTATGATCTCACATCGGGGACTTATTCGCATCTTCCCTAGGAAGCTCTATGACTCCTCAAATTCCGAACTGTTGAACCGCAGTACATTGCAGTTTTCTTTAATAGTCCGCTGAAGAGCCTCATCAAATCCATCTTTTGACTTAGCCTGAATCTCTACCGAGATAGACACTTCAACGCCTAACTTGGAAGTAAACTGCTGAACTACCTCATCAACAATCATTGCGAAGTCCATTTTGGCTTTCACAGGATCAAGATCTATATTGCCATAGAACTGCTTCTTGATTTGCTCAGGTGTCGGCATGGGCTGCGGATCTGGACTCGGCGATGGATGAGGGCCAGGTTCGGGACTAGGCATTGGTGTTGGCCCCGGTTCAGGACTTGGCGGCGCAGGGTGTGGCGCTGGCCTCATTGCTTCTTGGTAAGCTTCAGCTGCATCTCTGTCGATTAGTAGGGAAGCATCATCGATATGAATCATCGTATCGCGCCCAAAAGCAAAGCCAAGATATTTATCACCATCTTTCCCAGCTGCGTACGCAAAGAAGTCTTCAGAAGTTATTCCTGCACTGATTGCGTTTTCATACGTTTGGTTATTCACAAGACGAGGCAAATATAGGTAATGACAACTATCTTGCCAAACTTTGAGTGCGCTTACTTCTGTCGTACCGTCTTTCAAGTACCATTGCTTTAATGTATTTCTGAGGTGAATAGGACTCCATTCCGAAATAAGCCACTCTTCCTCACGAAGTTTATTTTCAATTTCTGCGACCAAATTTGGAGCTGTTGGTGAAACTGATACCGTCTCCCAAATAAGCTCAGGCTTACCTTTCCTAAATTCCTCAACAGGACAGATAATCCATTTGTATGCATCGCGAATGAGTCGCTGTAAATCCTGCTCGGCATTGTCTACATTTCGCTTTGCCTGTTTCGAAAGAGAAACAGTCAGGTCTAATTTGCCGTCATTAACATCGTTGACGATGCTTTTCCAAGCTAGGAATGTGCGACCTGCGTCTTTAAGACGACTCATCACATCGTAGTCCGCGGCAAAGAATATAAGCCGATTTTGCTTTTGACGCGGTTGGTCACCTCGCTTGCGAAGTATCTGTTCTGCTGCTTCGCATGCCAGACGATCATCCGAACGGTGATAGGCCTGATGCGGTGGCAGAACAACTAATCGAGGTCCGGTTCCATAATCGTCTGGTACATCTATGGACGACGTGAAAACATGAATCCCGGCAAAACAATGATTTCTACCAAAAACCCTTCCTACACGGTCTTTTAGAGTTGGATACAGTTCTTGTTGATCATCAATATTCTGCTTGCGGCTTTCCATCTCACGACGAAGGTTGGGACGCGTATCCAAGTAAAACCTGTCTTGTTCAGAATACAGGTAATGCAGCCTATCTCGCAGGCGTTTTAAGACATCCTCAAACACACCGATTGTCTGGCCAGGTTGAACACACCCCAAAAGGATGTGTTCATAATCTATACCTTTTACGCCTTGATCAGCATTGGAAGGCGCACTTCCTAAGAAGATTGTTCGCATCGCACGTCTTGCAGCTTGAACGCTGCCAAAACGCGTATCCTTACCATCTATATCAAATGCTTCAGACCGAGGCCCATCGACTTCTTTCTCGAGAACTGGCTCCCATCCCTGTGGTAAGTAGTGAATACTCTTATTACGCACATTGCTATCGTCAAGTGCAATAGAGCCCGGCATGATCAACGCGTCTTTGTTGTCTGAGTTCCAAAGGCGATGGATTACGATAGCCATATATTGCAGCACACCGCGTGTGCGCTGAAATTTGTCGAGAGTCGACCAATCCTCATAAAGGCGATCAAACACTTCAGGATGAATAGGGTACGATTGTGTAAGGCGCTCGAAATATACATTGGATTGCGTCTCTACTGGAAACTTATCGCTATTCGCGCGATAAAAATCAGAGTATTGACGACTGATGCCTTCAACCTCTGCTCGCTCACCAGCAGATTCAAAGAGTCTTCTACGAACAATTTCAAACGCTTCTGTGCTTGCTACAGGCTTCCAAACTGACTCGACACGCGCGAAATACTTCTCAAGTGATTCTAGGGCGCGCTGGCCCATAGTGCCACCGACCTCTATCTCTGATTCAGGTAGTGATGCAAGCAGAATAGCGTTTGGCACTGACTTCATCGCTTCGGTTAGCGCCTGAATGAAAGAAATATTGCTATCAAATGTGCCTGCGTTAAATTGTTTGCCGACTTCTAGCTGACGAACAAACGCAACTAACTCATCGATCAAAATAACGCACGGGGCTGCTTTTTCTACTAGTTGACGAACAACTTCTTTCCCGGGTGATGCACCATCAGCGTCGCTTTGTGCAACCATCTGATAACCTTCGTCACCTAATAGCTGCCACGCCAGCTCACCCCATAAGGTATTTGCCGATACATTTCCGTGACGCTGTGGTTGACTTGGCGACAACTTAATACCGTCAATTACTGCAACCTTCGCGTTTGGCAAGTTGTTAATACCGGCTTCATCCAATAAAGGCGGTATGCCCTGCAACTTATCTGTACTTACCTGTCTTGAGGCTAGATGCAGTACCGCGAGCATGGTGTGAGTTTTACCACCACCAAAAGCTGTTTGTAACTGAATAACTGGGTCGCCGCCTTGTCCTGCAAGCCGCTGAGCAACAGATATAAGGAGTAACCTCATACCCTCGGTTATGTAAGTTCTGGAAAAAAACTTTTCAGCATCTTGATATTCGACTGACGCAGTCCCTGAAGCTACTTGCGAAATATCAGCCGCAAATTCAGATTGCTTAAAAGTACCTTCTAAAACATCTTTGTGAGGGCGGGCAATTTCACGCCATGGTTTTAAACTCATTTATTTATCTCCCTCTTAAAAATCTAAACCAAGTTCAGACTGGGTACCGCGATGACCTACTTCGTGAGAAGCAGCAACAATGGCATGCCAGGAACCAATTAATTCGTTATAGGCGCGGGCTTCTTCTGCCCACTTTTTGCGTTCGCACAAGGTGTATAGGTGGTAGGCCAGCTGGCGAATGTGCTCGCCGCGTTCTGGCATGCGAGCAAGCAAAACACCGGCCTGGGCTTCACCTTGCTGGTTCAGTACACGGATCATTTGGTGACATGCTTCCCATACTGGAGTTCTGTCGTCTGTTTTGGGGTCCCAGCCTGTTGGATATTCACTCCATTTTAATAATCTAACCTTTCCAGCACCGGACTCGATTACACCTGCGTCGCGAACGCCGTCTACAGATGTTCCTTTTGCACGTGCGAGCGTATCGGCTTCACCGAACTGGCCTTGGCCCCAACCGTATTGGCTGAACCAGTCGTCGCAGAACAAAGTGTCATTGTCGAAGTTTCCGCTGTCTGGGTTCAGGTAATCAGTGATGGCACGGTTAATCAAAATTAGTGCATCGTGCACACTCATTTTGCTACCGTCTTGATTCAATACCGCTTGATACTTCGAAAAGATGGCCATGCCAGGACCGATAGCTGCTTGTGCTAAATCCACAGGGGCGATAGGTGATACGCCAGCGCTGCCGCCAATCATAGCTTCAAGGGCTTCAGGCATCTCCTCACGGAGTTCACGTTGGAATTGTCGGCGAGAGATGGTCTCTGCTTGCTCTCCTCTTCTTTTACATACCAAAACAACCGATGAAGCTAAAGCATTACTACCGGAGCCTATAGGCCTGTTTCCAAATTCCGTTCGAAGAGGCCAAGTTCCATCAATGGAAAAGCCTGCGCGAACAACTGCTTCAATAAATGTTTCCCATCCTGTGCTGGCAGTACTACCATCCTTTGTGTCCGATTGTTTAAATGCATAATAAATAGTGACAGGGAACCCTTGATGTGCCTTTTCCGCCATAGTTGTAATTGCTGCGGTCATGCCATCCATGAAAAACTGTTCAGCATTTTGCTTTGACCCATGTCTGTACGGCGACGCGACTAACTCTTCTGCCTTGGGGACAGCCATGGTAGAGAACAATTCCGGATTAATTTCGCGTAAAGATCGCCTCATCCACATATAAAAGAAATCGGAAATATCGGCATACGCGATATTGTCATAATATGGGGGGTCTGTAGATACAACTTTTTTCGATGAAATAGTTTGCACAGCTGCATCAGCTTGAGAGACGAAAGATGCCTCATTTGCTGGAAACATTGCTAATGCTTTCCAACTCCAATCAAGCATTGATATGAAATTACCAGTAGATGACGAAAATGGATTTGCTTCCGCAAAATCCCAAACCATCGGAATTGCTTGTCTTGCAAACGTATTTCTCAGCGCTCCCAACTGAGGTATCCAACTACAAATACTTGACCAATAGTCACTACACTTATCTACTACAAAAGATAAATACACGCATAGGGCCTGACTATATGCTGTCGCCCCTGTACCACCAGAAAACAAAGGTACTCCGTCATCTTCCATCCCTTTTGAAACAGCTTCTTCCTTCGCTTTTTTAGCAACATCAGCAATTAAATCAGAAAAGGTGACGAGTGCATTTTTTTGTCGCTCTGGAAATATATCAATAAAGCGTGTCATGCCATATTCAACGACATTAGTTCGACCAGGCCAGTGAGATATTTTAGAGTTGGATTCCCAATCGCACTTGGCATTTAAAGCAACACTCTCAATTTCAGCGGTTGGTGATAAATAGATACGACCTTTTTTACTCTCGACTACAACTGCCATAAGCTTTTGCCCCATTCGTCCAGATTTAGCCTCTGAGCGAATATACTTAAATGGTATTGTTGTGCCGGAAACGATACAGGTTCCTCCAGATCTATTAACAGTGCCGCTGTCCTTATTGCCAGATTTACCCTGTTTTACCTCAAAGGAATATGAGTCACTATAAACATGTGTGTGCACATGAGCCTCGTGGCCTTTTTTTGTCGATATATCAAACGACCTAACTAAAGGTATATCTAAATGACTATAAGCAGGATTAGGGCTCTTTATTGTTCGTGCCCAAAGCCAAGCTATAACGGTCAACTCTTCACCGACATAAGCCTTTAAGTCCTCACGCTCTTTTGCCATCTCTTCGGTAATTGCTACTTTGGGATATAGATGCCCTATGCGCTTGAAAGCTTCCTCCCGCATCCAGTGACCATAACGACGAACATCTTCTGCCAGACCTTTAGCTCCAGACCAGTCTTCAACTAATTTGCTTTGTTTTTCACCAGCTGGAACTGGCCCTACTGGTTCCTGTCCCGCGAACTTAGGTGGAATTTCAATCATAGCTTTGTTAATCATGACTGCCACAGGGTTTAAGTCACTCGCATAACTTTCTAGGCCAAGCCGCTGCGCCTCAAGAGGAATTGCACCACCGCCCGCAAAGGGGTCATGGAATGCAGGCAACTTTTCAGGGTTAAATAACTCAGCAGCTTGCGGATGCTTTTTGTTTAGTTCACATGTAAAGCGCCAGCTTTCTTTTATGGCTTCTCGCGCTTTACTCAGCACTTCTTCGTTATTAGTGTTTTCCCACTTAACCAACTCACGAATAATATCGAATAGCTTTTCACGCTCATTCGTGATCTTTAGCTGAGTTTCACGAAGTCGCTTATCGCCTTGAACGGTTTCAGAAGGGTCATTCACCATCTGTGCAAAAATGACGGCTCTGGCTGCCGCTAATGGGCGACGCGCCCACCATAAATGCAAAGTACTTGGATGGCCGTGGCGAATGGATTTTTCACGTGCCGCTGCGGCGTTTATATCATCTAATGGCAGAGCCACTTCGATTAATTTTTTGGGGCTGAATATTTTAGTCATTTATAGTAATTCCGGTGCGTCATTCGTTAACACTTGTTCGGCTATATTTCCAAAGCGTTGACGAGTGGCGGTAAAAAAGGGGCTGAGCTTGTCGCTCGTAGGCACTAAGTCTATCGAGGCTAAACAAGGTAACGACATGTCATCACGAATGTGTTCATCAATTAACTCATCGAGTTCGTCCAGCCATCTCTTGCGCCGATTAACTAAGTACGGGCTATTCAAATTTAATAATTCTATGGTGTATTGAGCTTGCTCTTTTTCTCGTTGAGTTAGAGCCCTGGCAGGTTCAATTCCGCCGTTGGATAAATAAACAAAATAACGAGCGCAATCGGCGTGCAAGCAAGAGACAAACAAGTGCGCATCATATTCACTGAGTTTGGCGTGGCCACCGAATACTTCATCTTTATCGATGATTTTTAAATCATCACTGGAAAGTGCACTTGCTACCAAATTACTGTAATCGAATGTTCGTGCTGGATTTGTGCTTTTAGGCTCTAGGTGTTCGATATGTGTACCCAGCCCTAGTTGGTCGGGGCGCACTTCTGAGTATGCACACAGGCCATATTGCTCCGCCAGTAGGTGCTCAGTCACGTCGGCTTTGTAGCCAAAGCTACTCCAGCGACTCGTTGCTTGATCGGAAGTGGTAGGCGGCGTTTCATTTGAGCGCTCTAGTTGGTATCCACCATTACCCATCTTGGTAATTGATCTCATCCTTTAAGCGCCTCTTGCCGGCGAATACTGCGTTCGATCTTTTGAATTTGCGGGTGTTGGTCGTTTAGTATTTGTTTGAGGTTACTCAGTAATAGCACTGCACGCTGATTCTGGTATTCACCTTGGTCGACCAAGGATGTTAGCTCATCCAATAGTGCTTTTTCAGGCACTGGTGGCTGGGGATCAACATGCATGATGGCTTGTAGAACATCGTTGCTGGGTTCGCCGTAGGAGGCAGCTAAAGGTGTAGCGGCAATATTTTCGCCTTCGGCATTGGTGCCAAGTACACGAATGCATTCTTTGGGTACTGTTGAGAGTACCTGCGGGCTGTGTGTAGTGACAATAAATTGAATGTTTGGAAAAGCTTCACGCAATGAACCAATCACGGTTTGTTGCCAAGCGGGATGAAGAAACATATCAACTTCATCAATCATGACCACACCTTCGGTTTTCAGAGCCGCTTGTTCACCGAAATGTGGGTTTAGTTTTATACATCGAAAGGCTATATCCGATACCAACACAACCATATTTCGCAAACCATCACTTAGCATACTAAGTGGTAAGGCACCATGTATCGGGTGATTCATAACCAGCTGTTGACGCTGGCTAACACTGTATTCAATGTCATGCCATCCCGTTGCTTTTTGAGTAAGTGCATTAACGGATTGCTTGACGACTTGAATGGCTGCTTTAAATTGTTCTAAGTGTTGCGCATCAAAATAATCGGAGCCTTCAAGCTGTTGTATCTGAAGCTCCCGATAGCTTTTGTAAACCCAGCCATACCAATCTTCGAATTGTTTGTAGCTCGATGCAGCAGTTAAGCAGTTCTGATAGCCCCAAAGGCGAGATTGCATGCTTTTATCTAATTTTTTGTCGGCTACTGTAGACGTATAACGCCCTTGATACCAAAGCCTACCCGTCCCCAAATAAACAATTAGAGGTAAATCTATTGCTGTAAGGTTTTTTTCGTCGCGAACTTGGTTCTGAAGCTTCTTACCAAGTTTGGTTAACGCTTTAGCATGTTCATCTTGCAGAGTATTGGTGCCTGACTTAAGTTTTTCTCGTGTCTGGATCCAATGCTTCTCTTCAGACTCTCCTGGCCAAATTCCCTGAGCATCCACAATGGAAGGTATGACTGCCTCCATGTTGTTTTGATCACGACGCGTTAAACGTACGTCCTCAATTTGTATGGTTGCTGATTTCCCCGTTTGGCTTCCCAAGTCAAAGGCTTTTACAAGTGGCCACATAGCAATGCGTGCCGCATCAATAATGGTTGTTTTACCTGCACCATTGGGTGCAATTAACACAGTGACTTCTGGGTGAAATGAAATATTAAGTCTTTCAAAACACCGGTAATTTTCGATAGTAATTTCTGTCAGTTTCATGTCGTTTGCTCCGGTGATACTGCTTTCGACAGTAGGTCACTGAGATCATAATTAATACTGGCTACACCAAAGTCTGGCTCGACGGTGAACGGCGTTTTAACGTAGTACGGCCCTTCAAACTCTTCGCCATCAACAATAACAATGGCGAGCATAAATTTGTCTGCTTGGTTTAAGCCGTAGATGATTTCGTTACGGCTAACAGTAATGGTACTTTGGCCTTTGGCGCGGCCTTTAACTTCGATATGTCGGTCGGGTCGGATTGAGCCATCGGCATTGGCCGGTGGTCGTGAGGTAACATCCCATCCGCATTTTTCTGCGCCTACGTCTTTAACATCAAAACCAAAGCTCTTCTCAACATCCATGACCGCATTCATTGCAATCCGCTCAATTCGAGAGCGTGCCTCAGCATCAACACTGAATTGTGTTTCACCCTTTCTGTGTGCAAGAAGACCTTGAGGTATGACTAACGCACCGCCCATGACTACTGGCGTACTGGAGACTACATTCTTAAGATTTGCTAACTCGGCTTTTCGCTGTTCCAACCTTGCAGTTAATTCGTCGACTCGACGTCTTGCCATTTCTGGCTGCATCTTGGGTTGCTTACCTGCATCTACATCATCTTTTAGTTTTATGTAGCGGTCTGACCAATAGTTAATTTCCTTGACCAGTCTATCATTGACCGCTTGCAACGTTTTGTCTGCCTGACGCTCCCGTCTGTCTCTTATCTCATTATAGTGCTCTGGCACGAGCTGTTGAGATGCATGGTTTAACGCTAAGCCTTCAAGATTATTGTTCAACCATGGAGATTGTAAGATATCCCCGACTAGTTTTCTGTCGTAATCGTCGATGGGCTGAAGGTCAAGATGTGGAGCCCATCCAGCGTTAATCGCATTACCCTTTTCGTCTATTTCGACGAATTGAAGCCGTCTTGAAGCGACATCACCACTATTCCCAGCTTCTCGCACCGTATGGTCGACCATGAATAATACTTTAGGCTCTAGCCCATCATCGTTAGGGTCAACCAGAACTGCGCCTTGCTTTAGCTTTGGTCGGTGCGCTTGAAGAACCAAGTCTGTGGTAGCGTGCATTAGCGGATGCAGTGGATGAATCATATCTGCCATAGGTTTACCCTGTTGGCGTACATGATGCTTCTCGAAACAAATTCGCTCGTATTTACGTAGAACAGGAGTGCGCGTCTCTCCTATTACTCTGTCACGTTCTCTTATGGCAGCAGGCACGTGCCTTACTTCGAATCGACCTGATTCTCTGTTACGCATTTCGCCCCCAAGCGTTTGAAACGATTCGGTGAAAAATGCGCGAATGAAATAAGGTTGAAGCTTACGCGCTTCAGCCTTTTCCATTTCTTCCTTAACGGCGTAAAGCTCTTCCAGCCCCATATGCTGCTCGACCAAGGCATTTCTTCGAAGTATTTCTTTTAGGTGTTCTTGGTCAAGTGCACCATCAATAACCTCATTCATCTTCGCTTTGGTTTCCGGAGCCTCACCGTAACGAATGGCATCGACAAGCAGGTCTTTTAGCGACACATTATCAAAGGCCTCACCCAACACATCGAAAACCTTGCCACCTAGAGCTTCTTTTTCTATCTCAATTTTGTCGAATAGCTTTTTAAAGACTTCACCCTCACGTGTCTCGGCAGCGACTATATTCCACAGGTGGCATACTTCTGTCTGTCCTATACGGTGAATACGACCAAACCTTTGTTCTAATCGGTTTGGATTCCAGGGTAGATCATAGTTAACCATCAAATTAGCATTTTGTAGGTTGACCCCTTCCCCAGCCGCATCGGTGGCGATTAGTACTATTACGTCTGGGTCGTTACGAAACTCTTCTTGAATTTTTCTTCGTTCGTCTCGGTTAGTACCACCATAAATTGTTCTTACTGCGTTACCGTTACCGAGCATATCGCTTATCCTTTTCACTAGATAATTAAGCGTATCTTTGTGTTCGGTAAATATGAGTAATTTTCGACGAGCACCACTTTGGGTGTACATTTCAGGCTCATCTTGAAGTAAGTAAGACAATTGCTCCCACTTCTTGTCGTTGCCTGATTGCACAACGCTCAGCGCCTGATATTCAAGGTCCTTAAGACTCGCTATTTCAGCCTCAAGCTCGGGAATGGTCTCCGCAGCAGAAGCCATATCGACAACCTGCTCAGAGTATATTTCATATTCTTCTGCACTTAAGTCCTCATCAAGCTCATCAAAGTTATCCGGCAGGTCAATTTTGTGTTTTTTGTTATACTCAGCCAGTGTCTCAGCAACGCCATCACGCTGAGCTGCTTGCCCGCGTGCTAACAATTTAGTTTCGGAGAGCCTGTCTTCAAGGCGCTTTCGACGGCGTTTCAACGATTGATAAATGGCTTCAGGACTTGATGCCAAACGGCGCTGGAGCATTGTTAACGCAAAACCAACGTTGTTCTTCTTTTTGCTATCGAGATTATCAGCTCGATTCATCTCCTCTCGAACATACGTTGTTACTTGCTCGTAGAGTGATGCTTCCATTGGGGAGAGCTCATAATTCGCTGTGTAAGCCCTTCTCTCAGGGAAGAGAGGTGTTCCGTCAAATTTAAGGAGTTCTTCCTTGACCATGCGCCGCATCATGTCGGAGACATCGACTTTGTGCGCGCCTTCTCGAAACTTACCGTAGAAGCGATCACCGTCTAATAGTGACAGCCATATCTGAAAGTCTTCTTCTTTACCGTTGTGCGGCGTAGCTGTCATTAACAAAAAATGGCGAGTAATTGAGCCTAATAGTTCGCCCAATTGGAAACGCCGCGTCTTGTTGACTTTGTTACCAAAGTAGCTAGCAGACAATTTGTGGGCTTCATCCACGATGATTAAGTCCCACTCGGTATTTTTGAGCTTTTCTTGGAATTCTTCATTTCTGGATAATTGATCAAGACGACATATTAATTGGTCAGTCTCATCAAAGAAGTTACCTGAAGCACATTGTTCTTGCTTCTCACGGCTGAATATCTCAAACGTTACGCCAAACTTTTCTAACAATTCATCTTGCCACTGCTCTGTAAGCGAGCCCGGTGAGACAATGAGAATACGCTTCGCGTCGCCTCTCATTATTAATTCGCGGATAAGCAAGCCAGCCATAATCGTTTTACCTGCACCGGGATCATCCGCTAAAACAAAGCGTAATGGCTGCTTCGGTAACATGGACTCGTATACTGCTGATATTTGATGAGGAAGCGGGTCAACATTTGATGTATGGACGGCCATCATCGGGTCGAAGAGCGCAGCCTGACTTATACGATAGGCTTCCAATCCAAGCTTGAATTCAGCGCCCGGTGCATCGAATGCCCATGGGCGACCTTCTTTTGCAAGTGACAAACGTGACTCATCAGAGCGGAACAACATCTGCTCACCAAGCTTGCCTTGACTATCTTTGTAATAAACCGTGACTGCGGCATCACCAACAGGCTCGACTTGGACAACTCTGACTACCTCATCACTTTGAATGCCTTTTATCTGTGCATCCTTTTTAATGTCTTCCAGTTTTAACATTCTTTGCTCCTTGCTTGTTTTTCTTTATATCCCGGTGCGATAGCCAAATTGCCTACATCATTCAATGCGAAACGATTCTGCAACCATAGTTGGTACTCAGCGCCGCGCAGTGTACCCCGCTCTGTACAATCGACATTCCACCGCCTCAACAGATAGCCTGCCATCGCAGCTCGCACTTTGATGAACAATTGCTTATTTTCCATACCATAGTCCATTTCTATCGCAGTTGGATGTTCGACATTCTTGGGATGCGGTACGAGTTGAAGTGGTATAAGACGCTGCCATTCGGTATCTGCTTGGGCGCTTTCCTCTTCAATAGGCGTGTCTTTAATCGTTACCTTACTAATGCGCGTTAACACGAAGTCACGAAAGCTTTGACTCTTACGATCAAAGGCGCGGACGTGCCAGCGTAGGCCATTGTCGACTATGGAGTGAGGTACAAGTTCTCTGGCATTCGAACCGCTAGAAAGTGACGTGTAGATAACGCTAACCGCTTTGTTATTGAGGATAGCCTGAACAAGGCGCGCAACAATAAAGATGTCGGGCACATTTAGACTCGACGGTGCTTCTACGGGGAAGTGGATATCGCCTATTGCATCAAACCCATCGGATATATCATTTGCAAGTTTAGTCAAAGTGCGTCTTGCATCGTGCTCAAAGACAGGCTTGAATTGAGGTGTCTGAAAGTAACGTTTCTCTCTCGAGTCGTAAGACAGGTTATCCGGTGCAAGCTCCTTGTAAATGCTGAAATCGCGTGAACCTGCCGATAAGCCGACCTGAAAACGGCTAATTAAGTCCTGACGATAAATCGCACCTTTGAATAATAAGCAAAAGTCGATGTAGGCAAGGCGTTGTTTTTGAGCAAAGCTGATAGATTCGAGCATCGTCCCTGTTTATTTTTATACTTTTGCATAGTATGGTTTATTTTAAGACACGTGTAAACCATAAGGATTTGTAGTGATAGTGGGAAATAGGTTTGAAAATGACAACAATGAAGCACTAAAAAATGTTCAAGAGAAATCTTACGGACAGAGTCTTACCTTAATATTCAACGTTGCTAAGAAACAGTACATTACCGCTGACTCGATCCTTCAAGCAAATCACCCCAATATTCCGTTACTAAACAAAATTAATTCTATTGACCATAGAGTACTTCAAGCCGCACACGATAACATTGCAGCTGCTTTCCGTTTTAGGAGTCAATATATCAGGCAGCTTAACCTGTTCGATAAGGTTAAAGATGAATCAAATGAATATATGAAGCTTTGGAGTGAGTGGATTTATAATGAGCTTTCTAGCCTCAAAGATAACGCTATCTTCGTTAGAAATGTTATCGAAGCCGTAATTCATAGCAATACAGAGCAAGGATATACTGCTGAAGATAGACTTCATGAGTTTCTCGTTGACTACTATTCGATTAAAGAATGGAGCAGAAATGACACACTAGGCGAATAACCTTAAGGCGCCTCGTCTACAACAAGGGATTTAATTACAAGGACTTTCTCGATGCCAAGAAAAAACACGTCTTTTGCTGACCTTCTTTTCCAAGCACCGTGGTGGGTTTCGGTTATAACGGCAGCAATTACCTATGTTGTAATGGGCCACCTACTGCCTTCTTGAGGTGGTTTAATTGAGTTGACCAGTCCAGTTAAGGATATAATTG
>CEUS01017171.1_pt1 | contig 13086 bp, 8 predicted proteins | sample 427031 | NCBI WGS metagenome assembly CEUS01 (sample SAMEA2622837, study PRJEB7988) | marine metagenome | biome: marine biome (ENVO:00000447); feature: marine epipelagic mixed layer (ENVO:xxxxxxxxx); material: "saline water (ENVO:00002010), including plankton (ENVO:xxxxxxxx)" | depth 140 m | reverse complement strand
AACGAGCCGTAGTAGCAGTTACGGATGCACTCCAGGCCACAGCAGAACCGGTCACCGGAGACATGATCGCTCAAGTAGGCACGATCTCCGCGAATAACGACCCAACCATCGGCACCATCATTGCCGAGGCCATGGATAAGGTTGGGAAGGACGGCGTCATCACGGTCGAAGAAGCCAAGACTCTCGAGACTTCTCTGGAAGTCGTCGAAGGCATGCAATTCGACCGAGGTTATCTTTCGCCGTATTTCGTTTCCGACCCAGAGCGCATGGAAGTAGTCCTGGAGAATCCCGTGATTCTCATCCACGAAAAGAAGGTTAGCTCAATGAAAGACCTTCTGCCCTTACTCGAGCAGGTTGCAAAATTGAGTCGCCCGTTGCTTATCGTGGCCGAAGATGTTGAAGGCGAGGCACTGGCAACTTTGGTTGTCAACAAGTTGCGGGGAACTTTACAGGCAGCAGCTGTAAAAGCTCCTGGCTTTGGTGACCGCCGAAAGGCCATGCTCGAAGATATTGCCGTTCTGACGAACGGTAAGGCTATCACTGAAGATTTAGGGCTCAAGCTTGAGAACATTCGCCTGGAAGACCTTGGTAAAGCCAAAAAGGTCACGATTGATAAGGACAACACTACAATCGTCGAAGGTGAAGGAACAAAGGATGCGATCGAAGGACGCGTTAAGCAAATCCGAGCACAGATCGAAGAGACTTCGTCTGACTACGACCGTGAGAAATTACAGGAACGACTGGCCAAGCTAGTTGGCGGTGTAGCGGTAATCAAGGTCGGTGCGGCAACTGAGACCGAGATGAAAGAAAAGAAAGCTCGCGTCGAAGATGCTATGCACGCGACGAAAGCCGCCGTCGAAGAAGGTATCGTGCCAGGTGGTGGGGTAGCTTTACTTCGGGCTTCGAGCGCACTCGACAACTTGGAAGTCGACGACGAAGATCAGCGCATAGGAGTCGCCATCATTAAACGATCCCTTGAAGAACCATTGCGTTGGATTGCCACAAATGCTGGCCTCGAAGGTTCAATCGTCGTTCAGCGCGTGAGTGAATCAAAAGGCAACGAGGGCTTCAATGCGCTAACAGAAACATACGAAGACCTCGTTAAGGCTGGCGTTATCGATCCCACCAAAGTCGTGAGAACGGCTCTTCAGAATGCCGGCTCAATTGCATCGCTGTTACTGACAACCGAGGCCCTGGTTGCAGAAATCCCTGAAGAGAAACCCGAAGCTGCTCCTGCTGGACCGCCAGGAGGAATGGGTGGAATGGGCGGGATGTACTAGACTGAACCGTCAACAAACTAGGAAACGTAACCGCGCCCGGCAGTGTACCACACTGCCGGGCTTTTCTTATCTCAGGTTAAATTCAAGAGCGATACTCACCAGAACAGCCACCGGTTCTCCAAAACGTGTGCCTGGAGCAAATCGCCATTGGCGCGCCGCTCTAATCGCTTCTTCGTCCAAACCAAAAACAGGGTCCAAAGACTTCGTCACCGTGACATCACCTACGGTGCCGTCCGATAGTACTACCACTTCGAGCCAAACCTCTCCTTGCACCTGAGCTCGCATGGCTTCCGAAGTGTAATTCGGCTTAACTTCACGCAGTAGCCTTGGGTTGACGATGCCGGACCCTGGACGATAGACGCCTCCACCAACGCCACCGCCTTGCCCCGGACCCAATCCTCCTCCATCCCCAGGACCAATTCCCGTGCCTTGCCCGGTTCCAGCTCCACCACCTGAGCCACTACCTTGTGACGGTGTGGAACGCGCTAAGACCGCATCTAAAACACCCGGTGACGTTTGGAGTGCCGACGCCATGGCCATCGCCGGAATACTCAACCGATCCGCCTGCAGGGTCTCAGGTTCCGGTTCGGGTTCTACAAAGTCAGGTTCTGGTTCCACCGGGACACTCAACTCTGTTTCATCAACACCTTCCAACTCGACGAGTCCTGGCATTTCGAGTGATTGATTTCCGCCGCCGCCACCCCCACCGCCGGGACCATCTTGAGGCAAAAAAACGATACCGTAGTTTTCACGGTTTGGCTCGATCAGGTCATAAACCTGTTCCGGCGTTAAACTCATAAGAAAGAGAACCAAGCCGACCCCCACCATATGACCAGCGAACGAAGCCGCCAGAGAGCTCCTCATCCTTTCTTGGGTAGCGCCAAGAAGAAATGGAACGTCCTTCGGGCCAATAGTGTCGGGTTTAATCGATAAAACGGTAGTTGTGGAAGGCTCTTGCCTCTCAGTGAGCTTCGCTCTACCCACGGCCAAGAGTTTAGGAAGATCCAACCCCATCTATCTCAGTTACTCAGAAGTAAAAATTTCCTCGTTATACGCGCCCTGACCAAGCGCCTATTGCTGCATTCCCCCCGCCATACGAGTGAAATAATGCCAACACATCAGCCGCCCGAGACTCGCTCTCAACTGCAACCAAAACACCTCCACGCTCCGTCAGTGTCTGAAAAATAAAACCGTCATGCGGCTGAAATCCAACACGGCGGATGGTCGCCGCTACACCAGTACCACTCAAACCATCATCCGATCCTTGTAACTCTTGTATGAGACTACCGTAAGCCACTACGTCACCTAAACCGTTTATCTCAAGTACCGACGGCGCAAAACCAAACAACTCTTGAAACAGCTTAATAAATTCAGACGATTCTTTCGAAAGAACTGAGATTACACCATTTTCAAAACCCTTCTTCCGAAGCGCCTCAAGACCGCGACTTGCCCAGACCGGGTCTTGAAAGACACAAACGGTATAACAGCTTCGATTCTCCGTCTCCACCATTTATTCAGTCCTTTTGTTCCCTATGAGATGTATCTTTGCAGTTTACCTAGGAGTTAATCACTTTGGCAAAGCGTGGAAGACTACAGTAACACCCTAACATTTCCTGACCGGCGCGTAACTCGTTCCTTATCTAGATATCCAAGTAGAGGAATCGCAAACTTGCGGGAAACGTTGAAGCGCGCCTTAAAGGCTGAAACATCAAGCTTTATTGGCTCATTTAGGCTCTGACCAGTCTTAAGACCTGCAATGTCTGCTTTGAGCTGAAGCAGCGCATCTCGGTGAAAGACCAAGCTTTCAACTTTGAACAATACTTGTTCCCTAATTAACAGTTTCAGCATCCTTTCAACCGTCTCGCGCGGCTCGTGAATCTCGGCCACGACATTAGAAAGTTCCGGCGGTGATAGTGCGCCCAGTCGATAGCAATCCTCCAACTGCTCACGAATCCTAGTCTCGTCTGCGGACAGAGACACTCGATGGGACGATAAAGCCAGATGACCGCGTGCAATAATTTCGCCGTCGTGAACCAGCTTCTCCACAATACAGTCGAACACTTCTGATGAAGCTTGCCGGGTAAATCGTTCGCGCGCTTCTTCGCGTGGCAGGCCAGCCTCTAATGGATCACTCTCGTGAAATTTCGTTAACCAATCCAAGAGTAGCTCGCGCAATTCAGTCACCCGCTTGGGAGTCACCAGCACCGAACCAAGTTCGACAATCCGACCTTCTGCCACCAACCTGTCAATAACACTCTTGACTACATCAGGTTTTACACCTCCACGTGGCGTCAAAGAAGACCTCGCCAAGCCGTACCCAACAGCTTCATCCACCATAGCAACCACGTATTCCAGACAATCATCTGGCTCACCAAGGCGACTCAGTCTCTTCACTCCGGCGTTAGATCGTAATCGCCCGTGTCCCGGTGTTGGATCAAGCACACGGCCGCCTCCGATAGTGATCATCGGGGAATATGCGCGCAGCACGAAACGATCACCTCGAGTCAAGGGAACGGGCTCTTCAAGTCGAATTCTGGCATAAGCCTCTCGCTCCGACTCCAGCGTTCCAAAATCAACAAACTTCGGCCCTGCATCCGTGAGTGCAGCGAGCGATACTCGTGCCATAACTTCACTAGTCCCGCAATGGAAACGAACGCGGCTTCCATGTTTGAGGATAGGACTTCCAAGAACAAGCTCAAGCGTAACGTCCAAACACCGCGTGCTTTCTAGTTCACCGGACTGCACCAAAACATCGCCGCGGGTGAGAAACTCAAGGCCAGCCCCCGACAAATTAACCGCGACTCTCTGACCAACTTCAGCGGCTGGCACCATTTCGCCGTGCACCTGTAATCCGCGGACACGAAATTGACGTCCCACTGGCTGCACCTCCACAGTCATGTCCGTCTGAATGACTCCACTTACTAGAGTTCCAGTCGCAACCGTTCCGAATCCCTTTACGGTAAATGTTCGATCAACAGGAAGCCTAAGAATCCCCTTGGAGTCTGTAACCTTAGGCTGGTTAGCCAAACCCGCGAGCCCACTTCGTAGTGCGCTCAATCCAAAACCGGACCGAACGGACACAGGAATCATCGGCACTCCTTCAAGAAAAGAGTCCGCCACCAGTTCACGCACTTCCATTTTGACAAGTTCTAGTGTCTCTTCGTCGACAAGATCAACCTTTGTCAGCACTACAACCCCGGCCCGAACTCCTAACAGGCGGCAGATGTCAAAATGTTCACGGGTTTGCGGCATTACTGATTCATCGGCAGCTACAACAAGCGCAACGGCATCAACGCCACTCACTCCTGCGAGCATGTTCCTAATAAAACGTTCATGACCAGGAAGGTCGACGAACGCTACATTCAGATCGCCGTCTTGATAGTTCGCAAAACCGAGGTCAATCGTGATACCCCTGTCTTTTTCCTCCTTTAGTCGATCAGGGTCTGATCCTGTCAGTGCGATTACTAGCGCACTCTTTCCGTGATCGATATGACCTGCCGTTCCAACGACAATATTTCTCATAGAGTGCACGAGGTGTCAGATGACGCTACGCATCTTCAGTAAGCAGGTTTACGTCTTTGCCTTTCGCTTTGTAACTTTTCGTTTCTTTACTCGACGAAATACTGCACTCTGCGAAGGTCGTCGGTTGATCTGCCGGCGAACCTTGTCAAGAATTTCCACAAGGGCTAACTCAATCCTCCGATTGTCCCTGTCGACACGAACCACTTGCACCTTAACCATGTCGCCCAATCGATACCGCTTTCTGTTGTTCTCACCTCGAAGTTCGTGTTGTCGCTCACAATATTGATAGTAGTCATCGGCCATACTTGAAATATGAACCAATCCTTCGACAAAAGGCTCAAGCAACTCGACAAACAGGCCGACGGCAGCAACGCCAGTGACATACCCAACAAAATCGTCACCAACTTTGTCCGACATGAATCTGACCCTTTTCCACTGAATGACCTCTCGTTCGGCCTCTTCTGCTCGACGCTCAAGTTCTGAAGTGTGGCGTGCCACTTCACCTAAATGTCGCAATCTGTCTGCAGACATACCATCTCTTACAGACCTCTTTAACCGTTTTTCTCTCAAGAGGCGATGAATGACTAAATCAGGATAGCGGCGAATCGGTGACGTGAAGTGTGTATAGACAGAAGCTGCCAAACCAAAGTGACCAAGATTCACAGTGTCATACCGTGCTTGCTGCATTGTACGAAGCATCAGAGAAGACACCGACCGTTGTTCCGGCCTACCGTTGAGTCGCTTTAGTAACCGCTGAAAATCCTTTGAAACAATCCGGTCTTTCGTTTTACCGAGACCATATCCAAGTGACGCAATAAAACGTTCGAACTCCTTAACTTTGAGAGGATCTGGCGGCTCATGCACTCGATATACAACAGCCTGAGAACCTTCTTCCAAGCATTCACCAACTGTCTCATTCGCAATTAACATGAACTCTTCGATGATCCGATGGGCTTGATTCCGCTCTTTAGCAACGACGCCTGCAACCTGTCCTGCATCATCCATGAGAAACTCAGCAGACGGCAGATCGAAATCAATAGACCCACGGCGGCGACGACGAGCACGCAACACCTCATACAAACGCTTCATCCGATCAAACATCTCAACCAGTTCCGCATAAGCCGCCCGGGTCTTAGCGTCACGCTCGACTAGAATCGCATTCACTTCTGTGTACGTCATCCTTGCATTACTGTTAATAACACCGTCATGAATTTCATATCGCACAACCTTGCCGCGAGCGTCGATCTCCATTAAACAGGATTGAACCAAGCGATCTACTTTCGGCTTTAAACTACAAACTCCAGTAGCGAGTTCTTCCGGAAACATATGCACAGCCCGATCCGGAAAATAGACGGATGTCGCTCTCTCGTACGCAGCAACGTCAAGGGCACTGCCCTCTGGCACATAATGGCCAACATCGGCAATGTGAACACCCAACCAAAAATTCTTATTAGGCAAACACTCAAGAGTAATTGCATCATCGAAATCCCGTGCTGATTCACCATCAATCGTGACAGTCAGAAAAGATCGAAAATCCTCCCGACCTTTCAGTTCACGCGGTTTCACCTTCTGTCCGCACTTTCTAGCCTCAGTTATCGCAGCTATGGCATGCTTATCCGGAAGCTGGTATTCCCTAATTACCAAGTCAGTGTCCACACTAGGGGAATCCATATTTCCTAAAACCTCGATCACTTTACCGACCGGACCTCGAGTCGATGTCGGCCAGCGACTCAGAGCAACAACTACAACTTCTCCAACATCGGCCGCGCCACTCCTACCCTCAGGAATATGCACATTCGTCACAATCCGCCGATCGAAAGGCACCACATAGGCCAAACCTGATTCGTCAATCTCCAAACGACCAACGAGTTGTTTCGTCCTTCGTTCCAAAATCCGAACAATTCGACCTTCAACCCGACTTCTGGAACCTTGCCGATCAACTCTCGCAACCACCCGGTCACCATGCATCGCCTGGTTGAGATTAGCCCCAGAGACATACAAATCCTCATCCGCTCCACCTGTGGAATCATCAGGCGATACAAAGCCGAACCCTCGTGGATTAACATGCACTTCACCCGTAACAAGACGCATACGCTCTGGTAAACCGTACCGATTACCTCTAATCCTGATGAGTTGCCCTGATTCAACGAGATTCGCAAGACGCCGACGGAACGTGGCTCGTCGTTCACTAGGAACCGAAAGTATCTGCATTAATTCTCGGACAGTTGCAGGATGGTCGAGGTTCGACTTGATATAACCGAGAATCTGTTGTGTAGTCAGCATGAAGAACCCATCAATATAAACACCTGTAGGTCACCTACATTCGTATCGGTAGGTCCAGTGACAACAAGGTCACCAAGTGCCCGAAAGAAGGTCAACGAATCGTTTCTGTCGAGGTAACTTCTCGGCGTTGCTAGTTCTAACTCTCGCGATCTAGCCAATGTCGTTCCGTCAACAATGACACCGGCGGCTTCTGTTGGACCGTCGACACCATCGGTTGCAACACTAGCAACAACTACGTCTTCATTAAGAACCGACAACGGGTCAACTAGAGCTAAACCAAACTCTTGATTCCGTCCACCGCGTCCTCTTCCTTTAACAGTGACAGTAGTCTCTCCAGTCGACATTACACACGCAGGACGCCTCAACTTAGAGGCTACTTCAACGACGCGTTTGAGATGCAATGGAGCAATCTCCCGAGCCTCACCAATTACTGGTCGGTCAATGACAATCGTGTCAAGGCCTAGATTGCTGGCCTTCACAGCCGCTGCTCGAACGGCATCCCGACGACTACCGACGATCTCGACAGACGAATCCTCAAGGCGCGGATCACCGGGCTTGGGTGTCTCCACCAGATGCCCGTCTCGGCCACGCTGCAACACCTCTCTCGCACTGAATGGGAACTGGGATCTCACCTCCGCCCGGTCGACTATGCGAAGAGCGTCCTCAAAGGAGCTTGGATCAGCAGTTGTTGGGCCTGAGCCAATCACCGCCGGATCGTCCTCGATGGGTCCAACAACATCGGAAACCGCAAAAGTAAGAGTTTTTCCCCGAACCGAGGCCGCGAGCCAACCCCCTTTAATCCGGGACAGATGTTTCCGCACACAATTAATATCGTGAATCGACACACCACCTCTCAGAAGAGCCTTGGTGGCTTTGACTTTTGTCTCTAGCGTAACTCCCTCTGCGGGTACTGATAGTGACGCCGATGCGCCTCCAGACAAAAGTAAAATCAACACACCTGACGGGTCCACCTTGCGCGCAAGTTCCAGTGCCCGTAGACCAGCATTAACACTCACCTGTGTAGGTACAGGATGACCAACCCTCAAGAACGGTAATCGCCTATTCTGTAGCTCACCTACCGGTGCCGCAACTAGGCCGCCCTGAATATCGCCATCCCACTTTTCTAGAAACACTTCGGTCATCGGCACAGCCATCTTGCCAGCCGAAATCAGAGTGACTTTCGTTCCAGAGTCCAACCCGGACAATTTGGATTTTGTCAGCACACGAGACATCACCTCCGAAGCCGAAACTCCAGAGAATCCGGCTTGGATAATCTGTCTTAGAGAATGGACCGTTTGTATCTTGTTCAGTGGTGTGTCTTATGATCGAACAACGAAGAAAGTCGCGTTGCTCTATCGCTCATATTAAGCAGAAGGCCGACGATCAAATCGCCGTCGTCTACGTTAGTCTTAACTTAAGTCTAGTCCTGCTTTTTTCTGAGTGTCAATCAAGTTGTTCACTCAAAAGCTCTTTGACGCGCTTTGGATTAGCCTTTCCATTCGTCTGTCTCATCACCTGACCGACCAGAAAACCCAAAACACTAGTCTTACCTGCCTTATATGTATCCACAACATCAAGATGGCTTTCAATAACCAGTTGAACCGCAGCACCTAGGGTATCAACATCCTCGATCTGGCCCAATCCTTCCGCTGCAAGCACTTTTTCTGGGGATTCACCAGTTTTGGCCATTCGCTCAAACACGCGCTTCGCCGCAGAACCACTAACCTTTCCGTCATCAACGAAACCTATCAATTCAGCCAAAGCCTCCGGGCCAACCTTAAGTGTGGCCAAGTTCCCACCCGCTTCTTTCACGTGTCGGAGCACCTCACCCTTTATCCAGTTGTTTGCCGCCTTGAAATTTCCGGATCTCTTAGCGGTTTCTTCGAAGTACTGTGCCAACTTCTCCGATTGCGCTAACAAACCTGAGTCAGATTCCGACAAACCATATTCTTCAAGAAAACGCTGCTTGCGCTCTTCTGGCAACTCAGGCAGAGTCAACCTGATAGATTCAACCCACTCAGACGGCACATCCAAAGGCGGTAAATCTGGTTCGGGAAAGTAACGGTAATCGTGAGCCTCTTCCTTACTCCGCATAGATACAGTCTTACCCACGTCAGTATCCCAAAGACGAGTCTCCTGAACGACGGCACCACCCGAAGTTATCAGCTGAACTTGCCGTTCAGATTCATAATCAATCGCCCGTTGCAAATATCGAAAAGAGTTAATGTTCTTGATCTCAACTTTTACTCCCAACTCTCTCTGTCCGATTGGGCGAATTGAGACATTGGCATCACATCTCAGACTCCCCTCTTCCATGTTGCCGTCATTAACCTCGACAGCTTGTAAAATTGCACGAAGCCGGGAAAAAAACTCTGCCGCCGCCGCGGCACTCCGAAGATCAGGATGCGTCACTATCTCGATAAGCGGCACACCGCTTCTATTGAAATCGATATGCGTAAAAACGTCGGACTCTGGACACCCATCGTGCAACGACTTACCAGCATCCTCTTCTAAGTGAACTCGCATAATCCTTACTTCTGAGTTCTGGCCTGTCGATTCGTACGACACCCGGCCATCAACTGCGAGCGGTTCTTCATATTGCGAAATTTGATAACCCTTAGGAAGGTCTGGATAGAAATAATTCTTTCGGGCAAAGATCGATCTCTTCCGCACGCGACACCCTAGAGCCAGCGATGCTCGAATCGCAAACTCCACGGCTCGAACATTAAGAACTGGCATCGCGCCTGGTAAGCCGAGACATATCGGGCAAACCTGAGTATTTGGATCGCAGCCGAACTTAGTCCCACAACCACAAAAAATCTTGGTGTCCGTTAGAAGCTGTGAATGAATCTCTAAACCTATAACTGACTCAAACGGCGCGGTCATACAAAAGACACCTCAAGTTCTTAACGAGGACCTGCTTGTCTAATACCGGCCTCAGTCTCTGACTCGAACGCCCTAAAATTGTCCACAAACATTCCCGCAAGCGTCCTGGCTTTGTCATCATAATCCGCACCATTAACCCAAGTAGATCGTGGCTGCAGAATTTCATTTTTCACGTTCGGGCATTCTGTAGGAATCTCGAGGTTGAAGATCATGTCGCGTTCGCACCGAACGTCATTTAGCGCTCCTGAGAGTAGAGACTCGACAATCGCGCGGGTGTCTCCAAGACCAATCCGATGCCCTTGACCATATGCGCCACCAGTCCAACCAGTATTCACCAGCCAGACATGCACCTTATGCTTCGAAATACACTCACCCAACAGGCGCGCGTAGACACTGGGATGGTGAATCATAAACGGCGCCCCGAAACAGGCGCTAAATGTAGCCGTCGGTTCGCTTACGCCTTTTTCTGTGCCAGCCACCTTCGCCGTATAACCCGATAAGAAATGATACATCGCAGCCTCCGGACTCAACTTGGCGACCGGCGGCATAACACCGAATGCGTCGGCAGTCAGCATGACAATCGTGTCGGGATGTCCTCCTCGTCCTGAAGGGACGCTGTTGTTAATGAATGAAATAGGATAGGCACCACGGGTATTCTCTGTCACCCGGTCGTCATCTAGGTTCAGTTTACCGGTCACTGCGTCGATCGCTACATTCTCCAGAACGGTACCAAAACGACGTGTCGTCGAGTATATCTGCGGTTCCTCTTCTGGTGACAAACGAATCATTTTAGCGTAACAACCACCTTCGAAATTAAATACTCCCTCATCGCTCCATCCATGTTCGTCATCGCCAATCAAACTACGGTTGGCGACACTCGACAACGTAGTCTTACCTGTGCCAGACAAACCGAAGAACAGCGCAACGTCACCACGTTCGCCCACATTTGCTGAACAATGCATCGGGAATACGTTCCTAAGCGGCAGCAAATAATTCATAACACTGAAGAGTGACTTTTTGATCTCTCCAGCGTAGCTAGTCCCACCAATCAACACCAATCGCTGAGAAAAATCGACCACAATAAACACGTTTGACTTAGTACCATGAATGTGTGGGTCAGCCTCCATAGAAGGCACGTCAATGACAGTGAACTCAGGAACTTGTTCATCCGACCTCTGCCCGGCTGGCACGGGAAGAAACATTGTGCGAGCAAACAGACTGTGCCATGCTCGCTCTGTAATCACACGCACAGATAATCGATAGGCGGGATCAGCACCAACAAAACAATCTTGTACAAAGAGATCCTTCTTCGTCAGCGACTGAAGAGTAGTCTTCTGGAGTAAACCGAATCGCTCTCGATCAATCGCCCGATTAACCTTACCCCACCACACATGCTGCTCAGTCGAAGGTTCTAGAACGATAAACTTATCGTCCGGCGACCGCCCGGTGTGGATGCCCGTCGAACAGACCAGAGGACCACCTTCGGCGAGTGAGCCTTCGCCGCGTCTAATTGATTCACTGTAAAGCGCGGACACGCTAGGATTCCAGTAAACATGCCCAGGGTGTATGATTCCGTGGACCTCAAGCATTGAGGCTGGCTGCATTAAAGTGAATCCTAGTGCCGACGGTAGTGATTCGCAACTTGAACTCTCCAAGTTTCTATATGCTGCTATTCCGAATGGCTCAGACACCGCAGGCGCAAAGCTTTCAGGCTCTCGTCGTCTGCTAAGACCTCTACACGTTAAAATGACTATTTCATCTAGGTTAGTAAAGGTTCTCGTTCTTCTTCTATTTCCTGTTACCTCTTGCGTTCGGACCCCGCCCTCTGTGGACCCAACTATAGGTAGAAGTCCTACACTTCGAGTCCAGCTTGAAGATGGAACCGTCACGAGACTAGAGATAGAGGAATATGTCGTGGGATCAATCCTGGCCGAGGCAGACATACGCGATCTCGACCGCACCACAATTGAGCGCGTTGTCCAAACACAAGCCATCTTGGCCCGCACCTATGCTCTAGCGAATCGCAACCGGCACCAAAGCGACGGGTTCGATCTTTGCTCTACGACCCACTGTCAAGTGTATCGTTCGACCGAACATCTCTCGCCCCGTAATGCGGATATCTCCCGTTTCGCGGCCACCTCAACCGCGGGGCTAGTCATTACACACAGCGGCATCCCGATTAACGCTGTCTTTCATGCTGATTGCGGTGGAAGCACGAGTAATTCGGAAGTCGCCTGGGGCGGCATAACCCCGCCTTATCTCCGAGCCGTCGACGATTCATTCTGCTTATTAGACAATCCAGTCTCTTGGCAATTTACAGCCTCACAGAAAGAACTATTGGCGACGCTCAATACGGATGCGCGGACGCGTATCGGTAATCAACTGCATGGATTTCAAATAAGTGAGAAGGATGGGTCAGGTCGTGTCCAACAACTCCTCGTTCATAGCGACGAGTCATCCAAACTTCGAGGAGAAGTGTTCCGCGAAGTAATAACCCGACGGTTTGGACCGAACTCACTCAAGAGCACTCGCTTTACAGTTCGACGCCAAGGTAACGACTTCATTTTTGAGGGCCGAGGCTGGGGTCATGGAATTGGACTCTGCCAGCGCGGCGCTGCTGCCAGGGCCAGAGCCGGACAGGCCCCTTCGCAGATACTAAACCATTACTACCACGATACGTCTCTTACGCAGTATTATTGATTAGATTGTCACCGAATTTCGTTGTCACTGTAAACGTTTTATGAACCGAAACGTCTTTTAGGCCATGGGACTCCGCTTAGCCCAAGCATCCATTCCGGGAGAAACTTCCACTGCTGACGCATCACTAGTGAATGCGGTCAAATCGTCTCTTAACAGTGGTGATCACTGCGGCGCATGCCTAGAGTTCGAGAAGATAGTCGCTGCACATCAACAGCGGGCCCTCAGAATTGCTTACTACTATCTCCGCAAACCGGAAGATGTCGAAGAGGTTGTACAGGATGCCTTCCTAAAAGCATTTCTTCATCTACCGTCTTTTCGGGAAGAACTTGTCTTTAAATTATGGTTTACAAAGATCGTTATCAATGCCTGCCTAGACCGAATCAAAGCCACTAAACGTCGGTCACGATGGATGGTT
>CEUS01277030.1_pt1 | contig 13090 bp, 12 predicted proteins | sample 427031 | NCBI WGS metagenome assembly CEUS01 (sample SAMEA2622837, study PRJEB7988) | marine metagenome | biome: marine biome (ENVO:00000447); feature: marine epipelagic mixed layer (ENVO:xxxxxxxxx); material: "saline water (ENVO:00002010), including plankton (ENVO:xxxxxxxx)" | depth 140 m | reverse complement strand
TGCCAACCGTGCATGCGCGTATTGGATGTAATAAACGGGATTTTCGTTGGACCGTTTCACTGCCAGGTCTAGGTCGAACTCCATCTGTGAGTTAGGGGCTCGTAGTAAAAAGAAGAAGCGTGCTGCATCGGGTCCAACTTCCTCCACTAGTTCATCCAGTGTGATGATTTCTCCGCCTCGCTTTGAAAGGCGTACGATCTCCTCTCCCCGCTTTAGAGTGACCAACTGGTAGAGGAGGACATGTAGGGCCTCACCCTTCCCTGCGACAGCTTCAGTTGCCACTTTTAGACGCGAGACGTGCCCATGGTGATCTGCGCCCCATACGTCTATTACGAGGTCAAAGCCTCGTCGTTGAAACTTGTCGTAGTGGTAGGCAATGTCGCTGGCGAAGTAGGTCGGGCGTCCGTCAGAACGAACGACCACGTTATCTTTGTCCTCGCCGAGGTTGCTTGATGTGAGCCAGAGAGCCCCTTCTCGCTCTGCAAGATGGCCATTGCTGCGGAGGCCTGAGAGGGCTTCGTCATAAGCGGGGTTGTCTCCTTGATAGAGCGAACGCTCGCTGTACCAGCGGTCATATTGGGTTCCGAAGTTGGTTAGCGTGCTCCTGATTTCGTTGATCATGAGCTCGATGCCAATTTCCCGGAGTTCTGGTGCTGGTGGATCAGTAGGAGCGGCAAGGAACCGGTCGGCCTCCTGCTGGCGGAGTGCCATCGCTAGTTCGACCATGTACTCTCCTGGATAGCCGTTATCCGGGATGGGCACATCGCGGTCGAACTGCTGCTGATAACGGGCGTACAGAGTTTCTGCGAACACGTCAGCCTGTGTGCCGGCGTCGTTTACGTAGTATTCCCTCTCCACCTGATATCCAGCTGCTGCAAGGGATGCTGCTAGCGTGTCTCCGATCGCAGCGCCGCGTCCGTTGCCAACGTGTAGGGGGCCGGTGGGGTTGGCGGAAACGAACTCTATTTGCGCTCGTTGCCCCCGGCCGAGATTGCAGTTTGCGAACTCGGGTCCCTGTTCGATGATGCGGTTGATTTCGCTTTGTACAAAACTTTCAGCCAGTCTGAGGTTAATGAAACCGGGGGGGGCAATCTCCGGTGTGTCAATTATTTCGCCCGCTTTTAACTGCTCGGAGATTGCTTCGGCAATGGCGAGTGGTGGCATCATTGCTGAGCGTGCAAGGCGTAGGGGGAGTGAGCTTGCGTAGTCGCCGTGTGCGGCATCGCGAGGTCGCTCGATAAGGACTTCGGGCAGGGCAATATCCGGAAGGCTCCCTGCCTTTATGGCAGCTTGTGTTGCTTTCTCTACGAGCGCCCCCACGCGATCTCGGAGCGCTATGCTTTCAGTCATGGCCAAAGCCTATCGCTTCGGGCCCCACCAGGGGAGGGGCTAAAGGTCGAACGGAAACTGATGATGCTGGGCTAATGCGGAAAGCTCGGCTACAGCTCCTTGTGCATGAGCTACGACATCCTCTGGGTATCCATATTTGAGCCTGTGTTCTTCGAATTCGTCCGCATCTAGCAATTCAATAGTTCCTCCTGCCCGCACGGTGATGTCAAGATCAAGGTCGATGTATCGAATCTCACCGTCGTCGAACTCAGGAGGAGTTGTTACGTTGCAGTACCAGAGTGCAGTCTCTTCTCCTGGCTTGGCGAGCCGAAATACGTTGTACCACCGGTCTCGCCAGAAGTGAACGAAACTATCGTAGCGAGAGCGAAACTCGCCACGACTGGTGAAGATAGGGCTTCCGGCGGAGGCGTGTGCGCGTAGGAGCGAACCGTCATCGGAGAGTACTCGAAGGTGCTGGATCCAATGCGCCTCGCCATCGTATTTGGTGACGCGTAACAGCAGTGGGTCCCCACGCGGGATTTGGGCGCTGCGCATATGCCGATGATACTCTGCCTAGGATGTCCTGGACGGATTATTTCCTTAGCTTTTGGGCTGGTCGCGTCTACGTCGTGTAGACCAGTCCTAAGACCGTTCCTGCGACAATAGCTATGGCTCCAAGCCCTAGAACGAGGGCTTGGTCGACCAAGTCGTACTCTGTTCGGACGTCAGTGTGAGACGGTGCAACTTCGGACAGACTCTCTTCATTTTCATTCATATGATGCCTCCTCTACATTGTGCTCATGTACATTCATGTGTGCACCCTCGAGGAGTGCCCCCCCTACCACTCTGTGAAGTCGACTCCTATTCCAGGATGGACTTCCCAGTGATTGGAATTCCGATTAGATTCGTGTCATCTCAAGGACAGTGGCTGTGCATTTTCTGAAGGGGTCTGGGAGTAGTGCTGGCAGGAGCCGTCATGAAGATTGATGAGAGTTTAGACCTGGTAATCGATGCCAAGGATGTTGTGAAGACCTATGACACTGGTGAGGTACAAGTCCATGCTTTGCAGGGTATCGATCTGCAGGTGCCGCGTGGTGAGATGGTGGCTGTCATGGGCCCCTCTGGCTGCGGAAAGACCACTCTCCTCAATTGCCTTTCCGGCCTCGATACTTTCGACTCTGGGCAGGTAAGTATCAACGGCGAGGACATTGTCCGAATGGCCGATAATGAAAAGACTGAGTTTCGTGCCCAGGGGATGGGATTTGTCTTCCAAACCTATAATCTCCTTCCTGTCCTATCTGCAGTGGAGAACATAGAGCTCCCTCTCATTGTGTCCGGCACAAAGCCTAGAGATGCTCGCGAGTTGGCCATGGCAGCCCTCGAGCGAGTGGATCTGAGGGCCTATGCCGGTCATCGCCCTTCACAACTTTCAGGTGGTCAAAGGCAGCGTGTCACTGTGGCTCGGGCTGTCGTAAACAGTCCTTCTATCGTTTGGGCGGATGAGCCCACCGGTGCTCTTGACTCGACGACTGCTGGGGACATTATGGACCTCCTAGTGGAGTTGAATGGAACCGCCAACCAGACTCAGGTTATCGTCACCCATGCGCCTGAAGTTGCAGAGCGCTGTCATCGCACCATCTATATGGGAGATGGCCTGATCGAACGCGAGGAGGCCATCCGGCCCCTGGTTCAGGCCCAGGCTTAGGTACCGCCTTGGAGGAGCTATTCGGCGTCTCCATGAATGCGATCGCCCTTTGGGTGATCTTGATTACGGGTCTCATCGGTTCCCTCTTGGCATGGGTAGCTTTCCGTAACCCGGTCATGTTTAAAACTGGGTTACGGAATATCCCCCGACGTCCCGCTCAGACAACCCTCATTGTTTTTGGCCTAATGCTTGCGACCGTAATTATGACGGTCGCTTTTGGAACTGGGGACACTCTCTCAAACAGCGTCACTGATGACCTTTATGAATTGCTCGGCGAGTCCGACATGACGATTTCTTGGGATGAGGAGAACCATCCTCGTCCAGAGGATGAGCGGGTTGTCGCAATGGCGGATGTGGTGGAGTGGCAGCGGGAATTCAGTGCTGATCCAGACATCGAAGGGTTTCTCGCAGTGCGTTCCGAGACTCTTCCAGTGGTCAATTCCAACACCCTTTTGAATGAATCAGCCACGACGATTGTGGCTTACGACACTATTGATGCTGAGGCCTTTGGTTCTCTGCGTGACTTGGACGGGGACACTGTCACCCTGAGCGGCAACCAGATTGCCATCAATGAGGACCTTGCTAGTGAGGTGGGTGCCGAGGTTGGCCACACTCTCCTGCTTTTTTATCAGGGGGTCCCGGTGGAGGTACAGGTGGTAACGATCGCTCCCAACACCCTTTTGAGTGGCAGCTTTAACTTTGGTCCCTCTTCGTTCCCAGGAGGTGCCGTAAGTTTCGATTTCCTTTCTCGTTTGCTGGGTCAAAGCGACAGTGCGGAGGCAGTACTTGTAACCAACACTGGTGGTGTGAGCGAAGGCTTACGCCGTTCTGATGTAGTTGAAGTGAAGCTAAAGGAAGCTATTCAAGGAAAGCCTTACAAAGTGGAGGCGATGAAGAAGGACTTGACAGAGTTAGTGCAGACTTTTGCAAGCATCTTCACTTCGATTTTCCTAATCTTTGGGCTTTTCTCTATCGCTGCAGGCATCCTCTTGATATTTCTCATCTTCATCATGCTTGCCGCGGAACGGAAACCGGAAATGGGGATGGCTCGTGCTGTCGGTGCTAAGCGAAGGCACCTTGTGGAATCCTTCCTCGCCGAGGGGATGGGTTATGACCTTGGGGCAGCCATCATCGGGCTTGTCGCTGGAGTTTTTGTGACTTTCGGGATGGTTGAGCTCATCAACAACATTGCAGAGGCAGGACTTGGGGTCGAGCTGCGTACTTCGTTGACCCTTCGTAGTCTTATCGTCTCATTTTGCCTCGGCGTTATTTCGACCTTCGTTGTGATTTTCTTCGCGGCTGTGCGCGCCAGCCGTCTCAATATCGTTTCTGCTATTCGCGACTTGCCCGAGCCAATCCTTACGAATCCCGAGGCAGGTACTTGGATTGGGTACGCGCGTGCCGTCATGAATGCTGCTGTACTTACAATCGGACTTTTGTTCGGCCTGCTTGGGCTATATATCCACGTGTTGAGAAGGCACAACTACGGCGCCCCTGCTAATGAACGCATCCCCGGTCAGTTGATTCCGGTGTGGCCATTCCTGCTGGTTCCCCTGATTCCGTTCTATCTCGTGGCAATGGTCATTGTTCGCTTTATGCGTGATCGGAGGTCGGAGCCCGGGATGTGGCTCATAACCTTGGGCATCCTTCTGCCTCCTGTTGGTTTTGTGCTAGTTGCAGGTCAGGAACGCAATCGCCCTATCGCGTATGGGGCAGGATTTGGCGTGATAGGTTTGGTTTTGGCTGGCTTTCTAATGGCCCTTGCCTTCTCCTTCAACAGCTTTTTCTCTTTTGCCGGCGGGGTCTCTCTTGTGTTTGCGTGGGGGGCCTTCACTTTGCGCTATTTTCGCGTGGCGGAGCGATCGTCTTTCACTATTCTCGCCATCCTATTACTAGCGTTTTGGTATGCCTCTCCTGCAGGTGTCTTTGATTTCATCATTGGTGATCTTGAGGGCGGACCAGAGCTGTTCTTCCTTAGTGGTCTCGTCATGGTTGCGTGTGGCACTTTCATAATTGTCTATAACGCTGACATTTTGTTGCCGCCTGTCGCTACTCTAGGAGCCCGGTTAGGGCGCATCGTGCCTGCCATCAAGACCGCCGTTGCCTACCCACTCACCGCTCGCATGCGGACGGGAATGACGATCATGATGATCGGCCTGATTACTTTTTCTCTAGTCATGTTCTCTACCGTGAACGATAACTTTGACAAGATCTTCCTTTCTGACGATGCGAAAGGTGGCTTTAATACCCTTGTCTTTGTTAATAGCAACAATCGGGCCGATGACCTCATTGAGCTGCTTGAGGAGCAAGGCGTCGACACTTCGCCAATATTGGCTGTTGCAGAGCAGCGCATCGCGTTTCCTGAGGAGACAGAGATTTCGGTCTACCTTCCAGGTGCGGACTCCGCTAGCGCTGTTGGGCGGTATACCGTCATTGGTGCCGACTTGGCCTTTTTTGAGACAAACGAGCTTGGGATTAAGCGCCGAGCTGCAGGTTACGAAAGCGACGCGGCCGTGTGGAATGCCGTTGCAAAAGATGCTTCCCTCGCTGTCATTCCCGGGGGACTCACTAGTGGGGGAGCCTTTGTAGAGAGAGATATTCTCCGAATCGATCCCGATTGGGTGGAGGATGGATTTGAGCCATTTACTCTTCGTCTCCGAGATCCAGGAACTAATACACAGGTCTCCGTTAAGGTCATTGGTCAAATGGATGACCCTGCCGATGTTTTCTTTGGTGGAGTTATTGTGCAGCGTGACCTTCTTCTTGCTGCATATCCTGATTCCGACACGCAGATTTTTTCGGTCAAGACTAGTGATGGTATAGACCAGGAAGCCTTCGCCAAATCGATCGAATCTGCTCTCATTCAGGCCTCGGCTAAATCGTTGCAGAAGCAGCTCGAAGATCAGCGATCAGCCTCTCAGGGCTTTCTGCTTCTCTTTCAGGGCTTTATGGGATTGGGGCTCATCATTGGTATTGCGGCGTTAGGGGTAATTGCCTTTCGTGCCGTTGTAGAACGTCGCCAGCAAATCGGGATGCTCCGTGCAATAGGCTACCAGCGCTCAATGGTTGCTCTCAGCTTCGTTTTTGAGTCAGGCTTTGTAGCACTTTCCGGTATTGTCATGGGAGCAGTGTTAGGCGTTTCCCTTTCATGGGTGCTGTTTACTTCTGGAAGCATCGGTGATGTTTCGCAGGGCAGTGACTTCATAGTTCCTTGGCTGCAACTTATTGTCATTTGTGGAATTGCCTTCGGAGCTTCGATGATCATGACCTGGTTCCCCGCCCAAAGTGCTTCGCGTGTAGCGGTGGCTGAGGCTCTTCGTTACGAATGAGTACTAGTGAAGACCGACCAGAGCTGCTCGGCACCCAACTATTCGATCTTAGCGGTCGCGTTGCAATTATGACTGGCGCAGGACGAGGTCTTGGGCACACCATGGCGCTCGCTTTGGGAGCAGCTGGTGCTGACCTAGTATTAGCTAGTCGCACGGCTAAGGAGCTTCATAGTCTTGGCAGAGAGATAGAGGAGCTCGGTCGCCGAGCTGTTGTAGTACCCACAGACGTTACTTCACCTGACGCTTGCGAGGCCCTTGTAAAGACTGCTATTGAGGAACTCGGTCGCCTTGATGTGTTGGTCAATAATGCTGGCACCAATGTACGTAAGGCAGCGTTGGAGATTACGCCTGACGAGTTTGATTTTGTTGTCCAAACTAACCTGAAAGGCTACTTCAATTGTGCGAGGGCGGCGGGCCGGCACTTCGTAGAACAGCAATCTGGAAAGATCATCAATCTTTCCAGTATTTTGGGCAGCGTCGCTCTTCCTAACCAGGCTGCCTACGCTTCCTCAAAGGGTGGCATAGAACAGCTAACGAAAGTTTTGGCTGTCGAATGGGCTACAGAAGGTGTGCAGGTAAACAGCCTTGCTCCCACCTACTTTGAAACTGATCTAACGCGGCCCTTATACGATGATCCTGAGCGGCGGGCCTTCATCGAGGAGCGAACGCCCGTTGGGCGCTGGGGCCAACCACATGAGCTTGCCGGTGCTGTTATTTTTCTAGCCAGTAGTGCGAGTGACTTTGTGACGGGACAGGTCCTCCATGTCGATGGAGGTTGGACTGCCTGGTAGGGGAAGTTATTTATGAACCTCCAATTTGTGGCTCCCACAAGGTAAAGAAGTACCCGTCCGGCCCCATGATCTGGCAAGTGCGTCCGGTGCTTTCCTCATGGGGTTGCTGGATGCTGACGTAGCCCAGCTCAATGGCCTTCTTGTGGCGTTTTTCTATGGTATCAACCCGGATTCGTACTTCAGTTCCGATTCCTCGGGCTGAGCCCTCGCTGGATATAGCCTCGCGCCAGGGATGACCAGGAAAGGATTCATCTGAGTGTAACTGGATCTCGGCGCCCTCTACGGTGAGTGACACAAACCCTGGATGTCGTGTGTGTAGCTTGGCTCCCACGACGGTCGTGAGGAATGTGGCAAAGTCATGGAGGTCAGTTGCCCAGAGGACGATGCTGAGAGCGCCCTGTGGCATTGCCTTTAGGCCAAAGGCCTAAAACGGGGAACAGGGATTTCGCCCTCGAGTTCCCAGACAACCTCCACTGGCATGCCTACGGAGATCTCGTCGTTCTCCACACCAATGATATTGGCAGGCATGCGGGGGCCCTCCTCCAGCTCTACAACGGCGATGTTATAAGGCAGTTCTGGCTCCCAGGCAGGGTGGTAGCGTTGGTGCATGATTCCGAAAGTGTAGACCTTGCCTCGCCCACTCACCTGGTTCCATTCGTATCCTTCACCAAGGCAATTGGGGCAAGTTGGAGAGGTTGGTAGGCGCATTTCTTTGCATACGACGCAGGTAGCGAGCAGTAGCCGCCCCTCCTCTCCTGCGGCGAAGAAGGGCTCTGTCAGTTCGTCAGGTTGGGAGACTGGCTTAGTTGGGGTTTCGTCTGCCATGACTCAGCCTCTCTTAGTTTGCGTGCGGGCTAAGGATGAGGGAGGCATGATAGCTCAGCGCCCCGCCATTTCCTGTTGCCAGTATGAGGTCGTTCTTCTCAACCTGGCGCTCACCACCTTGGCTACGCCCCTGGATGATTGCTTCACTGAGAGGAGTCATTCCCCACATGTAGTAGGCCGAGAGTTGCCCACCTCCGGTGTTCGTTGGTAGGGAGCCACCCGGTCCCAGTTTTCCGTCCTCGACAAACGCGCCCCCCTCTCCCTTTTTGCAGAAGCCATAGTCCTCCAGGGTGACGAGTACTGTGTAGGTATAGCAGTCATAAAGTTCACACACATCGATGTCTTCTGGCCCAACACCAGCCATCCGGAAGACGGTTTCTGCGGCCAACCGTGCTCCGGTTTCCGTTTCTGCTGCGTCGCCGGCGCGACGAGCATCACCTGGATGTCCCTGGCCCATGCCCCAAACGTATACGGGAGGCTGGGGCATGGCTTTGGCTTGGTTAGCCGGACTAACGATTACAGCCACTGCTCCATTGGAGACGAGACAGCAGTCCAGCAGGTGCAGAGGTTCCACTATCCAGCGAGAGGCGTGGTACTCCTCGAGGGTAAGAGGGTCTTGCATTTTTGCCCGCGGGTTCATAGTAGCCCAGGATCGTTCCGCAACTGCGATTGCGCCGAGTTGGTCTTGCGTTGTCCCGTAGAGCGACATGTGTCGCTTGGCAGCAAGGGCGTAGGCAGTGTTGGCTCCGAAATGACCAGCCCCTGCTGAGAGGCCAAGGATGCCTGTTGGCCCCGAGCGGCGGCCTGCGTTTCCATAGGCGGCGGCTGAGGAGCTGCCCTGCTGCAAGGGGGCATCGGCGAAGACGCAGACCACGTGGGTGGCCATTCCAGCATCGATGGCCATTGTTGCGTACTGCACCATTTGTGCTGCAGTTGATCCCGCTGCATTCATATGATTAAGCAGCCGAAGATCACCCATCCCCAGTGCGTTTTGTAGCTGCAGGCCTACGCCATTGGCTCCTGTCATCCCCGTGATGCCGGCGTTAATCAATAGGCCGTCGATGTCGGACTTTTCTAATCCGGCATCGTCGATGGCGAGGCGGACTGCATCCACTGCAAAGTCAGTAGAGCTCTTTCCGTAGATCCGTCCCATGGGCGTGATTCCAAGACCTGTGATAGCCGCGGCGCCGCGAAGTTGATGTGGCATTGCGGAATTTTAGCGCAGAGGCCTAGGAACTGCTGGGATTGAAACTAGAAAGTGTATTTCTTGAAGTCTTGCGCGACGATCGTACGTGGCAGATTGGTTTCCACGTCGGGTGCGATATGGGTCAATAAAAGCTTCGAGTTAGGTGGCAATGCTGCGTGAACCTCAGGGATGTCCTCTACAAGGTTCATGTGGATGGGGATGGAGGTGTCCCGTGAAGCGCATTCTGCCACCAAAACGTCTGCTCTTTGTGCCAGGTCTATTACGGCGTCGCAGAGACGAGTGTCTCCGGTGTAGGCAAATGGTTTGCCCGCAAGCAGTGCGTGGTAGCCGAGGTTAAGCGAAAGCCTATCGTCGTGTTCTACTGCGACTGCCTCCACTGTGAGGTCTCCTATTGTTGTGGATTCACCGGCAGTGACTTCCCGCCACTCGATGCCGAATTCGTTTTCAAAAAGTCCTGGGTAGACCGTCTCTCCGATCTCACGAGCTAGCTGCTCTGTCTGTGGTGGACCCACGATGGTGACCGGAGTTTCTCGCCCTCGGTGCTTCCAATGGAGCAAAAGAAAGGGCAAGCCAAGAAAGTGGTCACCGTGGTGGTGGCTCAGGACTACCGCTTCGATTGCGTTCGGGTCTACGTCAACACGGTGAAGTGACATTAGGGCCTGAGGTGGAGCTTCAAATAGATAGCGCTGGTCGACAAGAAATCCGTTCCAGCAGAGGCCCCCAGGTGCAAAGGCGTTTCCGGTTCCAAGGAAGGTTAGATCTAGCGACATGCCAGGAATCCTACTGTTCCCCTCTAAATTGCGTTCGCGCGTGCTTGCGGGAGGCGGGACAATGCCATCATGACGGTCCGGGTTGGAATCATTAACGTAACCGGTTTTGCGGGTATGGAAGCGGCACGCTTGCTTTGGAACCATCCCGAAGCAGAGCTTGTTGCTGCTACAGGGCGCTCGCTTGCTGGGCAGATGTTGGGCAAGGCCTTCCCTCACCTCGCCGCCTATGCAGATCTTCCCATAACGACAGACCTCGAGCAGGAGGTTGATGTCGTCTTTTCAGCCTTGCCAACCGGCGCAAGTGCTGAGGTATGTGCACCCTTGGTCGAGCAGGGATTGCGGGTAATCGATATTGCAGCTGACTTTCGTCTCCGCGAACCAGGGGCCTTTACCGAATGGTTTCATGAGGAACATCCTGCCCCTGAACTTTTGGATCGCGCGGTCTATGGACTTGCTGATCTCTATGCATCCGATATTGCGAAAGCGGATCTGGTTGCCAACCCGGGTTGCTATCCAGCCGCTACCATCCTTGCGCTCGCTCCTGCTGTGGCGGCGGGCATAGTGGTGCCCCGTGTTTTTGTCGACGCTAAGTCAGGGATTTCTGGTGCAGGACGTGGCACAGGCGGTGGATTTAGCTATAGCGACGTGAATGAGGATGTCTCCGCTTATCGCGTTGCAGACCATAACCACCAGCCTGAGATGGCACAGGAGCTCTCTCGGTTACGTGAGGAAACGGAGGTGGCCGTTACCTTCGTGCCGCACCTAGTTCCCATGACTCGTGGTATTCATTCCACCTGTTATGCGCCTCTGGCTGAGAGTGTTTCGCAAGCGGAAGTGCTTGCCCTTTATCGCGACTTCTATGCTGATGTTCCCTTTACCGTGGTTAGCGACACGGCTCCCCACACGAAGCACACATTTGGAAGTAACAAATGCCTTGTGTTTCCCACTGTGGACCAGCGAAACGGGGCACTCGTGGCCGTTGGCGTTCTTGACAATCTCATGAAAGGTGCTGCTGGGAGTGCTATCGAGAACATGAACCTCATGTCAGGCTTGCCCCAGGAAGCGGGCCTTGATCATCCCGCCCTGTATCCATGACAGTCGAAGTTGACCTCAACGGTAGTGCTACAACCCCCTTGGGCTTTAGTGCGGGTGCTGCTTACGCGGGTATCAAGACTTATGGCGAAGGGAAGTTGGACATAGGGATTCTTCTTTCCGATCGGCCAGCCTCCGCGGCTGCGGTATTCACTCGTAATCGACTTCGTTCTGCCTGCATCGATGTTAACCAGGCGCGTCTTGTTGGCGGTCAGGGGCAGGGTGTAGTGGTGAATAGTGGTAACGCTAATGCCAGTACTGGAGAGCGGGGCTTGCGTGATGCATTCCGTATGTCAGAACTAGCGGCCCAAAAGGTAGGGATCGCAGCTGAAGCGATGTTTGTTTGCAGTACAGGGGTGATTGGTCATCCCTTGTCCATGGACCGAATTTCCTCCGGTATTGAGGCTATCGAAGTTACCGATAGTGGGGGAGCTGACTTTGCTCGGGCCATCATGACGACAGATCTTGTGTCCAAGCATTGTTCTGTTCGGTTTGGCCCCTATTCCCTTGGTGGCTGCGCCAAGGGCTCTGGAATGATTCATCCCAATATGGCAACTATGCTTGCTTACCTAACGACGGATGCACCCGTTGGTAAGGAAACGCTGCAAGCCGCACTTTCTGATGCCGCTGCCCGTAGCTTTAATCTCATCACTGTTGACGGGGATACCAGCCCAAGCGACTCCGTGATTCTTTTCGCGAATGGTGCTGCGGGTGGCGAGTTCATAACTGCTGATAGCGAAAATTACAGTGCCTTTGTCCAGGCACTGGATACCATTTGCATTGAACTAGCTAAGGCTATAGCCCGAGATGGCGAGGGAGCTACGAAACTAATCGAGATTACGGTTAGTGGTGCCGTTACAGAAGAGGATGCTCGGCTGCTCGTTCGAGAGATTGGTACCTCGCCGCTTGTGAAAACTGCGGTCCATGGGGCTGACCCTAATTGGGGTCGCATTGTGGGAGTGGTTGGGCGTTCGGAGGTCGCAATTCTTGAGGAGAATGTAACAGTGACTGTTTGTGGCCACCGACTTTTCGAGCGCAAGGAGCCTATTCCCTATGACGAGGCTGAGGTTTCTCGCGCTATGTCTGCCGAGGAGGTCTCCATCGAAGTAGATCTCGGGGCGGGCAAGGCGGTTTCCACTGGTTGGACCTGCGATCTTACAGCCGGGTACATCTCAATTAATGCTGACTACACCACATGAGTGACCAGGGACCCCTTGTCATAAAGGTAGGGGGAAGCACGTTGGGTTCCGCAGACACAACCTTTGGAGACATTGCTGCTCTCGAACGCAAAGGGGCTCGTCCCATCGTTGTCCATGGGGGAGGGGCTGAGGCAAGCCGATGGTTGGAGGCGATGGGGATCCAAAGTCGTTTTGTCGATGGACTGCGCGTAACTGATTCAAGTGTCTTACCTATTGTCGTTGCTGTCCTATCTGGCCTAGTTAATAAGCGTATCGTGTCGGCTTTGAACGCTGCGGGTGTTCGTGCTGTTGGTATCTCAGGTGCAGACGGGCGGATTCTTGAGTGTGAACAGCGTCGTCCAGAACTAGGCTTCGTCGGAATCCCGGTGGCTGTCAATCCGGAGCCTGTGATAGCTCTGCGAGTGGCAGGCTTCATACCAGTGGTGGCCCCTGTCGGTTTTGTCTCTACAGCTGATGGTGATCAGCTTGTGAACGTAAACGCTGATGAGGCTGCTGGGTGGATCGCACAAGCAGTGAATGCTTGTGAGATTGTCTTTTTGACTGACGTTGAGGGGGTGCGGGGGGAGAATGGCCAAGTTCTCTCAGAGCTCAATGCTTTTGCTGTGCGCGATCTTCGGGAGCGTGGGGTGATTGCTGGTGGCATGATTCCCAAGACGGAAGCAGCTCTCTTGGCGGCAAGCTTGGGGGTGCCCAGCCATATTATTGATGGACGCATCCCAGCTGCCCTTTTAGAAAGAGAGGGGAGAGGAACAGTATTCCCCCCTGAAGTTTTATAGGTGCAGGTTCCTATAAAACTGCGTCGTACAATTGCTGCCCCTAATCCAGTCCTTGTAGGAGTTGAGC
>CEUS01240669.1_pt1 | contig 13092 bp, 13 predicted proteins | sample 427031 | NCBI WGS metagenome assembly CEUS01 (sample SAMEA2622837, study PRJEB7988) | marine metagenome | biome: marine biome (ENVO:00000447); feature: marine epipelagic mixed layer (ENVO:xxxxxxxxx); material: "saline water (ENVO:00002010), including plankton (ENVO:xxxxxxxx)" | depth 140 m | reverse complement strand
TAATTGAAGGGTTAACTCCACATTGTGCCCAAGAAACAATTTTAGCAAGTGGTTTAATATTTTTTTTTTTCGCCATTTCATATGGCATCAAACAAACCGCTGCAGCACCATCATTGATACCGGAGGAATTCCCTGCTGTAACAGTGCCTTCTTTTTTAAATGCTGATTTTAATTTTGTCAATTTTTCAATTGAAGATCCTAATTTTGGAAATTCATCTTTATCAAAATTTATATTTTTACCTGTCGGTACTGAAACTATCTCATCATTAAATTTTTTTTCTTTGATCGCTATATTTGTTTTTTTTTGAGAATTGAATGCAAAAATATCTTGTTCTTTTCGGCTAATTTTAAATTTGCTAGCAACATTTTCAGCCGTGATTCCCATATGATATTGATTGTAAGCATCCCATAATCCATCAATAATCATTGTATCTTTCATTTCATTTTCATTTATTTTTTTGTCTTTACGAATATTTATGCAATGCGGAGAATTGCTCATGCTTTCTTGACCACCGGCAATAATTACTCGGCTATCCCCACATTTGATTGAATTATGGGCCAGTGCAATTGATGCAAGTCCAGAACCACAAACTTGATTTATTGTTATATTAGTTGTTTCATTTGGAAGTCCAGCAAAAATTCCAGCCTGTCTGGCAGGATTTTGTCCGACACCAGCTGTCAAAACTTGACCCATATATAACATACCGATTTCTTCTTTTTTAAGATTAGAACTTTCAACACATTTTTTAATTACAACAGATCCAAGTTCTGGAGCCGTTTTTGAAGAAAGAGATCCATTAAATGAACCTATGGCTGTTCTAAATGCACTTGTTATTACAACATCTTCATTACTCATAATTTTTAATTCTTATTAATTAATAATATTTTTACAATTACCAGTTTTAAAAAACTCTTCAATATTATCAATTGCTAAATTTGCCATAGCTGTTCTAGTTTTTTCTGTAGCACTTCCCAGGTGTGGTAAAATAAAAACATTTGATAGTTTATGATATCCTGGATGAATATTTGGTTCACCATTATATACATCTAGGCCTAAAGCATAGATTCTTCCATTTATTAAAGACTGCACCATCGCCTCATCATCAATCATATCTCCTCTTGCACTATTTGTAATAATAGCTCTTTGGGGAAAAAATTCTAAAGTTTCTTTATTTATTATATTTTTCGTTTCTGCTGTTGCTGGGCAATTAATAGATAGAACATCAGAAACAGAAAACAAATTTTTAATGTTTTCATGATAGTTCGCATCACCTTCTAAATCTTTTTTTAATCTTGCTCTATTGTGGTAATGAATTTCCATTCCAAATGCTCTAGCTCTCAAAGCTACAGCTCTTCCGATTCTCCCCATGCCTAAAATTCCTAACCTCGATCCTTCAAGCTGTTTACCCAATAAAAAGTTTGCAGACCATTTCCAATTTTTATTTTTTGCTAATTCAAGGCCTTCCGACGCTCTTCTGGCTGCACCAAGGATCAATAACATAGCAATTTCTGCTGTTGCATCTGTTAAAACATCTGGGGTGTTAGTAACCGCAATATTTTTTTTACGAGCTGCTTTTATATCAATATTGCCAAATCCTACGGCGAAATTAGAAATAATTTTCACAGAATTTGAAATTTTGTTGATAGTTTCTTCATCGATTTTATCTTCAATTGAACATAAAATGCCATCACAGTTTTTACTAAGTTCTATAAGTTTGCTTTTTGAATAAATTTCATCATTTAAATTAAACTCTGCCTCCCAAAGTTTGGATATTCTATCTTCGTTTGATCTCAATAATTTTCTTGTTATCAAAACTTTCTTCATAATTTTGCTAATATTTTTGGTTTAGGTCCTCCTGTATACCAATCAATTATTTCAGCGGTATGCAAAATTGGAATTTTTGTACTACTCGAAATTTGGGTAATACAACCAATATTTCCAGTAGAAATAATATCGGGTTTTATCTTTTCAATATTTGTTATTTTATCTTTAAGTAGTTTGTCTGCAATTTCGGTTTGTAACATATTATATGTTCCCGCAGACCCACAACACATATGTCCATCTGGTATTTCCAAAACCTCATTTCCTGTTTTTTTTATCAAGCTCATTGGAATATTGTGAACCTTTTGCCCATGTTGCATAGAGCATGCTGAATGATAAGCAATTTTCAAGTTTTTATTTTTTTTATTTTTTTTGAATTGAAGTTTTAAATTTTCAGTTAAAAATTCAGAAATATCTTTTGTAAGTTGAGAAATTTTTTTTGCTTTTTTCTTTAATATTTTGTCGTTTCTAAAAATAAATTCATAATCTTTTAACGTCGTTCCGCATCCAGATGTATTAGAAATGATTGCATCTAAACCACGATTTAAATATTCATCATACCAAATATTTATATTATTTTTAAAACTTTTGTGGGCCAATTCTTGTTTCCCCAAATGATGATTTAAAGATCCACAACATTCTATATTTTTTGGAATTACCACTTCAACACCATGACGATTTAGAAGTCGAATAGTAGCTTCATTAATTTGTGGTGAAAGTGTTTTTTGCACACATCCAGACAAAAGCGCAACTCTAGAAATCCTTTTTCTATTTTTTACAGAATATATTTCTTTTTGAGATAACTTTTTTTTTGGAAATTTTGAAGGCATCAAGAAAATCATTTTCTTTATTTTTTTTGGAAATAAAAATTTTATTGGCTTTAGTATTCTTACTAATAAGCTTAAAGTTTTAAATAAATTTTGATTTGGAAGTACAATGGAAAGTAAATTTCTAATTTGCTTATCCCAAAAAGGCCTTTCATAATTTTTTTCAATATAGTTTCTTCCATGATCTATTAAATGCATATAATTTACGCCCGAAGGGCATGTTGTCATACAGCTGTAACAGGACAAACATCTATCTATATGTTTAACGACGCTTGCTGATGGTTTTTTTTCATTTTCTAACATATCTTGAATCAGGTAGATTCTTCCTCTTGGACCATCTAATTCATCACCCAATAATTGGTAAGTGGGACAAGTTGCATTGCACATACCACAGTGAACGCATTTTCTAAAAATTTTTTCTGAAGATTGATTATCTTTATCTTTTAATTGTTCTTCAGTAAAATTAGTTTGCATTAAATACTCCTATACATTTTACCTGGGTTAAATATACCTTTGGGATCAAAACTTTCTTTAATTTTTTTTGTTATTTTTAATCTGGTTTCATCAATTGTAAAAACATCTTTTATTGAATCTAAATTTTCTGAATTTTTAATAACTGTAAGATAACCTGATAACTTTAAGACATAATCCTTAATTGTACTAAATTTTTCTTGACTTATATCTGACATCTCAATCCAAAATAACGAACCACACCAATCAACATAATATTTATATTCTTTCCCTAAATATTCCATCAGATCAATACATTTAGATGGTGGAATCACTGCTCTAATCAAACAATTTTGAGTGTTTGAAAATATTTCAAGATTATTAATCCTTTCCCAAAATAATACTGATTGATGAACATCTAAAATAGATTTTTTTTTATTTTTTAAATCTAACTCTTTATGCAAATCATTAATTCTCTCATCAATTGATTTTTTTGATCCTTCCATTCTTATAGCTAAAAAAGGACCTTCGTTTTTTAGATCATTAAACTTAAATATTTTTTCACGGTTTTTAGTATATTTTATACTATCAGGTTCCATCGGCATAAATATCGAACCAGATATTTCATTGCTAGAACTTTGGATAATATCAAATAATTTTGCTACTTCTCGTTTATTATCTTCATGGAGAACTAATGTGCTACTAGAATTTTTTGTAGGTAGTACTTTAAAAGTAATTTCTGTTATAGCTACAAGTGTGCCAAAAGATCCTGTAATTAACTTAGAAAGATCATAGCCAGTGACATTTTTTACTACTGTTCCTCCTGATTTAATTATATCACCTTTGCCATTAATTCCTCTAAATCCTAAAATATGATCTCTGACACTGCCAGATTTAAATCTTCTAGATCCAGAAAAATTACATGAAAGATAGCCTGCGGCAGTACCTTTATTGCTTTTTGAAAAATTTACATATCCAAAATCAATCGGTTCAAAAGCTAACTGTTGGTTATTTTTTTTTAAAATTTCCTCTATTTCGGCTATAGGTGTGCAAGCTTTAACTTTAATATAAAGTTCTTCTGGTAGATATTCAACAATTCCTGATAGCTTTGAAAGTTCTAATCTTTTTGCACATTGCAATTTATTACCTATAAAATTTTTTGAGTTTGAGCCCACAATTTCTGTTGGGAGATTTTTAATGTAAAGATCTTTTACAATTGAAGAAACTTGTTCTTCATTAATTGGTTTTAATATATAATCAGAATCTTGGGAGATCTGGGAATTTTTCCTCACCTCGGTGGACATGAACTCTCCCTTCCTCTGCACATTTTCTTAGTATAGGATAAACTTTTCCTGGATTGAGCAGATTTTTTTCATCCAAAGATTTTTTAATTTTAAGTTGCTGTTTAATATCGTTGTCGTTGAACATTTCGCACATTAATTCTCTTTTTTCTATTCCAACCCCATGTTCGCCCGTGAGTACTCCTCCAAGTTTAACACAATATTTTAAAATTTCTGCTCCAAATTCTTCTGTTCTATTAAGTTGATCTTTGTCATTTCCATCAAACATAATTAAGGGATGCAAATTTCCATCTCCAGCATGAAATGCATTTGCCACGGGTAAATTATATTTTTTTGATAATCTTTGTATCTCTTTCAGAACTTGAGAAAGTTTTCCTCTTGGTATTGTCCCATCCATACAATAATAATCTGGAGCCATAGCACCACAAGCTGGAAAAGCTGCTTTTCTGCCTGCCCAAAATGATAATCTTTCTTTTTCACTATTGCTTAATTTTATACTTGATGAATTATTATTTTTTGCAATTTCACTTACATTTTTAATTAACTCATCAACTTCAGAGCCTGTTCCATCTAGTTCAACAATTAACAAAGTTTCTGCATCTCTCGGGTAACCTGCTTTGCAAAAATTATCCGTGGCTTCTATTAGTGCCTTATCCATAATCTCCATACCTGCTGGAACAATTCCTTTTGAGATTATATCTGTAACACAGTTACCACCATCCTCGATTGAGGGAAAACCAATTAAAGCTGCTTTTACGGTTTGCGGTTTTTTTAAAATTTTAACTGTTACTTCTGTGATCACTCCTAGCAAACCTTCCGAACCACAGATTAAACCTAATAAATCATACCCTTCTTGATCAAGAGTTTTACCTCCCAATCTACAAATCGTTCCGTCCATTAAAACCATTTCTATACCTAGAATATTATTGGTGGTTGTTCCATATTTTAAGGAATGAACACCACCTGAATTCTCGGCCACATTTCCGCCGATTGAGCATGCAAGCTGACTTGAGGGGTCTGGAGCATAATAAAAACCTTTATGTTGAACTGCATGAGTAATGGATAAATTAGTGACACCTGGTTGAGCAACAACACATTTATTATTGAAATCAATTTCTAAAATTTTATTAAATTTTCCTAGGCCTAATAGAATCGCATCTTGAAGAGGCAACGCTCCTCCAGAGAGTCCTGTTCCAGCACCCCTTGGTATAATTTTAATTTTTTTTTCATTACAATATTTTAAAATTTCACTTACCTGGTCGGTATTTTCTGGAAGTACAACAACAAGTGGTTTTTGTTTGTAGGCTGACAATGCATCTGTTTCGTAGGGTTTAATTTCATCATTATGATCTAAAACATTTTCTGATTTTACTATTTTTCTTAAACTTCTGATAATATTATCTCTATTTGAAATTGTTAAATTATCTACTTTTGGTAAAATTAATTCAGACATAAATGTTAAGCTTAGCCTAACATATTATTAATTTTTTCTAAAGCCTTTGAAATATTTTCTTGTGAAGTTGCAAAATTAAGTCTTACATTGTCTATTGCAAATTTACCAAATGCAGTACCAGGTATCATGGCTACTCCAACTTCTCTTAGGCATTTATCTGTAAACTCTTCACCATTCATTCCAGTTCCTTTTACATTGGGGAATACAAAGAAAGATCCCCCTGGTAAACTACACTCAATACCCTTTATGCTTCTTAAACCATCAACAATAAGTTTTCTTCTTATGGTAAATTCTTTCATCATGTTATTAAGATGGTCTTCAGGACCATCTAGTGCTGCTATTGCGCCGTATTGGGCTGCCGTATTAACACATGAATGATTATTCACACAAAATTTAAATACATGTTCTATTAAGTTTTCTGGCCATACTCCCCAACCCAAACGCCATCCTGTCATCGAATATGTTTTGCTCCATCCATTTAATATAATTAGTCTATTATAAAGATCAGGATAATTAAAAAAAGTTGGGATTTCTTTTTTATCAAAAATTAATCTATCATAAATCTCGTCACACAAAATTGCTACATGAGGAAAGTTCATTAGACCTTTGGCTAATTTATCAATTACTTTTTTTTCCGTGAAGCCTCCTGTAGGATTGTGTGGATTATTTAGAATTAATAATCGAGTATTTTCATTAATTAAAGATAAAATTTTATCAGGATTAATTGTAAAATCTTTATTTTCAGTTATGTTAAAAGGAACTGCTCTAGCTCCAGTATATTTGATCATCGATTCATATATTGGAAAACCTGGATCTGGATATATAATTTCTGAACCCGGTTCACCAAAAAAAGAAATGCCGTAATGCATGGTAGGTTTTCCTCCTGGCATGATAATTATTCTCTCAGGATTTATGTCGGAATTGTATAAACTTTTAATTTTTCGACTTACAGCTTCTCTACACTCAAGAATTCCGTTTGGCAGCGTATAACCATGATGACCATCTTTTAACGCTTGAATTGTTGCTTCAACTGCATGTTTTGGGGATTTAAAATCAGATTGACCTAAACTTAAATCAATAATCTCCTTTCCTTGTTTTGCTAATTTTTTTGTTTTTGAAAAAATATTGTAGACTGCCTCAGTGCCTAGTCTATTTACACTTTTGGCTATTTTCATTTTTAGTTTTTTCTATATACAATTTTAGATCTATTAAGTTCTTTAATTGATTTGCAGCCCATTAGTATCATATCACGATTTATTTCTTCTTTCATTTTCTCTAATATCGATTCAACACCTTTTTGTCCTGCGGCTCCTAAGGCAAATAAATAACCTTTTCCAAAACTGCAAGCTTTTGCACCAAGAGCTAAAGCTTTTAAAACATGCGTTCCTCTCCTAATTCCTCCATCAAGAATTACTTCTATTTTGTCTCCAACAGCATCAACAATCTCACTAAGTTGATCGAAAGGGGCTCTTGATCCATCTAATTGTCGACCACCATGATTTGAGATCATTACAGCACTACATCCAATGTCAACTGCCCTTTTTGCATCTTCAACCGACATAACTCCTTTTAAAGCAAATGGTCCTCCCCATTTTTTTACACAGTATTCAGCATCTTTCCAATTCATTGAGGGATCAAATTGTTCGTTTATATAATCAATAACTGATTTATCAATACTACTTCCTTTATCTGTCATATGAATAATATTCTCTAATTTAAATTTTTTACCAAATAAATAATTTAAACTCCATTCAGGGTGTAAAGCGAAACTTAAAAGACTGCCCAAAGTTAACCTCGGAGGTGTTGAAAATCCTGTTCTATGATCCCTTTCTCTGTTGCCAGCTACAACTGTATCGACAGTTAAACACATACTATTAAAACCAGATTGTTTACACCTTTCTATTAAATTATCTGTTAGCCCTCTATCTTTATGAATATAAAGTTGAAATAGTTTCGGACCCTTAGTTAGTTTTCCTATTTCCTCTATGCTAGTCGTTGCCATAGTTGATATGCCAAACATTGTATCCATTTTTTCTGCAGCTTTAGCTGTAGCTCTTTCTCCATGATGATGATAGAGGCGATGCATTGCTGTTGCTGAAAGAAATAATGGAAAGCTAATCTTTTGTCCTAAGACTGTCGTGGATAAATCTAAATTACTCACATCACTTAATACATTGGGTATCAAATCACAATTATTAAATGAATCTGTATTTCTTCTTAGGGTAACTTCATCATCTGCACCGCCATCAATATAATGAAAAATTGGGCTTGGTAATTTTTTTTTTGCTAACTTTCTATAATCGTCAAAGTTATGACAGTCTTTAAGATTCATGTTTTTTGAAAATATATCTTAAAATTTTTTTAGGAAATTAAACATATAGCTATTTGCACCAGGATTTTTATCTCCTAAACTTGCGTTTGATAAATGGTTATATGACATCCCCAGTTCAGTATTCTTAAATATGTTAATTGATGCTTGAACTTCACTTTTAAATTCTAGAATGTGTCCTAAATCTTTTCCGTTTCCTTCACCATAAAGTCCAGGTGCAAAACTTGGTGTAAAATTTATTGGACCAAGATCAAAATTCCACTCGACGCCTGTGTATGCATAAAGTGCTTTGTTTTCTGTTATGAAACCACCTGTTATAGGAGATAAAGTTCCCAAAAATGTATCTCTATAAAGTTCCTCGTTTTGATGTTGAAATCCAAACAATACTGCTCTTTGATTTGTATCGCTAAAATCAAACATTCCAGAATATAAACCAAGCTGCGTGTTAGGTGATCCTAATATCTTATCTTCAGCAAACAGCGTCGGTGAAAAGCTAAATGTTAGTAACACAAAAAACAAAAAAGTTTTAAACACTTTCATATATACTTTAACATATACTTCGTAATCATTATTTTAAACACTAAATTAATTTAAAAAAACCCATCTTTACTTGTTTTTTTTAAATTTTTTACAAAAATAAATATTATAATTGTGAAATTTATTATCCAGTTACCGGTAGACTAGCCTATATTGGGAACGAAGAGGGAGATTAAAGATGCTTAGAATTGCCGTCCCCAAATAGACTATAAATCTCATTATAGATATCAATCTGTCAATGATTTGAGGGAACTTTGTTTAATTTTAGGCAAACGAATTTAATTAGATGGCTTAAAATACCCAGAACCTTTTTTTCCTGTAAATATTTCATTTATCAGTGGATGCTTAATCGGTTCATTTGAATCATCAAGAATTAAATTTTGTTCTGAAACATAAGCCTCATATGTAATCTCGTTATTCTCAGCTAAAAGATGGTAAAATGGTTGATCTTTTCTTGGTCGAACATCTTTTGGGATAGATTCATACCACTCCTCAGAATTATTAAATTCAAAATCAACATCGTAAATCACACCTCTAAAATCGAAATGCTTATGTTTAACAATACTACCGATGGAAAATTTTGCTTTATTAATAGCCATTAGATAGTCTCAAAATAATTACATTTAAAAAAAAAATCAATAGTAAAAAATAGTCTAAAGTTATATGGATGTATTAATATATTTAAAATGAATAAAGGATTCATTAAATTTATTACAGATTTTGGACCACTTTTAATTTTTTTTGTTGTTTATTACAAAAGTGGCCTTAACCTTAGTGTGGCAATACCACCACTTATAATTGCAACCATATTATCACTACTAATAATTTATATTTTGGAAAAAAAAATTGCTTTAATGCCCCTAATAGGAGGGATTATAATAACTTTTTTTGGTGGCTTAACCCTATATTTTGATAATCCAATTTTTATTTATATCAAGCCAACTATAGTAAACATAATATTTGCACTAATATTGTTGTTTGGAAGATTTTTTTCAAAGGAACCGTTATTGAAAAAATTATTTAAGAATTCGTTTAAACTGTTAGATGAAGGATGGAAAAAATTCAACGATAGGTGGATATTATTTTTTATTTTTCTGGCAATTTTAAATGAAATAGTTTGGAGAACTCAATCTGAAGAGTTTTGGGTAAACTTTAAAGTTTGGGGATTATTACCAATTACTTTTATATTTACAGCTACTCAAGTTCCATTAATAAAAAAATATCAAATTAAGCAACAGAAATGAATCATTTAAAATTAATAACTAAGAACTCAGACTTAACATACAGTAAAGGAAGCCATTTTTTTAATAGGCACGAATTAAAAATAATTTTTAAACTTTATGCTAAAATGGTTTCTAAAGGTTTTTGGAAAGATTATAGTATAAATATCTCCAGAGATAAAATCAGCTTTAACGTTTATAGAAGATCTTCTGAAAATGCAGAGTTTAGAATTTGTAAAAATTTAAGATTAAAAAACAAAAATCTTAAATATTTTACATCGGACTCTCAAAACAATATCTTAAATGTATCAAAAAATTTAGAAGATTTATTACAAAAAACAAGATGGAAAAACTTAAAGCTTGTGAACTAAAGAATTATCTTCTTTGACCAAAAAGCCTTAATAACATTATAAATAAATTAATAAAATCCAAATAAAGAGTTAATGCTCCCATAACAGCTTTTTTACCTAGAATTTCACTACTATCACTAGACAAATACATATTCTTTATTTTTTGGGTGTCATATGCTGTTAAACCAACAAATATTAAAACACCTATTATAGAAATTACAAAATACATCATGGTAGATTTCATAAAAATATTTACTATTGATGCTATTATTATTCCTATTAAACCCATCATCAAAAATGAACCAAGTTTTGTTAAATCTCTTTTAGTTGTGTAACCATATATACTCATTGCGGCAAAGGTCCCTGCGGTAATAAAAAACACTCTTGTTATACTTGCTCCAGTATAAACTAAAAAAATTGATGATAAGGAAGCTCCCATTAAAGCAGCAAATATCCAAAAAGTAGTTTGTGCTTTTGATGAACTCATTTTAGCTATTCCAAAACTCATATAAACAACAACACCTAATGGAGCTAACATTACTACCCACATTAAAGCTGAGTTATATAAGGCATTGCCAATGCTTGTTAAGCCAGTAATTGTGCCATCTGAACTAGTCACAACCGAAAGTTTGAATAATAATAAAGATATTACTCCGGTTAAAAATACACCTGATGACATATAATTGTAAACTTTTAGCATGTACGATCTTAGACCTTCGTCAATTACATGTGTCTGTGTTGCGCTAACCTTTGATCCAATATTTTGTCTGTTAAATTCCATATAAGCTGTATATATAAGATAATAACTGAAATTTCAATATATTGAAAAAATTTAATTAAACTTTAATAATATAATATAATACTGATGAATAAAAAATTTACTTATCCCATATATTTATTTTTTGTAGTACTTTTATTTTCTTTGCCTACCAAATCTGCTGAAAACTTAAAAAGTCTTGGTAAATTTAAAGAATGGGAAACTTTTACAGTAACTGAAAATAATAATAAAATTTGTTTTGCTCAATCTATTCCAATTTTAAGAGCTCCCAAAAAATTTGAAAGAGATCCCTCTAGATTATTTATAAGTTTCCGTCCTTCGGAGGGTATAAAGGATGAAGTGAGCGCTACCTCAGGTTATACTTTCCAGAAAGAGAAAATTGTGAAAGCAAAAACTGGAAAAAAATCTTATGATTTTTTTTCTCAAGAAAAATTTGCGTGGATTCTTGATTCGGAAGATGAACAAAAATTTATTAAGGCAATGAAAAAGGCTTCTAGAGTAATGATCATCGGAAGAACTGACCAAGGAAAACAAACAATTGATCATTATTCCCTCATGGGTTTTACTAAAGCTTATAATACCGCCAAAAAAAATTGTAGTTAACATTCAATTTTAATGAGTCAAAAAAATAATATTAACGTATTGTGGCCAACTTTTATTGGCGAATTTTATAATCCCGAGCATAAAGAAATTAAGAGCAATCTATTAAATTATTTTGATAACTATATGAAAAAAAACCCATCTAATAGAAGTGGGGAAAATTTTAATCTTTATGAAAGCAAATACGATCTTCATACACAAGATAACAAAGATTTTAAAAAGTTACTTAAATTCATAGCAGACAGTTTTTTAGCCATGTCAAATGAAATAAATAAAATAGAAGTCAAAAAGTTGAACAATCCAAATTTTCAAGTAAATATTTTAGATTCTTGGTTTATAAACTATAAAAAAGGAGGGCATGTTTTGCCTCATGCACATGGAAACTGTAGTTGGTGCTGCGTATATTATGTGCAGATTGGGAAAGACGCTGACTCCACTAATGGAGCAACCTATTTTCAAAAACCAACTCCAATAAGAACTCAAAATGACTTTGGTTCGTTATATAATAAAAGCTTAATACTTTCTTCTAAACCACATGAAGGTAAATTGATTGTCTGGCCTAATTATTTGATGCATGGATCATATCCTTACACAGGTGAGAAGAATAGAGTTATAGTTTCTGCAAATGCTTTGATCTCATTAACACAGGATAATAAACCAATAATTTCAATTTAAAATTATGAGAAAAAAAAAAATTGTTCTCGCATATTCCGGGGGGTTAGATACCTCTATTATTCTTAAATGGCTTCAAGAAAATTATAATGCAGAAGTCATTACCTACACATCTGATATTGGGCAAAAAATAAATAAAAGGAAAATCATTAAAAATGCCAAGTTATTAGGTAGCAAAAAAATTATTATAGAAAATTTAAAAGATATTTTTGTAAAAGAATATATTTATCCAATGATTAGAGGACATGCAATTTACGAGGGTGTTTACTTATTAGGTACATCAATAGCAAGACCATTAATAGCAAGAAGGCAAATCGCTGTAGCTAAAAAGTATAAAGCTTATGCAGTTTCTCACGGATCTACCGGTAAGGGAAATGACCAGGTAAGATTCGAACTTGGATATCACTATTTTGGTCCAAAAATTAAAGTAATTGCTCCTTGGAGAATATGGAAATTAAATTCAAGAACTGACTTAATTAGATATGCTAAAAATAACAAAATACCCATTCCCAAAGATAAAAAGGGAGCTGCACCTTTTTCTGTAGATGATAATTTATACCATACTTCTACCGAAGGTAAGGTTCTGGAAAATCCTAAAAAAGCAGCACCAGAATTTATTTTTCAAAGATCTGTTTCTGCTGAAAAAGCGCCAAACAGAGCTACTCATGTAACTATAGGTTTTAAAAATGGAAATCCAATAACAGTTAATAACAAAAAATTATCTCCAGGAAATCTTTTACAAAAATTAAATAT
>CEUS01177558.1_pt1 | contig 13094 bp, 13 predicted proteins | sample 427031 | NCBI WGS metagenome assembly CEUS01 (sample SAMEA2622837, study PRJEB7988) | marine metagenome | biome: marine biome (ENVO:00000447); feature: marine epipelagic mixed layer (ENVO:xxxxxxxxx); material: "saline water (ENVO:00002010), including plankton (ENVO:xxxxxxxx)" | depth 140 m | reverse complement strand
GATTCTCTTAAATCAGATAATTGAGGTTTTTTATCATCTCTTTGCTCAACAGCTCGAGAAAGTTGTGAAAGTGCTAAAACTGGAACATCAAGTTCTTTAGCTAAAGCTTTCAATCCTTGAGTAATTTCTGAAATTTCTTGAACTCTTCCCTCATTTTTTATGCCGCTTGATCTCATCAATTGAATATAATCAACGACAATAAGCTCTAATCCAAAAAGTCTTTTAATCCTTCTAGCTCTATTACTTATTGCTGAAATAGTTATAGCAGGCGTTTCATCAATGTAGAGAGGTAAATCATAAATATTTCTAGATGTTTCTATAAATTGATCAAACTCTTTTTCGGAAACCTTTCCTCTTCTTATATCATTTGATCTTATTCTAGATTGTTCTGATAAAATTCTAGTCGAAAGTTGTTCAGAGGACATTTCTAAAGAGAAAAATGCTACTGTCGATTTTAATGATTTTTTTTCTATATTTTTTGCTGCATAAAATGCTATATTAGTTGCTAGAGCAGTTTTACCCATCGAAGGTCGTCCTGCAATAATTATTAAATCCTGTTTATGTAGTCCCCCTAATTTAGAGTCTAAATCAGTTAATCCAGTTGGCACACCAACTATTCCCTCTTCATTTTGGTAGGCATTTTTTGCCATTTCAATAGTTTGCTTGAGAGCTTGCTCAAATTTTAAAAAAGATCTATTAAAATGTCCTCTTTCAGCAAGATCAAATAATGACTTTTCTGCCTTTTGAATCATTTCTTCTCCTGAAGAAGTTATTTCTCGATTATCTGAAGCTTCGTGTAATACTGATTCAGAAATTTTAATTAATTCTCTGCGCACATGCATTTCATGTACAATATTGGCATAATCTATAGCTTGTTTGACTGAGGTAGAAAATTTTGTAATTTTAATTATGTATTCTTGTCCACCCAGTTCTTTTAAACCTTCATTGTTTTCAAAATAATTTTTTAGAGTTATAGGATTTGCCAAAAGTCCTTTGGAAATTAAATTTTCAATAGTTCCAAAAATTTTAGCGTGGATAGGATCATAAAATTTATTAGCATCAACTATTAGTGATATTTCATCATAAATTTCATTTGATACTAGTACCGATCCAATTAAAGCTTGTTCCGCTTCAATATTGCAAGGCATTTGTTTTTGAGAATTTTGTATTATTTTAAGAGGAGCTGAAGTCATTTTTATTACTCACTTATTTAATACTAAATAAATATTAAAAAAAACTTCAAAGTTATACATAAAATTAAAATTCTGTGGAAAACAGTATTTTAATTTTTAACTTTCATCTTCTGCTTTTACAACCTCTATATGAATTGTTGACTGCACCTCTGCGTGTAAGTTTACACGAGCTTCATAATTGCCGATTTTATTGATTTCTTTAACTAAATCGATTTGGGATGGTTTAATATCTATATTGCTAATTTCTTTAATTGTTTTAGACAATTCTTTTGGCTTTATGGATCCATATAATTCTCCATTCTCTTTCGCTCTTTTTGTAAATTTATATTTTTTTAAATTGATAAGATCATGAGTTTTTTTAGCATTTTTCTTTAGTTCTACGTTTTTTTCGTTTAAAGCCACTTTTTTCTTATTTACAATTTCTATATTTTCTTTTGAAGCTTTTAGCGCTTTTCCATACTTAATTAAAAAATTACGACCATGACCTCTCTTTACACGTACAATATCACCGATTTGGCCTAAATTTTTTATATTTTCTAAAAGTACTACTTCCATAATTTTCCTTTATAATAAAGCTAACATTCTAGCTCTTTTTACAGCTTTAGAGAGCTCTTTTTGTTTTTTTAAAGACACAGATGTAATTCGTGAGGGTAATATTCTTCCTGTTTCGGATAAGTATTTTTTTAAGATTTTAATATTTTTATAATCAACAATGGGAGCATTTTTACCAGATAAAGGACATGGTTTAAAAAATTTAACCCCCGGTTTTTGAAACAAACTAAGTTTGGAAAAATTAGAATTTTTCTTTTTGAAACCTTTTTTTTTATTTCTTTTCATCTTTCCCCAATACTTTTTGATCTTCTTTCTTTTCAAAATAATTTGTATCTAAGTCAATTTTTTTTATTTTTATTGTTAAATATCGAATAACAGATTCGTCAATATTTTCAGCTTCTTCTAATTTTTCAATAGTAGTACCTTCTCCTTTAAGTTTTATATGAAAATAAAAACCTTTTTTATTTTTGTTAATTTCATAAGATAAATTTCTTAATCCCCAGTCCTCAGTTTTGAGAATTTCTCCACTATATTTACTTATAATATCTTTATATTTTTCGATTATTTTTTTAATCTGACTTTCTGACAAGTCTTGTTTTGTTATAAATGTGTGTTCGTAATTATTCATTCACGTTTTTCCTCGGTTAATTCGACATAAAGGTCGAATAATCCACCTTTTTTTTGGGCAGAAGCAGGAGTTTTATACTATTAAAATTTTCAATATACAACTATTAAAATTTAATTATATTGTATTAAATATTATGCGTGCACTTCTTTTTCCAGGACAGGGATCGCAATACGTGGGAATGGGATCCGATTTTTACGAAAATTATAAATCAGTAAGAGATATTTTTAGCAAGGTTGATGAAACTTTAGGATTTTCGCTTTCCAACATAATATTAAAAGGTCCAGAAAGCGATTTAAAACTAACACAAAATACTCAACCTGCAATTATGACTGTTGGCGTTTCTATATTTAATGTTTTAAAAAATAATTTTAATTTAAATTTAAAAAATATAAAATTTTTTGCAGGACATTCTTTAGGTGAATATACAGCGCTAGTTTGCGCAGGAGCACTGAGTTTAGAAAGAGCAGCATATTTATTATATGAAAGAGGAAAATCAATGCAAGAGTCTGTTCCTAAGGACGAAGGGGGGATGTTAGCAGTTTTGGGTATGACAATGACTGAAGTAGAAAATGAACTTAAAATACTACCCAAAGAAGATGTGTGTGAAATTGCGAATGACAATTGCGAAGGTCAGATTGTTGTTAGTGGAAAAAAAAAACAGATTGAGATACTTAATCAAAATTTAAAAGTAAAAAAGAAAAAAGGAATTTTTTTGCCTGTGAGTGCTCCATTTCATTGCTCATTGATGAAAAGTGCATCAATAAAAATGAAAGATAAGATTGAAGAAACAGACTTGTTTAGACCTAACCCCAGTATTATAAGTAATGTTACTGCAAAAGAAGAATATGATATTAACAGAATTAAGCCATTATTAGTTGATCAAATAACATCAAAGGTGAGATGGAGAGAAAGCGTGGAATATATGATAAAAGAGAATGTTACAGATTTTTTGGAAATTGGTCCTGGTAAAGTGCTCTCTAGTTTAGTAAAAAAAATTAATAGAAGTGTTAGATTATCAAATGTTAATTCAGTAAAAGATATTAAAAATGATTGATTTCAAAAATAAAAAAATTTTAATCACAGGAGCAAGTGGTGGAATAGGCAGTGAATTAGTAAAAAAATTTGTTTCCCTTGGAGGAGAAGTTCTTGGTAGTGGCACCAAAACTGAAAAGCTTGATTTAATAAAAAAAAAATTTCCAAATATTAAAGTTAAAAAATTTGATATTTCTGAACATTCAAGAATTGAAGAGTTTATAGAAAATGTTTTTCTTGAATTAGGAGGTCTAGATATTTTAATTAATAATGCAGGAATAAATGAAGACAATCTCTCTTTACGTATGAAAGACGAAGAATGGAAAAAGGTCATAGATGTAAATTTAACATCCACTTTTTTATTATCTAAACATGCTATTAAAAAAATGTTAAAAAATAAGTATGGTAGAATTGTAAATGTTACTTCTGTTGTTGGTCATACAGGAAACACAGGCCAATCAAATTATTCTGCTTCCAAAGCTGGTATTATAGGAATGTCAAAAAGTCTAGCAATTGAATATGCTAAAAAAAATATAACTATTAATTGTGTTTCTCCAGGATTTATAGTTTCAGACATGACAATGAACATAGCAGAAAAGGTTAAACTGTATCTTACTTCAAGGATACCCATGGGTAAACTTGGCACAGGCGAGGACGTATCAAATTGTGTGGCTTTTTTGTCTTCAAGCCAAGCATCATACATCACTGGTGAAACGATACATGTTAATGGAGGCATGTATATGTCTTGACAAAATTAATTAATAATTTATTAAGATCTGAATAACGTTAAATAAGGAATTGCAAATGACAAAAGATATCACACAAAAAGTTAAAAAAATGGTTGCTGAACACTTGGGCGTAGAAGAAGCAAAAGTGACAGAAGAAGCAAACTTTATAGACGATCTTGGTGCAGATAGTTTAGATACAGTAGAATTAGTAATGGCTTTCGAAGAAGAGTTTGGGTCTGAAATTTCTGATAGCGAGGCAGAAAAAATTCTTACCGTTGGTGATGCGATAAAATTTATTGAGAGTAAATCTGCCTAAACTTTTTTAGGAAGAAAGTCATCAAGTCTACAAATTTATATCATGGAAAAAAAAGGGTATGGCACCATGTTTGTTTTGTCTTCGCCTTCTGGTGCAGGAAAAACAACACTAACAAAAAAACTTGCAGAAAATAATTCCAGTTTTATTATTTCAGTTTCACACACAACAAGAAAACCAAGACCAAACGAAATCGATGGCAAAGATTACCATTTTGTTAATAAAGAAAAATTTAATTTATTAATAAAAAATAATAATTTTTTTGAGCATGCAAAAATTTTTGATAACTATTATGGAACATTAAAAGATCCGGTGTTAAAATCTTTATCACAAGGTAAAGATGTTTTATTTGATATTGACTGGCAAGGAACGCAACAATTAAAAAAACTAGAAAACTTGATACTTATTACCTTTTTTATACTTCCTCCTGATATCAATGTATTAAAAAATAGATTATTAAATCGCCATCAAGGAGATGAAAAATTAATTAATGAAAGAATGAAAAAATTTAATGAAGAAGTGTCACATTGGAATGAATATAATTATATCGTTGTTAACGATGATTTAGATGCTTGTTACAATAAAATATTGGCAATCATTCAATCAGAAAAAAAAGGTGTAGCGCAAAAACAAAATCTTGATGAAATTGCTCATAAAGTAGAAAAGTTAATCAAATAGTTTTTCATATTTCATTGCAATTTTATAAAACGTTTCACAGTTTAAATCTTCAGGTCTTTTATTTAAATTTACATTTAAATCTTTAGCATAATTTTGTTTATGACCAAATAATTTTATAAAGTTTTTGTTTATCATCTTTCTTCTATTGGAAAATAATATCCTTGTAACATTTTCTAGATTTTTGGGATTTTTGATTTTGTAGAGGTAATTTTTTTTAGGTTTAAAGGACAATACAGTTGATTTTACCTTAGGTTTTGGAAAAAAACAGTTTTCTGATACATCAAAATGTTTTTTAATTTCTAATCTCCAGTTACATAAAACAGATAATCTCCCAAACGTTTTAGATTTATTTGTTGTAATTATTCTATCAGCAACTTCTTTTTGGAACATTAAAATCAAATTATCATACCATGGTGGCCAAATTTCAAGCATTACAAGATAAGTTAAAACCTTGGTTGATATATTATATGGTAAATTTCCAAACACAATAACGTCTTTTTTCAAAATTTTTCTTTTAAAAAAATTAAAAATATCATCATTAATTATTTCGATGTTTTTAGATTCTGTTAAATCATTTTTTAATAAATAAGCTAAGTTTTTATCCTTTTCTATCGCATAAATTTTTTTAGGTTTAAGGTTTGCAATTTTTTTTGTTAAATGACCATAGCCTGATCCTATTTCTAAAACAGTTTTATTATTTTTAATATTTCCGATAGCGATGATTTTTTGGATGATATTTTGATCAATTAAAAAATTTTGCCCTAGACTCTTTTTTGGTTTATTTGGGAATTTCATTAATTAACTTTATTAAAAAATTTAATTGAATCAATCAAGCTATCTGGATTCGCTAAATTTTTCCCAATTATATTTTCAGCCGTCCCGTGATCTGGTGATATTCTGATAAAAGGCAATCCTAAAGTTATGTTTATAGCATTATAATTAAATAAAGCCTTAAAAGAAGTTAAAACCTGATCGTGATACATTCCAAATATCACATCATATTTATTTTTTTGGAACATCATAAAACTCGTATCAGGAGAAATTGGACCGACAGCATTTATTTTTTTATTTCGTATAATTTTTATTGCTGGGTAAATTATTTCTTTTTCTTCCATAATTTTTGTACCAGAAAAATTATGTGGATTTAGTCCTAAAACTGCAATTTTAGGTTTTTTATTAAAAATTTTTTTGTAAAAGTTATTTATTACTATTATTTTTTTTACTATTACCGATTTATTTATTTGATTACTTACTTTTCTTAACGGCACATGGGTAGTTAAAGTTGATACAGATAAATTTTTATTATAAAGGAGCATTACCTCATTATTCAGAGACTTTGTTTTTTTAGCCAAATATTCAGTAATGCCCTGATATTTTTTTTTAAATAGAAATTCTTTAGCTACCGGACAATTTATCAATCCTAAAATTTTTTTTTCTTTAATTAACTTAAGTGCAATATTGAAACAGTTAAATATATATTTATTCGATTTATATGATAATTTTTCGAAAGGTCTTTTTTGATTATAACTGATGTTATAAACTGGAAGCATATTTCCTAGTAAATCTTTTTGTTTAAAATTAGAATTTAATATTTTAATAGGAATTTTATATTTTAATTTTTTTTTTTGTAAATTTAGTAATTGTGCGCTTCCTATTATTAATATGGGTTTATGCTTATATTTATTTTTTTTTTTCCAAATTTTAAAAATAATTTCAGATGAAATACTATTTGGCTCTCCAGCTATTATTGCTATTGGTTTTTTCATTTAGAAATAAACTATTGAGATTGTTCTTCTTAATTTATCATAATGTGATAAAGAATACATGTTTAGTATTTTCATTTTTTCAGCTCTTACCAAATTATTTTTTGCTTCTTCAAGATCAATAATGTTTTCTGCACTTTTTATATCTCTAACTTTAAATAAAACTATTCCTTGGGGTAGAAAAATTGGGTCAGAAATATTTCCTAACGGTGTTTTTATTATTTGAGTCTTAAATTCTTTAGAAATTTCATTTTCGCTAATCCATCCTAAGTTACCTCCCTTTAAAGATGTTTCCGAAATACTTTGTTCCATAGCTACTTTTTCAAAACCCTGTACATTGATTTCATTTTTAATATTTTCAATTGTAGATTTTATTTTATCTTTCGATACTGGTTTAATTATAATTTCAGAAATTAAATATTCTTTTATATTTTTCCTCTCACTAACTAGTTTTAATTGTTCATCTATTTCATCTATATTTACTGAAAGTCTATCTTTATATACAGAAAAAATTAAACTATTCCATAAAAGATTAATTTTAATTCGTTCTATAATAGAAGAAAAATCTAAGTTGTTAGTTATAAATGTTTGCTTAAAACTATCTAAATCCATGTCAAGATTGTTGGCTAGCAAGTTTAATTCTTTAAAAACATCTTCTTTATTATATTTTAAATTATATTTTTCTGTAGCAATTTTTTTAATTGTTCTTTTTATTATAGATTGTATTGCTGTTCTATCTAACTGTTCCTTTATTTCTTCAGAATATGTTTGATTATTTAAAATTAAAATTATTTTAATTTCATTTATTATATCTGATCTAGTTATTGCTTTATCTCCTACAGTAGCGAATATCGAATCTTTTATTGTAGTATTTCCCGTTGTTAAAAGAATTAATGATATTATAAAACAAAAAAATATTTTTTTCACGGGCTTAAAATAGGAGTCCTTACTCCGCTAAATGGAATAAATTTAATTACAAACATTAAAGAATCTTTAGATTCTACATCGTCATCTTCGTAAAATTCTCTTCTAAATACTAATCCAGCTGTTAGGCAATCTATAGTGTATTGATAGTTAATATCATATAATTCGGTGCTATCAGTTTTATAGTTTCTTTTAGTTTGAAAACTTAATTTATTATTATCATTAATATTTAAACTAATTCCCGCATTTACATAATGTTCGTCACCAACATGATTTTGTTCCTCTAAATAATCCAAATTAAAATCAACTTTTCCAAAGTTTAAACTAGTAGAAACTTCATTATAATTTAAGTCATTTAAATTATGATCGACTGAAAATTTGTAGTCAATAGAGCCTATTTTTGAAAAATTATAATTAAATTCTCCAACGATATCAGAGGTCTTTTGATCCAGTGAACTTTTTGATGGCATATCCTCATTTTCTTCATTACTAAAAACTTGACCTAGAGATAATGACATTTTTTCTTTTTCAACACCATTTTTTTCTTTTTCATTAATTTTGAAATCAAAACCCAAAACTGTACTAAAGCCATTTTCTATAACAGAAGTTTTATTTCCTGAAAATAAATTTGTATATTTTAAACTAATATCCTCGGAGCTCAAATTTCTCATATGGCCAGGTGCGTATCTAATCATAAATTTTGGAGCAAATATATTAGCATAATTTTGGTTTTCTTTTTTTAATGGAAGTGAACTTGTATAGCTCAATACTCCATCAAATTCATTTACAACATCATCAGTTTTGTAATCTGAAGTATTAGTAGCTTCGTAATTGGTATTTCTGAAAGAGCCTTCTAAAGTATTAACGAAACCTTTTGAAGTTATAAAATTACCTGAGTTCCAAACTATATTATTAGTTACAGATTTTATGTGTTTATCAACTTTATAGTTTTTATATATGGCATTAGTGTTAATATCTATAGTGCCCAAGTTTTCGTTAAAAAAAGTTTTACCAAACAATATATTTGGTAAAATATATTCATATCTTGAATTTGTTTTTTCTCTAAGATTTTCATAAACAGAAGCTGAGGCTGTTAGGTACGTATTGTCTTTACTAAAAGAGTAATTTATTTCATTTTTTAAATCAGTATTGCTAGAGTCAACTAAAGTTGTATTAATGTCATGAACTCTAAAGTATGTATCGTTTGAAGTTTTTTGTATTTTTAAAGATAAATTGCTTTCATAAGCTTCATTTTCACTTAAATTTATATCTAAGTTAGCAAAAATATGGTTCCTAGAACCATCTGTTTTCGTACTATTGGTTTCTTTATAACCAGCGGTATAACTTGTATCTAGCGTTAGAAATCCATTTCTAAATGCTTGTCGGTACTCATTTAATAATAAAATATTTTCTTTAGCGTAAACTTTTGGAGTAAAAGTTAAATCTTTGTCTTGGCTGATAGCCCAATAATAGGGTAGTCCAAAACCAGTTCCAACGGAAGTACTATCTGTAAAAAAAGGAAATAAAAAACCAGATTGTCTTTTGACTGTTGGGTCAGGATGAAAAAATTTGGGAAAATAAAATATAGGAACGTCATAAACTTTTAAAGTGGCATTATCATAATATATAGTTTTTTTTACTTTATCGTGACTAATTTTTTTTGCTTGTATGGACCATGGAGGACATTGTTCTTCCTTTTTTTGGCAGACTGTAAATACTCCTTTAGAGAGAACAGATTTATCTTTAGAGATAAATATATCGTTTGCCACAAACCTGGGGTCATTTTCTTCTTTAACTCCAAAATTTTTCTGATCTAAGACGACGCTAACATCCGAGCCTATCATTTCTTTTCTTTTAGTATCAACATGCAATTCTTTAAAAAAATATTTATTATTTTTTATATCTGTAATTTCAATTTTTCCTAAAGATGAAAATAATTTTTTATCTAAATAATATCGAAACATTGATACAGCAATTTGATTACCGTCCTCATCGTTAAAAATGGAATATTGATCGGAAGATAATATTCTTTCATTAATATTATATACAATATTTTTAGATTTAAGTTTATAGCCTTCAGTTATGGTCAATTCGGAGTCATCAAATGTATTGATTAATTCATTTTTTTTATCATAAGTAGCCTTGTTAGTTTTTAAAATATTTCCTTCTATATCAAAAACTTCTACAGAACCTTCTATGGTTAAAAATTCTTTTGATTTATCATAAATAACGTAATCAGATTTAAATATTTTTCCTTCTTGGTCTACTATTTTGACAGATCCTTTGCCCATAACTATGTTGTTAGATTTATCGAATGTAATTTCTGTTGCAGAAATATCAAATTCTTCAGCATTGAGACCTAAAGTAAAAAAATATAATAAAAAAAATATTATTATTTTATTTTTGATTTGCATGAATTAATCCCACGGTGCTAAAAATAAAAATTATAACCACTGGCATCCAAACTGATATTTCTATAGGCAGTTTTCCTGTTTTTCCTAATGCCGCTGAAAAGTCATTAAAGTAAAATATTAAAACGCTAGCAATTACCGCCATAAAAACGTACTTCCAATTGTTCTGTTTTAGACCAATACCCAACGTGAATACTCCGCTTAACAACAGCATACTTAAAAGAAACAAAGGATATGCCAGCGATCTTTGTAGCTTGGCTCTCATTTCTGCCGTTGAATAACCTCTGTCTTGCAAAAGCTGTATTTCAGATTCAAGATTCCAAAAGGATATTGTGTCTAGATTTGAGTATAAACTTTTAATTTTTTTAATATCATACATGCTATTATAAAAAAGATTTTTGATATTGCTCGAAATGGTTATGCCATCTCTATCTATTATTTCTACATTTTGAAGATTCCATTTTAAGGAACTTATTTCAGCCGACTCTGCTTCGATCCTTCTTACAAAATCTTGATTTTTATCGAATTCATAAATTGTTAGATTTATTAAGTTTTCATTTTTCAAATAGGATGCCCTAATAATATTATTTTTTAATGAATTTTTTTCTTTTATCCATATTCCATTTACGGTTATAGCTGCTAAATATTCTTGATCTTTTTCATATCCTCCTTTTATAAATTCATATTTTTTTACCATAGCGGATGTTATTGGATTAATAGAAGTAACAAAAAATATTCCTACAATTAATGATAATAGACTAGGAATAATAATTATTGAGAAGTTCGACATACCCGAAACCTTCATTGCAATAATTTCATCAGTTTTTTTAATTTTTAGAAAAAACCATATGCCAGATAATAAAATTATAAATGGAAACATATTATATAGCAGGCTAGGAACATAAAGAGCAGAAAGCATAATTGGTATATTAATACCAACTTCGTAATCTTTAAAAAAATTTATTTCTTCAAATAATCCCAAAATAAATCCTAAACAAAAAAATGCCAAACTTATGTTTAATAGCACTTTTAAGAATTCTTGACCTAGATACTTATTTATAACAAAAGATTTTATCATTTTATTTAATTTAAATTTTCATATTTAAAAGCTCTTATTAAAAAAACATATATTAAAGGTAGCAAACCGATAGGTAGCAAATAATAAATTAAAGCGTAATTTATAGAAGTGCCAGAATATCTTACTGATATTTCAGAAATTACAAGAACAGAAAAACCAAAAATAAAATATATATATTTATGAAATGTTGATGTTTTTATTTCTTGTCTTGATGTTAAAAGAAAACAACAAATAAGAGCAACCAAGGGTATAAAAAATGGCATTCCAAATCTTTTATTAAGTTCTATTTTTAAATCACTTAAATTTTTTTCGTCCCTCGAACAATTGTGGGCTATTGTACTTATATCAAACGTGCAGCTTATAAGATCTAAGGTTGCTGTTTCTTGTATTTTTCTTTCAGAGATTGTTTTGGTAGAAAGATTAGAGAGATTAATTTCTGTTTTATTAAACTTAATAATACTTACTGATCCTTTTTTTTCGGTTTTCTGTATGTTTCCATTAATTAAAATTAATTTTTTTTCATTGCTAGTTACATAGCCTGTTTTTGCAAAAATTGTAGAAGCCCCATCAGATATTTGGGTTAGGACTTTTCCTTCATCTCTAATAAAAATATTTTCATATATATTATCATCATTTTTTGTATCAACAAAAATTGTAAGTCCTTTAACTGTATCATTGAATTGTTTTTCTTTGAGTAAAGAAGGAACAAATTGTAATTCTGAGTTTTTAAGTAATGTCCTCGAGATATTTAATGTTTTAGGATTAACAAGAGTAGACATTACTAGTTGTAAAACCATTATTAAAATTGATATTCGTAAAATTAGATTAACTATATGTATTTTATTAAGTCCAGACGTCCAAAGGACAATTAATTCATTATCTTTTTCAAGTTTTTGTATTGTTAGTATTGCAGCAATTAAAAATGAAAAAGGAACTAATTTTGTTAATATTTTTGGAATTGTAAATAAGGAGTATAGAAAATAAATCCTAAAGGCGTGACCATCGTCTGTAACCAAATCTAGAAAGTTAACTGCTTGAATCGTCCAAATTACTGCTGTTAAAGCGAATACAACAACTGTAAAATAGCGTATAAATTCGTAAAAAAAATAATTATAAATTCTATTTTTCATTATTGACAATTGTTATATATAGTTAATAAAACAACTTCGATTAGAATTCAATTTTTACGTTAAAGGATGGAAAAATGTTAAGTTTTACAAGCAGTTTTAGTTCAGATAATGAAGCTTTTGCTATATTTGTTAATGACAAATTTCAATTCAGGGATAGAAAAAATCTTATGTCTAAAGATGCTAATAAAAAAATAAGTTCATATCTTAGCATTCTGAAGGATAAAAAAAGTGAAGAAGAAGTCAGTTCTTTGGACATATCCGGCAAGCAAAAATGTTTTATAATAAAAGTAAAAAAAAAGTATGAAACTTACTATCCTGAAGAAAAAGGGGGAATTTTTTACTCCTATTTAAAAAATTTTAAAAACATTAAAAAAATCGAAATATATATCGATAGTTTAGATCTTGAAAAAGAAGAAATAGTTAATTTTTCTTCAGAATTTATTTTTGGATATACCTTAAAAAGTTATAGTTTTGACATATATAAAACCATAGATAAAAAAAATATTAATAAAAATATAATTTGTAAAATAATTACATCTCACAAAGAAAAAATTGAAAAAAAATGTAAATATAATGATGCAATAAAATCAGGAGTATTTCTAACTAGAGATCTAGTTTCAGAGCCTGGAAATATTTTACACCCAGATGAATATGCAAAAAGATT
>CEUS01149281.1_pt1 | contig 13112 bp, 9 predicted proteins | sample 427031 | NCBI WGS metagenome assembly CEUS01 (sample SAMEA2622837, study PRJEB7988) | marine metagenome | biome: marine biome (ENVO:00000447); feature: marine epipelagic mixed layer (ENVO:xxxxxxxxx); material: "saline water (ENVO:00002010), including plankton (ENVO:xxxxxxxx)" | depth 140 m | reverse complement strand
GACCACCTCAGCGTGTGCGGTGGGGTCGGAAAGCGTACGGGTTAGGTTGTGCGCTTCCGCAACCAACTTTCCCCGTCGCACCACCACCGCGCCAACGGGCACTTCGCCGGCCGCGCGTGCCACGAGCGCCTGCTCCACGGCGCGCGCCATCCAAAGAAGGTCGTCAGCTTCGACTGGGGAAGGATCCAAAGGAGTAGGATGCGGGACGGACTCGCCCGCGTAACCAGCGGAGGGTGGAGTGGTCGCCGTCGTCAGTGTGCGGTGAGGCTAACGCTGGCGTCGCGACCATCCATGCAGTGGATCAGGGCACTCACCCTTCCCACTAGGTCCAACGCGGCCGCGTCCTCATCCTCTATTAGGAACGAATCGCGGCCCGGACACAGGTCGTGCAGGTAAACGTCGCTTCCCTTCCGCGAAACCCGGCGGTAGGACGGCCCCTCCTCGTCGCGCACCACCACCACAGATCCTTCCTCTAACTGATCCATCGAAATCGGCTCGACCAGGAGGTAGTCGCCTTCGCTCACACCCAGGAAGGGGAGGCTTTCCCGACCCGCACGCACCACGAACGCCCCTCGGTTGGGGACCAGTTTGCGGTCGAGTGTGAGGAAACTCTCCGCGCGATCCGGCCTGAGCCCTCTACCCTCGGGCAGTTCCCGATAACAGGGAAGTGATACCACATCCGGATTCAGGTCCATTCCGAGGATGCGCACACCCCTCGAGCGGGACGGGTCTCGCTCGAGGAAACCCTTCTGGGCCAGTGCCTGAAGGTGTTCCGAAACTGTCTTGGTGCTCTTGATCCCGAAGCGCTCGCCGATCTCGCGGATCGAAGGCTGATACGTATTAGAACGGAGGTACTCGACCATGAAATCTAGGATTCGTCTCTCGATGTCGGTTGGAGCGATTGCCATCCTGTGAACCCCGGGGGTAGCCCGACTCGAGTGCGACGCCGCAACAGGATCCATCGTAATGCCGTCCTCGAAACGGTGTCAAGCAACGACTCATTTCATTGTGTGCAAGTGGCGAAGAGCCCGGTCGAGCCGCGCAAGCGTGCGCTCCTTTCCGAGCATCTCCAACACGTCGAAGATCCCCGGGCTGTGCTGCCGTCCAGTCACCGCGACCCGGACCGGGTGGATGAGCTTGCCGGCCGGGATTTCCAGCGCTTCCGCGACCGACCGAGTGACCTCATTCAGTGCTCCTCGCTCCCACGGGGTGTCGTCCAGACGTCCACGGAGCTCCGCGATGCGCTCGGCCACAGTGGCCGGCTCTTTCGCCCAATGCTTTGCCACCGAATCGGCCTCGTAATCAACCGGGCCGCTAAGGTAGGGCTCGGCCATCGCTGCCAGATCATCGAGATTGCGCGCACGTACCTTGAGGAGATCGACCAACCGGACGAGCCAACCCTCCCGTCCCCGCCAGCGGTCGGACGCCACGCCCCGGGCGTCGAAGCGGGCGATCACGAGGGACACTAGGTCATGGCTATCCACACGCGCCAAGTGTTGTCCGTTCATCCAGCTCAGCTTCTTGTTGTCAAAGACTGCGCTTTTTTTCTGGACTCTCTCGAGGGAGAACTCAGCCACGATCTCGTCTTTGCTCATCACCTCGCGGTCGTCCCCCGGGTTCCATCCCAACAAGGCGAGGAAATTGAACAACGCCTCGGGCAGGATACCCTGATCCTCGTACTCCTGTACCGCAGTCGCGCCGTGACGCTTAGACAGCCGCCCGCCGTCGGGTCCCAGGATCATGGGCAGGTGTCCGAATCGGGGTACGGCATGGCCGAGCGCACGATAGAGAAGGATCTGCTTCGGAGTGTTGGAAATGTGGTCGTCACCACGGATTACGTGGGTGATGCGCTCGTCCGCGTCATCCGATACCGCCGCCAAGTTGTAGGTGGGCGAGCCGTCGCTCCGGAGCAGGACCAGGTCCTCGATGTCGGCGTTGGCAAAGCTGAGTTCGCCGTGCAGCAGATCGTCCCAGGCCGTCTCGCCCTCGGGCACGCGGAACCGGATCGCGAAGGACTCGCCAGCGGCGACCCTTCGCTCTACCTCCGCGGGATCCAGCTCGGTCGAAAGCTCACGCGGGAGACGGCGCACGCTCTCAAGCCCGCGCCGCGCCGCCTCCTGTTTGAGGAGATCGGTCGTCGTGAAGTCGCGGTAAGCCTTCCCCTCGGCGAGCAACCGGAGCGCAGCGGCCTGGTGTCCCGCGAGCCCGTCGCTCTGGAAGATCGGTCCCTCGTCCCAGTCAAGCCCTAGCCACGAGAGACCATGCAGGATCGCCTCAGTGTGCGCCTCGGTGGAACGAGCGTGGTCCGTGTCTTCGACTCGCAGGACGAACACGCCGCCCTGCTGGCGGGCCAACAACCAGTTGAAGAGCGCGGCACGGGCGACCCCCACGTGCAAGTAGCCCGTGGGCGAGGGAGCGAAGCGGACACGCATCAACCGAGGCGCTCTTCCAGGATTGCCTTGGCCACCTTGGGATCTGCGCCCCCACCACTCTCGCGCACCACCTGTCCGACGAAAAAACCGAGCAAGCCTCTCTTGCCCGCCTGATATTCCTCGACCTTGGCCGGCCAGTTCGACAACACCTTCTCCACGTGGACGAACACCGCCCCGCGGTCGGCTACTTGACGGAGCCCCATCCGGTCTAGGATCACCTCCGGATCGCCACCCCGATCGGCCAGCTCTGCGAGCACCTTCTTGGCGGCCACCCGTGACACCGCGCCCTCGTCCACGAGGCCTACCAGCCGTCCCAGCTCGTCGGGTCCAAACGGTAGCTCAGTGAGCGGACGACCGCGTACCTCTCGCGGCAGCTCGTTAATCACCCAGGCGGCGACGCTCTTGGCCTGCTGGTGAACCTCAAGGGCGCCCTCGAAGAACGCGGAGGTCGCCCGGTCTCCGGTCAACAGATCCGCCTCGCCTTCACCCAGCCCGAGTGCTTCACGATAACTCGCCATCCGGGACGCGAGGTCCGGGTCGTGGGCGCGCGCTGCGTCCCGCTCCCCACGACCGCGGTCGGGGCCCGGGCCGACGGGGGTTAGCGCTGCCAGGCTGGCCCCCTTTTCTGCCCTAGGCGTACCTTCCTTCCTCGTCCATCTGTCACGCAAGGTCACCACTCGGTTGAGAACCAGCCGCTCCGGTGAAGAGTCCACTGGGTCGGGCCAGAAATAGCCCGTGCGTTCGAACTGCCAGCGGGTACCAGACGGCGCGTCCGCGAGGCTCGGCTCGACCCTGGCGTCGCCGATGACTACCAGTGACTCGTCGTTGAGATGCACGGTGAAGTCAGTCCCCTCAGGAACGTCACTGGGGTCAGGCACGTTGAACAACCGGTCGTAGAGGCGCAGCTCAGCGGGCAGAGCGTGCCCTGACGAGACCCAATGGATCGTACCAGCCACGGGACGTCCCTTGGCGTCGCCTCCACGGCTCGCGGGATCGTGCGTCACGCGCACCACAGTCACTTCCCCGGTCGCGGGGTCCACATCGTGACTGTCGTAACGCACCACGTATCCGTAGCGCAACCGTACTTCCCGCCCGGGGGCAAGCCTACGATAGCCTTCCGGGGGCTCGACCAAGAAGTCGTCCTGCTCGATTAGCAACTCGCGTGCAAAGGGCACCTTCCGCGACCCCTCCTTGCCCACGTCAGGCGGGAAGGAAGGCGCATCGAGCCATTCCTCCGATCCCTCCGGCCACGTGGTTACTATCAACCGCAGGGGTCGGAGCACACCCATCACGCGGGGCGCGACCCCGTTGAGTGCATCCCGGATTGCGTACTCGAGTTTTTCCACGTCCACGCGTGCCTCGGCCTTGGTCACCCCGACCATCCCGGAAAACGAGCGCAGAGCCTCGGCCGGTACCCCACGACGACGGAACGCCGCGACAGTAGGCATACGCGGATCATCCCAGCCCGAGACCCGGCCCTCCCTCACCAGCCGGACGAGCTTTCGCTTGGAGAGCACAGTGTAGTCGAGATTCAGCCGTGCGAACTCGTACTGATGCGTGCGCGGCTCCTCGAAACCCACGGCTTCGAGCACCCATTCGTAGATCTCCCGGTTGTTCTCGAACTCGAGCGTGCAGAACGAGTGGCTGACCCCCTCGAACGCATCGCCCAGACAGTGGGCATAGTCGTACATCGGGTAGATGCACCACTCGTCACCGGTGCGGTAGTGACGTGCGTGCCGGATCCGGTAGAGAACCGGATCCCGCATCACCATGTTGGGAGACACCAAGTCGATTTTCGCGCGCAGCACGTGCTCACCATCTTCGAACTCGCCCGCACGCATGCGGCGCAAGAGGTCCAGGTTTTCCGCCACCTCGCGGTCCCGGTAGGCAGTTGCGCGCCCGGGCTCCGTCAGCGATCCGCGCGCCTCGCGTATCTCCTCCTCGGTTGCGCTGTCGACGTACGCCTTCCCTTTCCGAACCAGCTCCTCCGCGATGCCGTACATGCGCTCAAAGTAATCGGCTGCAAAGTACAGGTGCTCGCCCCAATCATAGCCGAGCCAATGTAGGTCCTCTTGGATGGCGCGGACGAACGATTCGTCCTCAGTCTCGGGGTTGGTATCGTCGAAACGGAGGTGGCAGCGACCTCCAAACTTCGCCGCAATACCAAAGTTCAACGCTATCGCTTTGACGTGCCCGATGTGCAGGAAACCGTTAGGCTCAGGCGGAAAGCGGGTGACTATCTCGGTGTAGCGACCCTCGGCTACGTGACGCTCGACGAGCGCGGTGATGAAGTCACGGGATGGCTGCAAGACCGCACCCTTAGGTGAAGAGCGGGCGTCCCGGGATCTGGTGGTGCGCGCGGCTCGGTTGCTCATCGTCCTGTGGATGCGATCGGAATCTGCCCGGCCGGGGCGGTTCAAGCCACACGGGAGGGACTGCGGTCAGTCTGGGAAGAACCCCGGACGTGCCGACGGGATCCTGGCCTCCACATGATGGTGTCAAGATCGCTGAACAACACCATGGCGCTAGACTGATTTATAGCTTCGCCTCAATTTGGTGGCACGCGCCTAAAAACAACAATCGGACGATCCCTCAACATTCCAGTCTTTACTTATGTGCCCTGGTTAGTCTGCTCAGTCGACACCCCTTTTTTATTGAGAGTTTGTCAGTGATCCTCCATCTGACACGGAGCGCTGTCCGCCTCCTGTCCCTATATGGCCTGGCCCTCCTCCCGTGCACCATTCCTGCCCAGGCCCAGCAGAGCCAGGATAGCCCGGCAGCGGCGGAGTCGGCGCCTGCGCGCCCTTTCCGGTCCGACCCACACGCAGATGCACCGGTGGTCGAGGCGGCTCGGCTCCATACCAACATCAGCGTCGATGGTCTGCTGGACGAGCCGGGATGGCAGAGAGCAACGCCATCGGGCGGCATCTTCACCCAGATCAACCCCAGCGAGGGTGACCCGTCCCCAGAAAAGACCGAGGTATACGTACTCTACGACTTCGATGCCATCTACATCGGGGCCCGCCTTTGGGACTCGTCGGGGGAAATTCGCAGGCGGCTCGGTCGGCGGGACTCACGGGCCCGGGACTCAGACTGGTTCACGGTGGCGATGGACACCCACCATGACCACCTGAACGCGTATCAGTTCAGCTTGAACCCGGCAAGTGTGAAGCGCGACGAAATCGGCAACGGCGGATTCCGTGGAGACGACTCCTGGGACGCCGTCTGGGACGGGGCAGCTTCTGTTGACGACGAAGGATGGACCGTGGAGATGCGCATCCCGTTCAGTCAACTCCGCTTCAGCAGCGAACCCGTGCAAACGTGGGGCATCCAATTCACTCGGAGCATCAACCGGCTCCAGGAGACGAGCGTCTTCGTCTTCACCCCGCCGCGCGAGCGCGGCGGGGTCGCGCGCTTTGGGCATCTGAAAGGACTCAGCGATCTCAGGGCAAGTAAGCGACTGGAGGTCGTCCCCTACGGACTCAGTCGTGGTCTATTCATGCAGGGTACCGCAGGGGATCCCTTCCGCGACGCCTCCGAATTTCAGATTGGCTCCGGCCTGGACGGGCTCTATCGGATAACCACGAGCATGACCCTGAACGGAACAGTCAATCCGGACTTCGGACAGGTCGAGGTGGATCCGGCCGTCATCAACTTGAGCGCGTTCGAAACCTCATTTCGGGAGAACCGGCCGTTCTTTGTCGAGGGAAGTAACCTGTTCCGCTTTGGCTCAGCGGGAGCCGGCCAGGGCGGGGGCTCCGGAGGATTCGGAGGTAGACGAGGTGGCAGGGGCGGTGGCGGTGGCCGTGCCCCGGATCTCCTTTATTCCAGACGCATCGGGCGAGCACCCCAAGGATCGCTTCCACACGAGGCCACCTTCTCGGATGCAGCGGAAAACGCAACCATCTTAGGCGCTGCTAAGCTGACTGGTCGCACGGCGAACGGATGGTCTGTTGGCCTGCTCAATGCGCTCACCGATGCGGAAACGGCCCGGTGGTTGACCGCGGATGACGCGTCCGGGACTACACTGATCGAGCCCCGCACCAATTATTTCGCTGGGCGTGTGATCAAGTCCCTGCGGTCCGGCCAGACCCAGATCGGTGCGATCAGCACAATGGTGCACCGGAGCCTCGGCGACCCGGCACTCGCGGCCCGGCTCCCCTTGAGCGCCTATACCGGTGGCCTCGACTTCTCACACGAGTTCCTGCGCAGGACCTGGTCCTTGGAGGGATTCTTTGCATTCAGCCGTGTATCTGGGTCCACCGACGCGATAACCCGTACACAGCGTCGGTCGTCACGCTACTACCAGAGACCGGACGCTGGACACATCGAGGTCGACTCGAGTCTCACTGTGCTGCGCGGCTACTCCGCTCGTATCGAGCTCGGCAAGCGAGCGGGGCTGCATTGGCAGGGGGAAGCGAACGCGTACGCGACGGGTCCAGGGTTCGAGATCAACGACCTAGGGTTCCAGACGGGTGTTGATCGATTGGGCACCCGGATGAACCTCACCTACGTACAGAGCACCCCACAGGGCTGGTTCCGGAACTACCGCATCAACGCGGGCCCGAACTTCGACTGGAACCATGATGGGGACTTCGTGGGCGGGCGATTAGGCCTGAGTATGAACGGCCAATTCAATAACTTTTGGGGAGCTGGGCTCAACATCAACAAGCGCCTTGCCGCTTACGACGACCGCCTCACGCGGGGTGGCCCACTCGTGCGCTCGCTGTCCTCACAGTCCGTTGGCCTGAACGTCCGGTCCGATAACCGCAGAAGGGTAGCGGGCTTTCTCTACGCCAACTACTCGTGGGGCGAGAGCGAGGGTATCGACCGCCGCTTCGGACTCAACATACAGATACGGCCGGTCGATAACTGGACGATTTCCTTCGGTCCCAATGTGAGCCGGGGTGTGACAAATACTCAGTACGTGACCGCGGTCACCGACCCTACCGCCACGGCAACGTTTGGGCGGCGCTACATCTTCACTGAACTCAAAAGGACACAGGTCTCGATGGAGACCCGCCTTAACCTCACCTTAACTCCAGACCTCTCCCTCGAACTGTTCGTGCAACCGCTGCTTTCGAGCGGCGACTACTCTGGGTTGAGCGAGCTGCGAGCTGCGGGCAAATACGGATTCGACAGGTACGGCGTCGACACAGGGACGATTTCCTACGATGAGATCGACACCGAATACAAAATTGACCCTGACGGTGCCGGCCCTGCTGGCTCGTTCACCGTCAACAACAAGAACTTCAACACACGATCCCTGCGCGGCAACGCGGTGCTGCGGTGGGAGTACCAGCCGGGCTCGACCTTATTTCTGGTGTGGCAACAGCGCCGTTTCGGAACCGAGCCTTTCGGCGACTTCGAGTTTGGGCGGGACGCCGGCTCAATCTTCGACGCTCCGGCAGACAATGTGTTCGCGATCAAGTTCGACTACTGGCTGAACCTGTAGGCTCCAGCGCCGACCTACGTTCGCACTGTCTCCCTGACGCACTCAGCCCGCCGGCTCTAGTATCGGCGTGCCACGTAGTCGTCCAGGATGCGCTTGAACTCCTCGACCAATCCCTCACCCTGGAGAGTTTTAACGTGCTGCCCGTCCACGTACACGGGCGCCTTTGGATCTTCGGCGGTGCCCGGAAGCGAAATGCCCAAGTTGGCATGGCGGCTTTCACCGGGCCCGTTCACCACACATCCCATCACGGCCACCTCGAGCTCCTCGACCCCAGGATGGAGCGTGCGCCACTCAGGCATTTTATCCCGGATATAGCCGGTGATGTCCTCGGCCATATCCTGGAATAAGGTGCTGGTCGTACGGCCACAGCCTGGGCAGGAGGTAACCTGCGGTTCGAAGCTGCGTATCCCTAGACTCTGAAGAACCTGCTGGGCAACCCTAACTTCTTCGGTACGATCCCCGCCGGGTCGTGGGGTTAACGATACGCGCACGGTGTCGCCGATCCCCTCCATCAGCAGCGGGGAGAGCGCCGTCGTGGTAGCCACGATCCCCTTCATCCCTATCCCCGCTTCGGTGAGCCCCAAGTGGAGCGGCAAATCGCTCCTCTCGGATAGCATCCGGTAGACGCTGATTAGATCCGGCACCGAGGAGACTTTCGCAGACAGGACAATCCGGTCGTGGCCGAGCCCCGTCTCCTCGGCCAGGACAGCCGAACGCACCGCAGACTCGACCATCGCTTCAAGAAGAACTTCCCGGGCGTTCCGTGGCTCGGGGCGGCGAGAGTTGGCGTCCATCAGCTCAGTCAACAGGCGCTGATCCAGCGACCCCCAGTTCACGCCGATCCGGATCGGCTTGTCGTATTCGGCCGCGACCCGCACAATCTCCGAGAAATTGGCGTCTCGACGCTTGGTGCCGACGTTACCCGGATTGATGCGGTATTTCGCAAGCTCTCGGGCGCACTCCGGATGGCGCGTCAGGAGCAGATGCCCGTTGTAGTGGAAATCGCCGATGATGGGAACGTATGCACCGGTGTCGCGCAGACGGGCAACCACCTCGGGTATGGACCGGGCCGCCGCCTCGTTGTTGACCGTGACCCGGACCAATTCACTCCCCGCCCGCGTCAGCTCGGCCACCTGGGCAGCCGTACCGGCAGCATCAGCCGTATCGGTGTTGGTCATGGACTGGACCACCACCGGGGCACCCCCTCCGATGGTCACCCCGCCCACGATCACCGGGACGGTTTCATTCCGAGTCCAAAGGCTCACGGGCCTGCTCCTCGTGAGGTACTGGGATCCCCGACCGAGACGGTGGGGACGTTCAATCTACTGAGATCCATCTCGTATGGCACAGGCACCGGCCTGCGGGGTCTCTCCCAACCCGGTAACCACACGACCTAAAAAGGAGATACCACTTGACTGACGTGAAGATCACCATCAAGGAAAACGGCCCCTACCGGGTCGAGGGCGACGTTCCACTCTTTGATCACCAAGGTAACCGCGTCCAACCTCCCAAGCCGGGGGGATACTCGCTATGCCGATGCGGTGCCTCCACCAAAAAGCCGTTTTGTGACGGGGCCCACTCGAAGATCGACTTCATCGGAGCGTAGGTGTACGTCGCGGCTGCGTAGGCCGGGAAGGCCGAGCCTGACATTCGCAAAAACGTCACTCTTTAAGCGATGTCACCCCCTCGAGGCAGAAGCAGCGATCTTGGCTCGGTCTATCCACCCTCGCTCGGCGTTCCTTGCCCCACGCAGGACCTCCCTACTACCGTGCTTGCTCACCCAAAGAGTGGCGCCCTGTTCGGGGGCTATACCGGAGGCCCGGTAATCGGGCCACCCGGACCCGGATCCTGGACAGCGCCGTAGATAAAGGAGTGCCAGCCATGAAGCGTTGCCTGAGCCTTACGATGTTGTTAGCCGCGACCACTCTCGGCTGTGCCCGCACCGGGCAAAACGTCATCGAGGACGCAGCAGAGGCTATGGGTGGTGCCGCGGCGATCTCAGCCGCCACGACACTCGTTATGGAAGGCACCGGCACCACGTACCGTTTGGGACAGAATCACGCCCCAGACGCCGACCTCCCCATCTACGAGCTCCACACCTACCGGAAGGAAGTCGACCTCGAGAATCAACGCTGGCGGATAGAGCAAGTGCGGACCGGCCACTTCGGAACGAGTAGACCAGTGAACCAACAGCCCCTGGTCCAGGCAATAGACAGGGACGTGGCCTTCGACGTCCCCGCAGACGGCGACCCGCGGCGCCTGAATGCACAGATCGGAAGAGATCGCCACGCCGACCTTTATCACCACCCGCTCGCCGCTCTCAAGGCAGCGCTCCAGGGAGACCCCGAGGCCACCGTGGGTCCGGTGATCGAAGAAGAAGGACACGAGGTCGTGGAGGTCACGCTGGCCGACGGCCTCCACCTCACCCTCAGTGTGGACGCCGTTACCGGCCTGCTCTCAAGGATCGAATCCACGACGCACCAGCCGTTCTTCGGCGACGTGGTGATCGCCACGTCATTCAGCGACTGGGAGCAGTCCGGCGAGCTCCTGCTTCCGCAAACGATCTCGCAGACACTGGACAAGTACCGGAACGGGGATTTCTCGGTAAGTAGCCAAGTGAACACGGAGATCCAGGACCTGTCGGCACCGGCCGAGGTGGCGTCGGCTCAGGCCCCGGTGCAACAGCCTGTCGAGGTTACGTCCGAAGAGCTGGCCCCCGGGGTTTGGGTTCTGGGCGCGGGCTACAACAGCGTGCTCATCGAGTTTCCGTCATATACCGCCGTCGTAGAGGCAGCGCGGAACGACCAGACTGCCTTGGCGGTCATCGAGAAAGCGCGAGAGATGGTGCCCGACAAGCCGCTTCAGTACGTCATCAACACCCACTTCCACTCCGACCATGCAGGCGGTATCCGAGCAGCGGTGGCCGAAGGGCTGACCGTGATCACCCACGAGATCCACCGGGCATTTTTCGAGGAACTCGTGATGCGCCCCCGCACTCTGGGCCCCGACCACCTGACAAACAACCCCAAGCCGCTCCAGATCGAGACGGTGTCTGGTGACGGTCCGTACGAGCTGACAGACGGGGACCGGACGATCGTCATTCATCGCCTGAAGGAGGATCTCCACGCCGCCGGAATGCTGATGGTCCATCTGCCGAAGGAGCGAATTCTGGTGGAGGCCGACGTGTTCACTCCCCGCCCCGGTGCTGCGTCACCGTTCGCGACTAACTTCCTGGCACAGGTGCGTGCCCTGGGACTTCGGGTCAACCGCATCGTGCCGGTCCACGGCCGGGTTGTGCCCTTCTCGGCGCTCCAACGGGTCGTCCGGACGATAGCCCGCGGCTCCTAGCGGCGGACCTCGGTCACTACACGAGTGTTAGCCGAACGTACATGGGGGTCTCTTCCGGTTTAGATTGGACCTCGATGTGCCATCTACCCGTGTCCACGACTCGCATTGCGATCTCGAGTCTGGGCCCCGTACTAATGCCTACCTTATGAAGCAGTGGCTCGAGACCCGAGAGGTTCTCGGCCGGCTCGCTGAACTGCTAGGAGAAGGAAAGAGAACAGCGCTCGCGACGGTCGTTCGCGTACGTGGATCTGCTTATCGGCACGAAGGCGCGAAGATGCTCGTCGCTGAGGACAGCGAGACCACCGGCAACGTGAGTGGGGGGTGCCTCGAAGCGGACGTGCGAGAGGTCGCGCTCGAGGTGCTCGCGAGTCGCAAGCCTCAGCTCCGCTCCTACTACGCAGGGTCAGACGAAATCGCCGCCTGGGATCTCGGGGTCGGCTGCGAGGGACAAGTCGAAGTACTCGTAGAAGTCGTGACAGACGTGCGGGCATACGAGCAAACGTTGCTGGACGGGACTGCACCGTTCGCAAGCTGTGTTCTCGTGGCTGACCCGCACTGTCGGCTCGTGGTCACAGCTGCGGGTGCGGAGGGCGATTTGGTCGACTCCAGCTTCGACGACTCGGTGGCCACCCTAGCTCGCTCAGTGTTGGAGAGGGGGGGATCGGCAATCCATAGCATCGCCGGCCGAGACGTGTTCATCGACGTACTCACGCCCCCTCCCCAACTCGTCGTCGTGAGTGCGGGTGACGACGCCAGTGCCCTGGTCCGCTTCGCCACGGCGATCGGTTTCCGCATAATCGTGGTGGATCGCCGGCCTGGGCTGCTCACGCGCGAACGATTTCCTGGAGCAGCTAATCTCATTCAAGCAACACCGGAGGAGTTGGTCGAACGTGTAACCCTTGACGGAAAAAACTTCGCGGTCATCATGACGCACAACTACGTCGACGATCGTGAATACCTACGCGCCATACTCGGTACGAGCGTGCCTTACATCGGTCTCCTGGGGCCGAGGCAGCGCACGGACCGGATACTCAGAGAGTTGGCTGCCATCGAACCGATCGATGAGGACCGGATCTACGGACCGATCGGACTGGATATAGGGGCCGACGGGGCCGAGGAGATCGCTATTTCCACGCTGTCGGAGATCCTCGCCATACGCTCGGGACGCAAACCAACCTCCCTGCGCGAGCGCCGCCAACCCATCCACATAGATGTCGGAAACTGAGTCCGAGCGAATCGCCGGCATCGTACTCGCCGCTGGAGCGTCGAGCCGGATGGGCCGCAATAAAATGCTCCTCGCGCTCGACGGTGAGACCCTAGTGCGCCGCGCGGTAAGCGTGGCTCTTGCCGCCGGGCTCGCGCCGGTTGTGGTCGTGGTTGGATTCGAAGAGGAACGAGTGCGCCGCGAACTCGAGGGACTTGAATGCCAGGCCTCGACCAATCCGGAGTACACCGGTCCGACGAGTGGCTCACTCCATGTAGGCCTGCGCGCCATCACGCCGGATGTGGAAGCCGCTGCCGTCATACTCGCTGACATGGTGCACGTCTCTGTGGACATGCTGCGTGACCTCGTCGCCGCGACCAAGGTGTCGACTGCACCCCTGTTCGTGTCCCGCTACAGAGACGTGACTGCCCCGCCGCTCCTGTTCCGGCGGGCGTTGTTTCCTGAGCTGCTCGACTGGCACGGCGAGGGCTGTGGCAAGGCCGTCGTGCGAGCCCATGCACACGAGGCGGTCTACCTCGATTGGCCGCCCGGCGCGCTCGAGGACGTAGACACGCCCGAGGACTTTGTGCGGGCCGGCGGCCGGCCTCCTAGGAATGAGTCGGACGAATCTTTGGCGTAAGATCAGAGGGTATGGACTGGCGGGACCCTACCC
>CEUS01112052.1_pt1 | contig 13115 bp, 8 predicted proteins | sample 427031 | NCBI WGS metagenome assembly CEUS01 (sample SAMEA2622837, study PRJEB7988) | marine metagenome | biome: marine biome (ENVO:00000447); feature: marine epipelagic mixed layer (ENVO:xxxxxxxxx); material: "saline water (ENVO:00002010), including plankton (ENVO:xxxxxxxx)" | depth 140 m | reverse complement strand
CGACCATGTGGACAAACCGTCGAAAACTCAGTCCGGCGGAGTCCATCAAGCAAATACACCATCTTGTCATGGGTCAACCTATCGTTCGCCTTAACCGCGGCGTGGCAGGCCATTGTAGCAGCTAAACGTTTGACCACGTCATTCACTTGAGCCCCGGCGTCAAACCCTTCAGCATCGGCTGCTAGTTCCCTTACCGTAGATTCCGCTTCAATTCGTTCAAGAAATCCTGGAATCGTAACAATCTGAATGCTTGCACCACCAAAGTCTCTAATCTCAAATCCGAGCTGTTCTAACTGCACAGCACGCGCTTCAAGAGCTTCTCGCTGAGCCGCAGCAAGATCAACCACAATAGGAGTCAAAAGACGCTGCCCTTCCACGGGACCAGCCGATAGCTGAGCCATAACCTGTTCAAAGAGAATGCGCTCATGAGCAACATGCTGGTCAATAATTGCTACGCCTTCATTATCGACAGCGATGATAAATGTATCGCGAAATTGCCCCAACGGCATCAGAGGCCCACTCTTGTCGATCGCGGCATCTTTATCAAGATCTCTGACGGTCAATCTAGAATTCGATTGAGACGATCCACTTGCCTCCTGAAGTCGAGCGGCGCGCATAACCTCGGTAACAGTTGACCAATGACTAACCGGAGATATCCCGGAAGTAATGCCTGGAATTGACCGCGGGATCGGAGAATTGGAAGAAGTCGAAGACTCGGTCGGATGAAGACCTACTGGCATTGGCGTCGATTCTGGCTCTCCCAAGGCGTCACCGACCGCTCGGCGAACCAACTCATGAATGAGAGACTGTTCCAAGAAACGAACCTCAGCCTTCATCGGGTGAACATTCACATCGACCTGATCAGAAGGCAGATCAATGAACAAATGAATCTCCGGTGACCTCAACTTGACAGTAGCTCGAGCGTAGGCATCATGGACGGCATGAGAAATAGTGCGATCTTTGATCACGCGTCGATTCACAAAGATATTTTGAGTGCCCCTTGCCGCCCCATGTTTACTCAGAGCCGCAGCAAACCCCTGAATCACGACCCCTGCGGCATTCTTTTCAACCTTGACGAGATCCTCACGGTCACCATATACCTGAAAGAACCTTTCATCTAGTGTTCGAACTTGAGGATATTGGAGAACACGCCGCACACCATTAGTAAGAGAAAAACCGACTTCAGGATGCCCCAGGGCTAACTGCGTTATTGTTCTTGAGACCTGCGACGATTCGGCCCCATCGGACTTAAGAAATTTCCGGCGCGCCGGAACGTTGTAAAAGAGCTCTGTCACTTCGACCACCGTCCCGTTTGGCATTCCTACTTCGCTAGGTGTGCCCATAGAGCCACCGTCAACACGAAGTTCGACCCCATAGGACGCGTTGGACGTCTTCGTCCGCAAACTTAAATGAGACACAGAGGCAATACTAGGTAACGCTTCCCCCCGAAATCCCATCGTATTGAGACCCATAAGATCATCGAGTCTACTTAACTTACTAGTCGCATGACGCTCAAGAGCCAACTGCGCGTCTTCCGGGCTCATGCCTGTACCGTCGTCTTGGACGCGGATCAGTCTTTTACCACCACCCTTAACGGTAACGTCAATTCGCCTTGAACCAGCATCAATCGAATTTTCTACCAACTCTTTTAGAGCTGAAGCCGGACGCTCAACGACTTCACCAGCCGCGATCTGATTCGCCAGCTCAGGTGAAAGACGATGTATGGCAGGCATGTTCTATATCCGTGTCATTCCGAGTCCGCAAGAAGTGCGGCATGGGCCGCGGCGAGACGGGCTGTCGGTATCCGATATGGAGACGCACTCACATAATCTAGACCGACGCCAGCAAAAAACCGAATTGAAGCAGGGTCTCCTCCATGCTCTCCGCAGACACCCAATTTAAGACGAGGGGCACTTGCCCGACCTTTTTCAACTGCCAACCGAACCAGTTCACCCACTCCTTCAATGTCGATCGATGCAAATGGATCTCGGTCGATGATCCGACGTTCACGATAGACGCGCAGAAATTTCTGTGCGTCGTCACGAGAAAATCCAAAGGCCATCTGTGTTAAGTCGTTCGTCCCAAACGAAAAAAAGTCAGCCTCCTTACCAATCTGATCCGCGGTTATCGCACCACGAGGAACTTCTATCATCGTGCCTACTAAGTACTTAACTTTTACGCCCATCGCCTTCATTGCATCGGCCGCAACTCGGTCAATGAATTTCCTTTGGTCCTGAAACTCCTTTACGTGTCCGACTAGAGGAATCATGATCTCCGGAACAACTTTATATCCCTCTTTCGCGACCTGGCAGGCCGCTTCGATGATCGCTCGCGTCTGCATTTCCGTAATCTCAGGATAACTAATTGCCAGACGAACGCCACGGTGCCCCATCATAGGGTTAAATTCATGCAACTGCTCTACCCGTCGAAGTAAATCCCGCTTCTGAACCAGCTCCGCATGTTTACCAGTTGCCACCTCAAGAAGCGCGATTTCCACCATCAACTCTTCTCGCTTCGGCAGAAATTCGTGAAGTGGCGGATCAACCAACCGAATCGTTACAGGCTCACCTTGCATAGCCTTGAAAAGGCCGTAGAAATCCTTCCTCTGTAGAGGAAGTAACCGGTCCAGCGCTGCGCGTCGGTCCAACGCCGTCTGAGACAAAATCATCCGCTGCATGATCGGTAGTCGGTCTTCCCCAAAGAACATATGCTCCGTCCGACAGAGGCCAATCCCTCGAGCACCGAACTCGTAGGCCGTCTTAGCTTGATTCGGAAGATCTGCATTCGCCCTGATACCCAAAGACCGACATTTGTCTGCCCACGACAAGAGTCGCGAAAATCGTTGAAAGAGATCGGAACGTTTAGGTTTAAGGTCTCCATTTAGAACCTGAAGGATTTCACTGGGTTTTGTTTCGACGCGACCCAATTTAACTTCACCGGAAAGACCATCAAATGAAAGATATTCGCCTTCCCTAATTACCTGTTTGTTGATTGTGACGGTCCGGTTCTCCTCGTCAACCCACAATTCTCCCGCGCCAACCACTGACGGTTTTCCCATTTGACGTCCAACCACAGCAGCATGCGATGTCATCCCGCCTGTGGCTGTCAATACACCATTCGCTACATGCATGCCATGGATGTCATCCGGAACAGTTTCCTTCCGAACCAAAATTACCGATCTTCCTTTTCTCGTCCACGACACTGCATCATCCGCTGTGAAAACAACCTGTCCGGAAGCGGCCCCAGGTGAAGCTGGCAGTCCTTTCGTTGTCACCGGAAATGACCGCCACGCGGTCGGGTCAAACACCGGAGCAAGTAGTTGGGAAAGAGAATCCGGATCGACCAGTAGCACCGCCTCAGATTGATTAATCAGTCGTTCAGCGACCATGTCGGTTGCAATAACAACCGCGGCATACCCGGTTCTCTTTCCACTCCGGGTTTGCAGCATAAACAGTTCTTCATCTTGTATCGTAAACTCAAAATCCTGAACATCTTTGTAATGGCGCTCCAGCCGGTTCGTGATTCGGCGAAGTTGACGATAAGCTTTTGGCATCACTTTCTGTAATTCGTCGATCGGTTGTGGTGTGCGGATACCAGCGACCACATCTTCTCCTTGCGCATTGACCAAGAATTCTCCATAGAATTCACGAGCACCCGTGGCGGGGTTTCGTGTAAACCCAACACCTGTGGCTGAACGGTCACCCGTATTGCCAAACACCATTGCCTGGATGTTGACTGCTGTACCAATCTCGTCAGGAATGTCGTAGATTCTTCGATACTCGATTGCGCGTGGATTTTGCCAAGACCGAAATACAGCGTCTCGGGCCATTCGAAGTTGCTCAAAAGGGTCCTGAGGAAATTTACGCCCCGACTCACGCCGCACAACATCTCTGTATCGTCCAACGACATCAAGCAGATCTTGCTCATCAAGTTCCGTGTCCAAACGAACACCACGTTCGTCTTTAACCCCGTCAAGCATGTGATCGAACGCCTCTTTCGGAATCTCAAGTACAACGTTGCCAAACATCTGAATGAACCGGCGATAACTGTCGGCTGCAAAACGGCCATTAGACGTCCTGGCCTTGAGTCCTTCCACCGCATCATCGTTCAGACCCAAGTTGAGAATCGTGTCCATCATGCCCGGCATAGAAAATTTCGAACCTGATCTCACCGACACCAACAAAGGATCGGTTTTTGAACCCAGTTTGAATCCGGTCACGCGTTCAAGTCGACGAAGATGCGTGGCCATCTCCTTTTCGATCCGATCAGATACCTTCTGGCCACCTTCATAGAACAGTGTGCAAACATTGGTGGACACAGTAAAACCAGGAGGCACAGGCAATCCGGCATTAGTCATCTCGGCTAAACCAGCTCCCTTACCTCCAAGTAGATCCCGCTTCCTACGGTCACCATCCGCTTTTCCAGCACCAAAAAAGAAAATGTTTTTTGCTCGGCTGGCCTTGGAAGCATGAACGGCGCTTTTCGTCTTCCTACGCACTCGCCGGGAAACCGTGGTCGCGTTACTGCCAAGTGAACTACTAGATCTCTTCAGTCTTTTGGTCGAAACTTTTTTCTTAGCCATACAAAATCATTGTTGTCTCTTAATAAGAATAAGGTTAATGGTTTATGTTGAAGACTCGTCCTCTGGCACAATCTCTGAAACGTCGGCGAGACGACTGACAAGACGCTCGACACGCTTCATCAGGTGTAAACGCACCTCCCTGACATCCGGATCATCAACCATAACGAAAACCTCCGTAAAGAATCGGTCCACTGCTGGACCTAACATCGCCGCCTGCGCGAATGCCTCGCGATACCCGCCACCAGTTGACACGGCATCGTCGATGACCGGCCGCCGTTTCTCTACTTCCGCGAACAGCGCCTCCTCGGCTCGCTCGGTGAGCCGAGCTGACAGACGGCGATAATCAGTACTCTCCGCAGCAAGAAACTCCTCGTCAGAAATCTCCTTGGCTATATTCTTCACTCGTTTGAATAGGTTTGCTAACTGCCTAAACTCGGTCGTGTCGGTAAATTCTGGAAGTACCTCGAGTTTTTGACGTGCGTCGAGAGGAAGGAGATCGTCCAGTAATCTTTGTTTGGTAACAGACCGAACATTTCGAATGTCGAAACCTCGCTCTTCCAGCAAGTATCGCATCCGCTCTCGTAGAAAGGAAGTTTCTCGAACTTCCGTGTCTTGATCAGGCCTACCATGTAACTCATACGCCATTTCAACTAACCGTCCAAGCGATACACGTACGTTGAGCTTCGTCAGTTCAGGTAAATCCGTCAAGATTCGAATAATGCCCTGTGCTTGCCTCCGCATGCCGAATGGGTCCCGTGATCCAGTCGGTCGCTCTCCAACATGAAAAAGACCGACAAGCGTGTCAAGCTTGTCTGCGAGAGAAACGGCCGCCCATGGCACCGCAGCGGCACCCAAATCACCATATGTGGGTGGTGCTGACGCATCTACACCAACCGGGAGATAGTGGTGATAGATTGCCTTCCATATCTCGATAGGGTCACCTGCTTCACGTGAATAAACCCCACCCATCACACCCTGCAGTTCTGGAAACTCACCCACCATGTCGGTTGGCAAATCAGCCTTGCACAACAACCCTGCTTGTCGAGCCGCAGATACGACCGTCAAATCTGCTTCGAATACTTCACTGGCAATACGTTCGGCCAAACTACTGACACGGCCGGCCTTCTCTCGATAGCTTCCAAGTTTTTGATGAAACAAGAGAGTGTCAAGTCGATCGAGCTGGTCTGTAAGAGTTCCCTGGCGGTCTTCGTCCCAGAAAAATTGCGCGTCGCGTAACCTCGCGACGAGAACCCTCTCAGCATTGCGCGCAATTGCTCGAACGTTGTCACGCGGCGTATTGGTCACCGCCAAGAAGGAATTCGTGAGGCGACCGCCTTTCGTAACAACCGGGAAATAGTGCTGATGATGAATCATCGTTGTCTTCAGCACCTCTTCTGGGAGATTTAAGAACTCCGAAGGAAACTGGCCGGTAACTACCGACGGATACTCGACAAGATCAGGCACTTCATCTAACAATGAGTGCCGAACGCCATCAATTTCCACCTGCCCGCCAGCGCGGTTCGCAGCACGCTCCAATTTCTGCATAATCCGGCGACGACGCACCTCACGATCAATGACGACGTAACCGGACGAAAGAGCCCGTTTATACTCGCTAACCGACCTTACTCGTATCGCGCTCCCCGGTTGTCCATGTCTGCTAAAAAATCGATGCCCATATGTTACAGAGTCAGACGAAACAGCCGTTACGCCTTCTGTTGCAGCCGATTCCTGTCGCTGCACACCAAACGGTACAACTCGCCCTCCATATAGAAAAAGAATCCAGCGAATCGGGCGACCAAACACTAAATCGCCTCGACCATCAGTAAGTAAAGCATCCCAATTCATCTGTTTCGGAAACGTTAATGCCCTGAGAGTTTCCCCCATGACATCAGGCAACACCTTCCTAGCCGCTACGCCACGCTGATGTTTCTTGTAGATCAAATACTCACCCTTCGGTGTATTTGCACGCTCCAACCTACTAACGTCCACACCTTGTTTCGCTGCAAACCCTAAGGCAGCAGCTGTCGGCGCGCCGTCGGCATCGTACGAAGCCCGAACTGGCGGCCCAGACACAGTCTCCTCGAGGTCGGCCTGTTGAGTAGCAACACGGTCCACATGAACCACCAAACGGCGAGGGGTAGAAAATGTCTGAATAGGAGCCCTCCACTCCAACCTCGCTTCAGACAGAAACCATCCCAAGCGGTCCTTCAATTGATCGGTCAGCGACGGCAACCAGCTCGCCGGAAGTTCCTCACAGCCGATCTCAATCAATAACTCACGAAACATTGTCATCAGTGTCAGTCCCACCCGAAACAGCCGCCACGTGCGCATTTGCGATTGCCACTGCCAACTTTCGAACTCTGAGAATGTACGCGGCACGTTCGGTTACACCGATACTGCCACTCGCATCTAACACATTAAACACGTGCGAACATTTGAGACAGTAGTCGAGAGACGGAAGAACCAATTCAGAACCGAGTAACCGCTCGGCGAACATGTAGTAATCATCAAACAATTTTCTGTGAAATTTCGAAAAATCACCCTTGGGCATTTCGACTTGCCCGAAGGCGTATCTTGACTGCTCAACTTCTTCTCGGTGTCTGACCTCGCCATACGTCACGCCGGGAGCCCACTCAAGGTCATAAACGTTGTCCTTACCTTGTAGATGCATTGCAATGCGTTCAAGTCCGTAAGTCAATTCGACTGAAATAGGCGATAAATCGAGCCCCCCCGCTTGCTGGAAATAAGTAAATTGAGTGATCTCAAGCCCATCGAGTAACACCTGCCAGCCTATTCCCCACGCTCCCAGCGTTGGTGATTCCCAATTATCTTCTTCGAATCGGACATCGTGACGTGTCGGGTCGATACCACAAGCTTGAAGACTCTCAAGATATAACTCTTGGGCAGCGTCCGGGGAGGGCTTCAAAATGACTTGAAATTGGTGATGCTTAAACAAGCGATTCGGATTTTCCCCAAACCGACCATCGGCGGGACGGCGAGAGGGTTGTACATATGCTACGTTCCAATGCCGGGTTCCCAACACTCGAAGAAATGTCTCTGGGTGCATAGTGCCAGCCCCCACCTCGACATCAAGAGGCTGTTGAAGCAAACATCCATGTGATACCCAAAAACGTGACAGCGACAGGATGAGATCTTGAAGTGTCATCACTAATTCGATCCTGAATCTTCTCCGTCAAGTGGCACACCTTCGACTTGATGCAATACCCGTGTTGACCGGAGTTCTCTTTCAAGGTGTGCCGCAATCAATTCGCGATGAACCATCGCTAGTTGACGAGCTGAGTCCGGTGTCCACACTACCCTGTTCATATCCATCGCAGGTTGCGTGGCAGCGAAACGAAGAAACGATAAGGCATCCTGTGACAAATCAACCTCACCCTGTCCTGGCCCGCATGACCGACATACAAAAATACCTAAATCTCGAACAACAATAGCGCCACTCGATCCTAACTCGTCCCCACATCGTGGACATGCAACGATCGACGGATAAACACCTTGTAGCCTGAGCAACCAATATTCAAAATAGCGGGCGACTCGATCGACCGGCGCTTCCTTCGCAATCGCTTCAACAACTGATGCGCCCAACCGATAAAGCCGTTCACTAGGGTCGCCTTCCAGAGCCCACATATCTAGCAATTCCGCGAAGTAACCCGCATAGTTCAGAGTGTCGCTAGACTGACTGGCAAACAGCGACACTACGGGTTCTACATACGACAACCTAACAAGTTCCCGATTCTCACGTTCGAAATACGACAACCGAACTCGCGTAAACGGTTCAAGGCCACCTAAAAATCGCGAACGTACGCGTCTGGCTCCTTTGGCGACCCCGCGTCGTTTTCCTCGATCGCTGGTCAAGAACACAACTATCCGGTCTGCCTCAGCAAGCTTGTAGGTTCGTAAAATCAGAGCATCAGCCGTATAAAGCGGCATTATCCAGCTCGAGTCGAGATATTCTACCGCAGTAATTCTTTCTCTTAGTCTGCAGTCAAATGCGGAGATCTCGATTTTAATTTTCTCTAGGGTATCCCGGCTAGTTGGTCCACAAATAATGTTGCCAGACCGAGAAACGCAAAAAACCCAAACATATCGGTGAGCGTCGTAATAAACACAGACGATGCCAGCGCGGGATCTACTTTCATCGCTCGCAGAGCGATCGGTATTAACGTGGCTGCCATCGCAGCTACAAGTAAGTTAACCACCATAGCAAGTGCCAGTATGCCTCCAAAAAATGGGCTGCCCACCACGAACCAGGCCACACCAGCACCAACGACGCCAAGAATAAGTCCGTTGCCTATACCAACAACCGCCTCTTTCACTAGTACTCTGCGTGAATTACTCCACGTAAGTTCACCAAGAGCAATTCCTCGAACCACCACCGTAAGAGTTTGTGTCGCCGCGTTACCGCCCATACTCGCAACGATTGTCATAAAGGATGCAAGCGCTACAAAGTCGACCGATGCAAGCTCATCTCGAAATATCGTGACGACCATTGCCGCCAGAATGGCTGTGAAAAGATTGATGCCCAACCAAGGCAAACGTTTCCGAATCGACTCGCCCGCAGAAGTAAACACGTGCTCGTCGCTGGAAACACCAGCCATTCTATAAATATCCTCAGTCGCCTCATCCTTAATAACGTCGATGACGTCATCGACTGTGATCATGCCAACCAATTTACTTTCCTCATCAACAACTGGTATTGCCAATAAGTTATAGGAAGCGACTAACTGAGCGACCTCTTCTTGGTCGGTATCAACTCGAGCTGTCGTCAGATCAGCAGTCATAATCCGTTTCAATGGGGTCTCCGGTGACACCAGCAACAACCGTCGTAAGGAGATCACACCGACAAGATGTCGACGCCCGTCCACGACATACAGGTAAAACACCATCTCGACGTCCGCGGCCTGTTGCAGTGCCTGAATGGCTTCCCCGGCTGTCAGATCCTCTGACAGCGCAAAAACATCAGGATTCATGATTCGACCAGCGGTCTGATCCGCATAGTCGAGAAGATGTTGAACTTCGTCCGACTCCTTACGATGCATGCACTCAAGAACGGACGCCGCCAAAATTTCAGGAAGATCAGCGATCAGGGCGGCCGCATCGTCAGGCGGTAGGTCCTGAAGGACTCTGGACAGTTCTTCGGCAGGATGTTCGACTAACAATGGCACTCGAACTTCGGGCTCAAGTTCACTAAGAGCCTCCATAGCCAATCGACTGTTACGCTCAAAGAGTGTATCGAACACTGACCGTCTTTCCCGGTCAGGAAGGTCGCTGAGAACTTCAGCAAGGTCGGCAGGATGCTGTTTCTGAAGAAGATTCAGGAGATTGGCAGTCGCACCAATCCGCTGCAGTCGTTTGACTGAATCGAGTACGACGTCGATGCGGCGGTGTGGTGACATACCGACAACCTGGAAAGCCGAGAGACTCCGAAATTGACAACGTTAAAACGCAAATAGATCCTTGTTCCACGTTTCCTTAAAGCCAGAATCCTTAAGGTTACCACACTAGAATGAACCCTTGGGAACAGCCACATGCCTGTCAAGAGGTCTTGGTTATGCCGAGACTTCCAAGAATTTGGTCATCGTCTCTCCAGCCAGCGCGAACCCGAACATGCAGATCCAAATATACCTTCGTGGCAAACAAACCTTCTAATTCACGTCTGGCTTCCATCCCAACTTTTTTAATCAAAGTCCCTTGGCGACCCACAACAATCCGTTTCTGCGATTCACGTTCGACCAGAACAGAGCAATAGATCTTGAGCATTCCACCATCATCTCTGGTTTCTTCGTCAAATTGGTCTACGACCACCGCAATAGAAAAAGGCAACTCTGCACTGGTATACCAGAGTAGTTTTTCTCGAACCATCTCAGCCGCCAGAAGCCGTTCCGGCTGATCGGTAAGATAATCCTCTGGATACAATGGGGGACCTTCCGGCAGTTGTTCCCCTATGGCACACTCCAATTCTGTTTGACCGTCTCCCGTTAATGCCGAAACGGGAACGATCGCAGCGAACTCTCTCTGCTGTCGATACCAGTCTATTATTGGAAGTAACTGGTTCTTGCGGATGAGATCAATTTTGTTGAGCGCAAGAATCAAAGGTGCGGTTGCACTTGCAAGCTGCGTTAACACATAACGATCTCCCCTACCGACCTTCACCGAAGCATCGAGAACGACAACTAAAACGTCTACGCTGCTGATCGTTTCTAACGCCGAATCGACCATCCGCACGTTCATCCGATGCAACGGCCGGTGAATACCAGGCGTGTCAAGAAACACTACTTGACCAGCTGGATCGCCAGTAAGACGAGCTACAGCGAGAATGCGGTTTCGTGTCGTCTGCGGCTTATCAGAGACGATCGCCAGCTTCGCCCCCACAAGACGATTCAGTAACATCGATTTTCCCGCATTCGGCCGGCCGACTAGAGACGCAAACCCACTACGCATCGGAAGGCTCCTTCCTAAATGCCGACCGACGATGCATCCTAACGCGTTGTATCCTGCGTTTTTCGGCTTCCAAAATCTCTACATTTAACTCATCCACGTGCAATTGTTCGCCCGCCCGAGGAAATCGACCAAGCCGCGCAAGTAGATAGCCGCCGACGGTCTCAAATCCTTGCCGTTCAATTTCGACGTCTAAACAAGCGGCCGCGTCATCAACTCCTACTGTACCGGCAAACACAAAGTGACCCTCTCCTTCATCAATAATCGGTTCGGCTTCAATGTCATACTCGTCGCGAATCTCACCAACAAGTTCTTCAAGAAGATCCTCGATGGTGACTAGGCCCGACGTGCCACCATACTCATCATGAACAATCGCAATCTGTACTTGGTGCGTTTGGAATTCCTTCAGCAAGGTTGCAACCCGCTTCGTCTCTGGCACAATGTACGATGGGCGCTTCAATTGCTCAATTATCTCACCGTCAAAATCTGTGTCGTTCAACGCAACCAAATCTTTCACGAAGACAAACCCCAAAATCTCGTCGAGACTTGTCTCGTAATATGGAATCCGTGATTTCTTCTGCTCGCTAAACAAATCCGTAAGTTCCCTACGTGTAGCAGATGATTTAACCGCTACGATATCCGGCCGAGGGGTCATCACCTCTCGAACCAACGTGTCGCCAAAATCGACCACCGACTTTAACAACTTCCGCTCTTCATGGTCGTCGATTAAGAAATCAGATTGGCCACCGACGCCTTCTCTTCCAACTTCCTTTTCGCCATAAAATGCCAGCGGCTGATCGCTGTGATGTCGTCCAACTCCGTTCAGTAAACTAATCAACGGACGCGTTATCGGACTCAAGGTTCTCACGATAAAATTAAATGACGGCAATAGAATCTCGATTACACGCTCTGGGCTTTGACGGACCAGAATGAGGGGCAGAACATGACCACATATCACCACTAAGACGAGAAGCCCGGCAAACACTATTAGCAGCTCTGGATATCCGAGTGACGATGCATCCATCATCACCAGCATCGTCGCGACTATGGTGGCCAACGCTTGCAATAATCTGGCTGGGACGAACAGCCGTACAGGGTCTTCCAGGTAATGACCGAGCGTTTCGGGGCGACTGTTCCGCTCCGACCGTTCAGCATTGAGTCGAAGCGGTAATCGCATTAATGTACTGAACGCTGCCTGAACAACTCCCACATACACCATCCCACAGGCCAGCAGAAACAGCGTCAACGGCATCATACGGCCAACTCCGCCATGCCTCCTCTTCGAAGCAACCGACGCTCGAGTCTATTCATTTGACCAGTATCTGTCTCGTGGTCATATCCCATCACATGAAGCAAGCCGTGCAACGCCAATCGGCGTATCTCCATATCAACTGACACACCCACGTCCCGAGCTTGACGCTTGGCCACACCGGTTGCAATCACAATGTCTCCAAGAACACGTGAGCTAGACTGGTCCTGGTGCGGATAGGCCTCTGCCGGAAACGACAAAACATCCGTTACTCGATCAAGATTTCGGTAACGCTTGTTGAGTTCGCGCATCTTTGCGTCACACACAAGCGCGACCACCACTTCACCATAGAACCGCTTGGGAGCGACGGTTGACAGCCACTCCACGAGACCTCGGGCCGATCTTGACCGCCCACGGCCATCCGTCACCACAACCCGTAGCCCAGATTTAGACATCAGTGCTGCACAAGCTCGCTAGGTCGCTCAGCAACCATTGGAAAGAATTGGTGCTCTCAGGCTCGTCCATTCTCAACGTACCTTGGGTGGGCCGTCCTCTTGAGCATGCAAGGCGGAACCGACGGACCGCGAGCTTGAAAATGACTCATAGGCCTTAACAATAGACTGTACAAGCGGGTGCCTGACCACATCGCGCTCATCGAATCTGACAATGCACACGCCTGTGACATTCGACACAATTTGCAGCGCTTCGACAAGTCCAGAAGTCTTTCCAGACGGTAGATCGATCTGAGTTATGTCACCTGTGATCACTGCCTTTGAACCGTATCCAAGGCGTGTCAGAAACATCTTCATCTGTTCGGTTGTCGTGTTT